>Ga0335078_10004400_pt1 | contig 20883 bp, 22 predicted proteins | sample Lox_Sample_32_FD_206711 | JGI IMG/M metagenome (GOLD analysis project Ga0335078, IMG submission 206711) | Soil microbial communities from Loxahatchee National Wildlife Refuge, Florida, United States - Lox_Sample_3.2 | ecosystem: Environmental > Terrestrial > Soil > Wetlands | place: USA...
CGAAAGTCGTCAACTGGCTCGACGTCGCCTTCACGCTGATCTACACGTCCTACTTCATCGTCCCGTTCACCGTCGCGGGGTTCCTGTGGGCGCGCGACCGGCTAGAGTTCCTGCGCTTCTCCCGACGGATCATCACCCTCTCCGCCGCCGGCCTCGCCACCTACATCGCGTTCCCGGCCGCCCCGCCGTGGATGGCCGCCGACATGGGGCTGCTGCGCGGCGTCGCCCGCACGACCTCGGACGGCTGGCAGGTGATCGGCGGGCGGACCGTCGAGCTGTTCGACGAGGGCCAGGCAACCGTGAACCAGGTCGCCGCGGTACCGTCGCTTCACTCGGCGTTCACGATGCTGGTCGCGCTGTTCCTCTGGCCCCGCGTGCGCCGCCCGCTACGGCCGCTGCTCTTGCTCTATCCGCTCGCCATGGGACTAACGCTCATGGCCACCGGCGAGCACTACTTCTTCGACGTCCTGCTCGGATGGACATACGCCGGCACCGTGATGGCCGCATGGACGTGGTGGGAACGCCGCCCGGGGCGCGTCACCGTGCGCAGCCGGTCGCGACCCCCCCGTTACCGGCTTCCGGCAGCCAATCCCAAGCGCCGAACACCGGGGGACTAGCGGTCCCATCCTGACCGAGGAACCCGACCCTATATCCAGGGTGACTGCCGACCAGGTCGGGGTGGCCGATCCGGGCGGCCAGCCGCGACTCCTGCTGGGAGCGGGCGCGAAAGTGGTCTCCTCACAGCCCCAAGCTTTGGGCAGCAGGGCTCTTTCATGCCTCAGGGGCCGAGCGGCTACGCGTCGAGTCTCGCCGCTTCCAACGTTGCCGACCGAACAGCGCCGTATTCCGACCACTGCACTCGGATTTAGCCCGACAGTGGTACGGTAGGGGTGTCCATCGCGTTCCCTCAGGGGTTGGCGATCGTACGCTCGGTCGGTTCTGCTTGACCTCTCTGCCTCGCGAGCGCCCCCCGCCTGAGAGGCACGTGAGGAGCGTCGATGAATGCTGTGAGCCCAGCGGCCACACTGAGGTACCGTCGTCAACTACGGGGACGCACGAGCTCCGGCCGCAGGCCGGACCTCTCGTTGGTGGGCACGCCAGGAGCACCGCTGCGTGTCGCGATGCTCGCTCCGCCGTGGATCTCAGTCCCGGCGCCGGGGTACGGTGGCGTTGAATCGGTCGTGAGCAGCCTCACGGAAGGACTGGTCCGCCTGGGCCATGACGTGACCCTCTTCTGCGCTCCGGGCTCTGTGTCGCGCGCCAGCGTGAGGACACTGCTCGAGGCGGCCCATCCTCACGAGATCGAGCGGTCGTTGTACGAGGTCGACCATGTCGGGCGAGCGTTCGACGCGATCGATAGCTCCACCGGTCATGATCGGTTCGACGTCATTCACGACCATTGCGGGTTCACGGGACTCGCGATGGCAAACCGCATCGACACACCGCTCGTGCATGCGTTGCACGGGCCGTTCACTCCGGAGACCGCGGCCTTCTACGCGGGGCATGGCCACAAAGGCACGCTCGTCGGTATCAGCCGTGCCCAGCTGTCATCGGCACCACCCGGGTTGGGTCCGATCGCCTCGATCCCCAACCCGATCGATCTGCGCGCGTGGCCGCTCGAGGAGCGCAAGGGCGACTACCTGTTGTGGGTGGGACGGATGACCCCGGAGAAGGGAGCGCATCGCGCGATCGCAGCTGCGCGCGCTGTTGACGCTCCGCTCATCTTGGCCGGCGTGATCCAGCCCGGTCAGCAGCAGTTCTTCGACCGAGAGATCGCGCCCCACATCGACGGCGACCGAGTCAAGTTCGTGGGCGAGATCGGCGATTCGGCGAAGCGCTCGCTGTTCGCGCGGGCTCGCGGTCTGCTGATGCCGATCCGTTGGAACGAGCCGTTCGGGATGGTGATGGTCGAGGCGCTCGCGTGCGGGACGCCGGTGATCGCGTTCCCCGAGCGCGCGGCGCGCGAGCTTGTCGTCGACGGCGAGACCGGCTTCCTCGTCCATGACGAGCGCGGGATGGGCGAGGCGATAGGCAGGCTGCATCAGATCGCCGCCCGGGACTGCCGAGCCTGGGTGAGCCAGCATTGCGACGTCGACGTGGTCGCCGCCGCGTACGAACGCACCTATCGAGCCGTGGCGTTCTCGGGCGCGTCGTCCGCACTCGCTGGTGTCTGACCGGACCCTCAGCGTCCTGGACGGCAGCACGTTCGTCCTCGGTGATCGCCTCGGCGACGTGCGCCCCGAGGCCGGTCGTGAACACGGCTTCTTCTCGGAGGACACCCGTTTCATCTCACGTTGGGCGCTTCGCCTCGACGAGGCGCCACTGCAGTTGTTGAGCCTGAATCAGAGCGCCCATTTCGACGCTCAGTTCTTCTTGACGCCGGCTGTGGAACCCGAAGGAGAGGCGCCGTGCTCGATCGTGCGCCACCGCCTGGTCGGCGACGTGTGGATGGAGCGACTGATCGTGACCAACCATCTGCACGAAACCAGCCGTCTACGCCTAGCGCTCGATGTCGACAGCGACTTCGCCGACCTGTTCGAGGTCAAGGATGGGCTCGTCGCCGAGCGGGACGTGACCTGCCACCACGATGACGCGCATCTGACTCTCAGCTACGCGCGCGGCGATTTCCGCCGGTCGGTCACAGTCGCGGCCAGCACGCCGGGAGCCGTCACCCGCCACGGCTTCGCCTTCATCCTGGAGCTTGCGCACGGGCAGCAGTGGTCGGTCGACTTCGCGGTGTCCCCGAACGCCGCCCAGCCCGGCGCCACGTTCGCGCGTCGCGCGCCGCGAGGCGGCCTCGAGGACCAGCAGAAGGCGAGGTATGCCGAGCTCGAAACCTGGCTGGCCGGAGCGCCGGCGTTGGAGGCCGCCGACCCAGCGCTTACGCGCACCTACCGCGCGAGCCTCAGCGATCTCGGTGCGCTCCGCATGCGCCCTGATCTGGACAAGCACCCGACCCTCCCGGCGGCGGGGCTGCCGTGGTTCATGGCCTTGTTCGGTCGTGACAGCCTGATCGCGAGCTTTCAAGCGCTGCCCTACCTCCCCGGATTGGCGGCCACCACGCTGCGCGTGCTCGCGGCCTGTCAGGCGGAGGCACGGGACGACTTCCAGGAGCAGGAGCCCGGCAAGATCCTGCACGAACTGGGGTTCGGTGAGCTCACCGCGCGTCGTCAGCGACCGCATTCGCCGTATTTCGGCAGCGCCGACGCGACGCCACTATTCCTAATCCTCTTGGACGAGTACCACCTGTGGTCCGGGGACGACTCCCTGGTGCGAGAGCTCGAGCCGAACGCCCGTGCGGCCCTTGCATGGATCGCGGACAGTGGAGACCGCGATGGCGATGGATACGTCGAGTACGAACGCCGCAACGCCACCACCGGCCTGGTCAACCAGTGTTGGAAGGACAGCTGGAACTCGATCCAATTCGCCGACGGGCGGCTCGCTCGGGGAGCGATCGCGACCTGTGAGATCCAGGGCTACGTCTACGACGCGCAACTGCGCTCATCACGCTTGGCGCGCGAGGTCTGGGGCGACCAGGCGCTCGCAGAGCGGCTCGAGCGGCTGCCGGCGACCTCCGCGACGGCTTCCGGCGCGACTTCTGGCTCCACGAGCGCGGGTGCTACGCCCTCGCTCTCGACGGCGACAAACGACGGGTCGACAGCCTGACCTCGAACGTCGGGCACCTGCTGTGGTCGGGGATCGTCGACGAGAGCGAGGCTGCCATCACCGCCGAGCAGTTACTCAGCGAGGAGCTGTACTCAGGCTGGGGAGTTCGGACCCTCGGCGTGCGCGAGGCGGGATACAACCCACTCGGCTACCACACCGGAACGCTCTGGCCGCACGACAACTCGCTGATCGCCGCCGGGCTCGCCAGATATGGACACCATGAGGCGGCGGCAACGATCGCCTCCGCGATCCTCGCCGCCGCGCCGTATTTCGAGCATCGGCTGCCCGAGGTCTTCGCCGGCTTTCCCCGGTCACTGACGTCGGTCCCCGTCGCCTTTCCGACGGCGTCGCGTCCCCAGGCATGGGCCGAAGGCGCGCCGCTACTGCTGCTGACGACCCTGCTCCACCTTCGTCCCGGAGGCACCGACGTCCGAGCTGACCTCCCGGATGCGATCGGGCACGTCGCGATCCGGCGGCGGCCCGATCACTCACTCGTACCGCCCGCAACCACTACCGCGTGACTCGTCCGCGCGCCACACGCCGCGTCAGCCAACAGGCGATCACGACATCGGCCCGACCGCATGCGGCCCGCTCCGCAAGCACCAACGCTTCCAGGCGCTGGTAAGCTGAATGCTCGGGAGCACCAGCCTGACGCGGCGCCTGCGAGTGACAGCGCCAATCTGATTCTCCGGAACCGCAATGCACGCGGAGTCCGTTTGTCGCTCGAGATTCGCCCAGTGAGCGTCGGCTGCATCAAGGCCGATGAACGTCGCATCAGGCTCAGGTCGCTCCGCCGACGGATGGTGCTGAGCGCGCTGGGGGCTGTCGCAGTCACTGCCGTGCTCGGATTTGTGCTCGCCGGCCGGCGCGGCCAGTTCACGGCCGCGCTGCACAGCGCTCCGATCTCGCTTCTGGGGCTGGCGGTGCTGCTTCAGGTCATCGCGCTCCTGGCTCGCACCGAGGCCTGGAACGTCTGCGTCCGGGCCGCGGGCGGAACGGTCACCCGCCGGCTGCTGTTCCGCGCTGCCGGCATCGGATACCTGGCGAGCCTCGTCAACGGGTCAGTCGGGGTAGTCGTGCGCATCGCGTCGCTGCGCCGTCTCGCGCCGCAGGACGCGCCTGCTGTGCCCGCGCTGGTAGCCGCCGAGGTTCCGATCATCACCGTGGAAGTCGCGCTCGCGGCGATCTTCTCGTTCACGGTGATTGCCCCCCTCGGGGTCCCCTGGTGGGTGCCCTTGATCGCAGTCGGGGCGGTGGTCGGGGCCGTGGCGGCGCTGCGGCGGGTGTCGGAGTGCCATCGAACCGGACTGTGGGCGGGTCTGGCGATCATGCGAACCCAGGGTCGCGGGCGCATGATCGCGTTCGCGCTGTTGGCCGTGTGCGCACAGGTCGTGCGCAATTGGCTGATGCTCCACGCAATCGGCGTAAACGTATCTGTATTTGACGCGATGGCCCTGCTGATCGCGATGTTCACGGTCGGCCAGCTTCCGATCGGACCGAGCATCGGCCCCGCCGCGGCCATCCTGATCCTGGGCCGCCACGGCGTCGCCGCGACCGCCGCCGCCGGCGTGCTGCTGACAGTCACCAGCGTGACTGGAACCCTGTGCTACGCCGCCTGGTCGATCACCGACCGGGTCGTCACGGGCCGGGTCAACCCGACCCCGGATGCTGCCGTGGCGAGCCTCGCGGTGACGCCCACCTCGGCGTGAACGCTTGCCGGTCGCTCCCCGTTTGGGGGCGGTGGGAGCGACCCGGAGAGCCCGAAGCAATTCCGAGTGACGCGGTCGGAATGTGGTACGCTCTGGGTGCGCTCAGTGAGCCCTCGCTCTTCTCGCTTCCCGGGCGACGTACCCGTCAGAAGGGCAGAGAGGCGGTCGGCCGTGGCCACCGCAAGCAAGAAATCGCGCGGGTCGATTCGGCTCGCGCACCCTCCGGCTCAAGAGCATTTGCCGGCACCGATGGAGTTCCTCATCTTTGAGGACAACGGCGGCTCCTATCACTGGAGGATCCTCGCCGACGATGGCACAACCCTCGGCCAGTCCGGGGATTTCGCTTCCTACCACGACGCCGAACAAGCCGCGCAGAAGATTTGTGACGGTGCCGCCTCGGCGCGGTTCCAACGCCGCGAAAGTGGGACAGGCCCGGTCGATTTGACCGCGCGTCGCGCTGCGCAGGACGACGACTCAGACGCCGAGCGCTGGTTGGACGAAGGCGGCAGCCTCAGCAGCGAGGCGGTGGCGCAGTGGCCGGCGCCACGCTGATCGCGCCGCCAGAGCGGCCAACGCTCCCGAGCACGTCGAGCCAGCCTCATCCAAGACGGACCTATACCTGCCCGGAGTGCGGGCACGTCCTGCGCGTGTCCGGGCTCGGGCGCCATCGGGTGTACTTCGAGGCGAACGACGAGCGGCCATTCGACCCTGTCATGAACCGGAGGTGCCCAGCATGTGGGCGCGGCCTACCGGGAAAGAGCCCGCCGTGATCCCGGCCACGACCCACCTCTGCTGCGCACACTGCCGGCTGCGCTTCACGCCCGCCGCAGCGGCGAGCATCATCGCTTGTCCCGAATGCGGGGACTCACCGCAAGCGATCGCGAGGCTGGAGCTCACATTCGGTTTCCGCCTCCTCGGACCGAAGGACCTCCCCCACGACGGACCGGAGGACCTCCCCCACGAGTTACCCTGCCCAGCCGCGGTCTCCATCGCCTTGCCCAGGCCGGGATCCCGAACCAACCTGGAGGTGGAGTAGTGGCCACTCCCGAGGCAACCGTCCTGACCGGGAATGAGCAGCTTGCGGGGATCAATGCCGACTACGAGGAGCGCTACGGGTTCCACGACGCCGAGAACTATCTGTATAAGGCGCCCAAGGGGCTGAATCGGGAGATCGTCGAGAAGATCTCCGAGTTCAAGTCAGAGCCGGGATGGATGCGCGATTTCAGACTGAAGGCGCTCGACCACTTCCTGGCCCGCAAGCAGCCAACCTGGGGCTCCCCGATGCTGGCCGAGCTCGACTACGACGACATCCGCTACTTCGTTCGCGCCTCCGAGACGCCCAGCCGGTCGTGGGACGACGTACCCGAGGACGTCAAGCGGACTTTTGATCGCTTGGGCATTCCCGAGGCGGAGCGAAAGTTCCTCTCCGGTGTCGGCGCGCAGTACGAGTCAGAGGTCGTCTACCACCAGATTCACGAGGATCTCGAGAAGCAGGGCGTGATCTTCACCGACATGGACACCGCGCTGCGCGAGCACGAGGACATCGTGCGTCAGTACTTCGCGACGGTCATCCCGCCCAACGACAACAAGCTCGCGGCGCTGAACTCCGCGGTGTGGTCCGGCGGATCGTTCGTATCCGTGCCCGAAGGCGTCCACGTCGACCTGCCGCTGCAGGCGTACTTCCGGATCAACACCGAGAACATGGGCCAGTTCGAGCGGACGCTGATCATCGCCGAGCCCGGCTCCTACGTTCACTACGTCGAGGGATGCACCGCTCCCACATACAGCTCTGACTCGCTTCACTCGGCGGTGGTCGAGCTGATAGCGAATCCTGGCGCACGGATCCGCTACACCACCGTCCAGAACTGGTCGACCAACGTCTACAACCTCGTCACCAAGCGCGCTGTCGCGTATGCCGATGCCACGGTCGAGTGGGTCGACTGCAACCTCGGGTCCAAGCTAACGATGAAATACCCGAGCATCTACCTGCTCGGAGAGCGAGCCCACGGCGAGGTCCTGTCGATCGCGTTCGCGGGTGCCGGCCAGCACCAGGACGCAGGCGCCAAGATCATCCACGCCGCACCGAACACAACCTCGAACATCTTCGCCAAATCGATCTCCAAGGACGGCGGCCGCGGCTCCTACCGGGGCCTGCTCGAGATCGCCAAGGGCGCCCACGGCTCCCGCTCCAAGGTCGTCTGCGACGCATTGCTGCTCGACGAACACTCACGCTCGGACACCTACCCAACGATCCGGATCAGCGAGGACGACGTCAACGTCGGTCATGAAGCGACCGTCTCGAAGGTCGGCGACGACCAGCTGTTCTACCTGATGTCACACGGCATCCCTGAGCAAGACGCCTCCAAGCTGATCGTCAACGGCTTCGTCGAGCCGATCATCAAGCAGCTACCGATGGAATACGCGGTCGAGATGAACCGCCTCATCGAACTCCAAATGGAAGGCTCGATCGGCTAACGGGACCGGTGGCGCGTCGTCCGGAGACCCTGGCCGTGTCGAGGTGGTAACGCGTAGTCAGTCGTTGAGGTCGAGAACCGGGTGATGTCCGGCAACTGCTGCCCGTCGTGGGCGTGCTGTTGGGAACGACAGTGCCAACAGCGAAGAACTCGATCACGTGGCTCACCCTTCCGTGGTTGTTCTCGTGCAGCTCGAGCTCCACGATCCCCAGGACTGCCACGCGTGCTGGACGACCGACGAGCCCATGACCTGTGCGATCGGCGTCAGACCGGAGCCTTGCTCGACCGCAAACTCGTTGAGGGTCAGATCGCTCGTAAAGACCGGTGAGCTCGACGCCGCGACCCGCCTGCGGGGAAGCCGGCGGGCTCACAGCGACGAGCCGCCTTCTCCGGTCTATTGTTCGGATGACCGTGGACGCGTGGGGCACCGCAAGCTTCGAGAACGATCCCGCAAGCGATTGGTTCCTGCGTGTGGAGGAAGCGGTTGAGCCGGGCGAGGTGATCGCCTCAGCGCTCGACACAGCATTGGGCGACGCCGACTACCTTGGCCTCGACACGGCATGCGAGGCGATCGCGGCCGCGGAACTATCCGCCTCCTGCGCCAGTCACGCGCCCGACCGCATGCCAGATGATGTCCGCCGTTGGGTGGACGGTCACCCCCATCGGCCTCACGACTCTGAGATAGAGCAGGCGATCCTGGCAGTCCAGCGCGTCCGCGCAGATAGCGAGCTGCGCGACCTGTGGGACGAGGACGTCGCCGGCAGGGCAGACCAGTGGCTCGGTGAGATCGACGATCTGATCGCGCGTCTGCGGCGTTCAGGAGCGGGCGATCCGGCGACACTCTCGCCTTGATGCACTAGCCGCCCGTGGCCATCGGCGCACCGCGGCCTACGTCGGCGTTCCGGCTTGTCCACGCGCGACTTGGGCTGGCGTCGATCCATGGCGTGCCACGCCGGCAGGCTGCGTGTGGCATGCCTGTGAGAACGTGACGAGCTTTCCGTGCTCCTCGTCCCATAGCTTGAGCCGGACGCTCAGCAACCCATCCCACAACGACAGCGTCGGAACCTGGCGAAAGATCGCGTTCTCATCGTGAGCGCGTTGAAGGTTGTAGTTCGGGATCCGCGAGTTCAGATGATGGACGTGATGAAGCCCGATGTTCCCGGTGAAGAACTGCAGCACTCTCGGCAGCTTCAGGTAGGAGCTGCCCTGGAGCGCTGCGTCCGAGTAATTCCAATCAGCAGCGCTTTGCCAGTAGGCGTCTTCGAACTGATGCTGCACGTAGAAGAGCCAGATCCCGACCGATCCGGCGAGTAGCGCCGAGGGCGCCCAGACGATCAGGAAGGTCTGCCAGCCGATCAGCCAGCACAGCCCACCGATGACGACGACCAGCACCACATCGGTGCCGAGCACGCTGTGGCGCAGTCGCGGACGCTGTGACCGGGTCGCGATGCGCGGCCCGATGACCATCGCAATGACCGGACCGAGCCCGAACATCACGACCGGATTGCGGATCAGGCGATAGGCGAGACGACCTCGCCACCCGCGCGCCCGGTACTCGCCCACGGTCAGCGTGACGATGTCCCCGACGCCGCGGCGCTCGAGGTCTCCCGATGTTGCGTGATGGATCGCATGATCGTGGCGCCAGCGCTGGAACGGTGACAGCACGAACAGTCCGAGAAGCCGCCCGACGGCCCGATTCGCACGCTTGGAGGGCAGGAGTGACCCGTGCGCACAGTCGTGGAAGACGACGAACGTCCGTACCAGAAACCCGGCGGCCGGCAGCACCAGCGCCAGCGCCAGTAGATACGACACGTCAAGCGCGAGATAAATCAGGACGGAAACGGCCAGGTACGGCACAACAGAAGTGATGATGTCGAGCACGCTTCGCCCGAGACAGGGATGCGCGTAGGCGGCGAGCGCTTCATGCCCGAGCCGGCAATCCGATGTAGGCAAAATGACCGCTCCGATGCAGGGGGTTGATGTTCAAGAGCACGACCCCCATGGGCCGCCATTCAGACCGCCATGAGCGCAAGCTTCTATGCATCGAAACAACCCGGCCGAACAACGGCGGCTCCGCCAGGTTGTCTCGAGGGTCCTAGCCTAGCCGAGATCTGCCTCGGTAGCCACCACCAAGCTTGCTCGAGACCGATCAGAGCGAACCACGCGACCGGTGGCGCCGCCTCGGCCCGGGGCCTATGAATCGTGGCCGGGGTCCCCCGGAGTTGGAGGATCAACGAGCTCCAATGCGCCGAAGCCCGGAACCGGGCCATCCATCAGAAACATCTCGATCGTGAGATCGGGCTCGATATGGGCCTGGCTGAGAAAGGCAAGCACCTTGCGCCCGGTGAGCTGCTCGATCATCTCGCTGTAGCGCTGCTTCATCACCCGCTGAAAGTCCCGCCGCATGTCAAGCACGCGGTTCGGCTCCCCTCCCTCCACCATCGTGCGCTCGATCGCGGTGAACCCGTCGCTGAGTACACACACGAGACGGCCGCGGGCCGATCAAGGCCAAGACCTATGTTCTCGACAACCTGACTAGTCTCACGAGAGGACCACCGATCCGCTCACCTTTCCGCCGAGGAGGTCCTCAATTGATGACTGGGCACGCGGCACCGGGTTGGACGTTTCTGACCAACCACGCGCAGGTGCTTGTCTGCGTCGCCCGTGACCCCGGCGTTCGCCTGCGCGAGATCGGCGAGCGTGTCGGGATCACCGAACCGGCCGCGCATCGGATCGTCGTCGAGCTCGCCGACGCCGGCTACGTCACGCGCCAGCGAAACGGCCGCCGCAACCACTACACCATCAACGCCCACCTTCCACCTCCCACTCCCGGACACGATCGCGCGCGAGCAGGACGTCGGGCCGCTGCTCGAGCTTCTGACCGCGACCGAGGCGCGACGGCGATCCCGAAGAACTGATGCCACCCGGCCAGCCAGGCGTTGATCCATGCAGATCTCAAGGCTGGTGCTCCCCACGTTCTCGGCGTCAGCTGCCGGATCGGGGCCATTGCGTTGCGCTTGAGCGGCCTTGCCGTTCGCCGTCGGCGTCGAGCGGCGTTGCGTTCCAGTCTTCGCGCGTTCCGGGCCTTCCGAGCAGCAGACCGAGGTGCGTGGTGGACCGCAACCGCGTCCTCCTTGGCGCGGGCGAGCAAGCGCGTCCTCCTTGGCGCGGCGACGCGCGGGGCGGTCGCCGGGGGGCTTCGCCGGATCAATCCGGCGGGCGGCTTCGCCTGATCAATCCGAGCGGGAGAGGACTATGTGGAGATGGGCGAGGTCAACCCAGAGCAGTCGCTCGAGATCGGTCGGGGCGTGTTCAAGCGACTCGGTGATTGCACCGGCTCGGAGATCGAGTCCGCGATAGGTTTGATTGCCCAAAGGCGGATCGACCGCGCCTGGATCGCCGAGCAGGCGGCAGGATCCGATCGGGGGGAGCTGACGGTAGCCCGGCGCTTCTTCGCGAACGCGACGGATGCCGAGCGGGATCTCATCGCGTATTGGCAGATGGTCAAGCTCGTCGAGGAAGCGCACCTGCGCCACAAGAGCGGGGGCGATGCCTGACGCCCGGCCAGGCTCAGGACGGTTGCCTCGGGAGCGCCATTACTTCACCGCGGGGATCTGTGCGCCGATGCGTCGGGATCCCTCAGCGCCAAGCCGCCGCCCTCGGCGGACAGGGGATCCAAGTCCCAACCTCGCCTGTGCGACGGCGTTCGGCTCGCCGATGACCGCGGGAGCGGGCGGCTGATCTCCGCCGGCAGGGCGCGCGGCGTGGCCGGGAATCACGCGCGGCGCGTTTCGTCTCGCCGAGCGGTAGGCCGATGCGGCTTCGCTGCTCCAGCAGGCGTTTTCCTGGGGGCCATCGGCGCGTCACAGGAACGGCACCGGGGTTGGAAGTGTCGATCGCGCATGACCTAGCCCTCCTTCGTCGGCGCCGCGGCCGGCGGGTAGGCGTCCACCATGTACTTGTCGCCGCGCAGCGTGGCTAGCAGCCGGGCGAGCGGGATACGTCGAGCCGACACCCGCATCACGAACCCTACCTTATTTCCGACCACGTTACTCGGAATTCGCTGGCGACGATCCCGTGAGAGCGCGGGCCCCGCCGCTCCTCGCTGGGGGGCGGTCGTTGAGAATCCGGAGCCATGTTTGCCGGGTTGGCGTTGGCGTTGGGCTCGGCGCTGGGCACGAACGTCGCGTTTCTGTTCAAACAGCGCGGTGCGGTGCTGGCGCCCGCGGTGCAGGGACGTCATCCGCTGCGAAGCGCCGTGGACCTGTTCCGCTCGCGCTGGTTCTCGCTGGGGTGGGCGGTGGCGGTGGCCGCGTGGGGGCTTCATGTCGGCGCGCTTGCGCTCGCGCCGCTGTCGATCGTGCAGGCCGTGCTGTCCGGCGGGCTGGTGTTTCTCGGCGTGCTGGCGGAGCGCTACTTCGGCTTTCGGCTCGGCCGCCGACAATGGGCCGGGATGATCGTCACGGCGTTCGGGCTCGCGGTGATCGCGGTCACGGGCGGAGCGCACAGCAGCGCGGTACGGCACTACTCGCTGGCGGCGCTGATCGCCGTGGAGTGCGGCGTCTTTGCGCTCGGCACCGGGCTGATTCGGATCTCGATGCGTCGCAACCTCGGCCCGGCCGCGCAGGGATTGCTGCTCGGCGTGGCCGCCGGGGTGCTGTTCGGGGTCTCCGACATCGCTCTGAAGTACCTGACCGAAGCCTTGCGCGGGGGGCTGCAGGGTATCGTCAGCGAGTGGGCTTTGGCGGCGCTGGCGGCGTCGGTGCTGGCCTTCTACGCCTCGGCTCGCGGGCTTCAGCTCGGTCCGGGCGTGGCGGTAATCGCGTTCACCTCGGTCGCCGCCAACCTCGCGGCGATCATGGGCGGCATTCTCGTGTTCCGTGACCCGATCGGGATCGGCGCGCTGGCGATCGTCGGACGCGTCATCGCGTTCGGCCTCGTGATCGCCGGTGCGGCATTGATGCCGGCACCGCTTCGAGCCGGCGAGACCCCGGGGCGCGAGGCCTAGACGCCAAGGCCATGTCCACCAGGCACCTGAACGATCTGCGAGTTCAGGCTCGGTACGCCCGGCGAGCGGTTGACTTGTACAACGCCAAGGTCTACGGACCGCGGCCGACCAGCCCGGCACGGATGCGCGAGCTCCAACGGGAATGCGAGCGGGCAGAAGCACGTCTTCGCGCCGCTGAGGCCGAGGAGCGGCGCGCCCGCATCACAGGCGACACCACTCCGGATCCGAGCTGACGGCCCAGCGTGCGCGGCTTCACAGGCGGGCTGTTCCCCGCTAACGGTGCGATCGGGCGGCGGCCAGCAGCTCTCCCGAGGCGCTGTCCCCGGGCAGACACACGGCCGCACCGCCCCGGCCCGCGGGCGTGGCCAGTCTTCGCCACCGTCCCTTACGTCGCCCTCGAGGTGTTGGGGCAGCCTATTGACGGTCAGTGCCCGAGCCTGCTCGTCGCGCGAGCCGCGGTCGTGGCCCGAGGCCTGAGAGAGGAGCTTCGCTTGTTGGGCGTTTGGGGCGATTCGGACGACGTCCCATGCCAGGCCGAGCCGTTCAAGCGCGTCGATGAGCCAGCCGCCGGGGTCCAGCTGCCAGCGGGTGAGGCCGTGGTGGGCGTCGGTGGGGAACGCGTGATGGTTGTTAGGCCATGCCTCACCGAAGGTGGGCCAGGGCCAGCCAAGCGACGTTGCGCGACTCGTCGCCGGTTCTGAAGCGCCGCCGGCCGAAGAAGTGGCACAGCGAGTTGATCGAGTCGTCGCGTGGTGCAGGAACAGGATGCGGACGGCTCCGCCCCAGAGCAGGCCGGTGAGGCCGCCGACGATCGAGCCGGTGAGCGCGACCCCGAGGCCGAAGGGGAACGCGAGCGCGAGGAGCACCCAGAGCAGGAACGCGCGGTCGACCAGACGGATCACCGGGTCGGCGAGCAGGTCTCTGGCGTAGCGGGCTGGATTCGCGCGGTCGATGCCGCGAAACATCCATCCGACGTGGGCGTGAAACAGCCCCCTGAACGCTCCCCGCCAGCCGCCGCCGTGGTCGACGTGCGGGCTGTGTGGGTCACCGGGAAGGTCGGTGAAGGCGTGCTGCTTGCGATGTGTCGAGACCCACTCGATCACCGGGCCCTCCACCGCCGCGGAGCCAAGGATCGCGAACAGTGCTCGCAGCGGTCCGCTGGTCTTGAAGCTGCGGTGCGTGAACAGCCGGTGGTAGCCGACGGTCACCCCGACGACAGTCAGGACATAGCTGACGACCAGGACGATGAAGTCCTGCCAGTGCAGCGTTCCTCCCCACGCCCGCCAGATCGCTACGCCCAGCAGCGCGAGCGGCGCGACCATGACGACGATGTTCGCGAGACGATCGAGCGTCTCGTGTTCGATGACGACGACGTCGCCACTCGAGTGCCGGGACAAGAGATCCCGCTCCCTGCGGGAGCGTGTCGCGCCTGCCAACGCTTGGATCGGCAGGCGCGAGAGCGCTACACCAGTTGGACGTTTCCGGCCTTGGGGCCCTTGTCGCCGCGCTCGGCGTCGTAGGAGACCTTTGCGCCCTCGGCGAGCGAGCGATAGCCGTTGCCGACGTTCGCGGTGTGATGGACGAGCAAGTCCGTGGACTCGTCGCTGGCACTACGTCGTCGGGCGACCAGCCCAACCTAATCCTGTAGTTCTAGCAACGACGATCCCGGGACCCGGCATCCGCGCTGCTCGTCGGGCGAAGATCCCGCGGCGGCCGACCGGCAGCGTCGTACACCACCCACTCCGCGCAGCAGTCTGAAATCCGGCTCCGCCGAGCATCTCCTCGGCTTTGGCCGCCGTCCGTTCAGAGCTTGACTCGCCGCTGGCGACGGAACCCAGTTGGCGGCCGGCGGGAATTCCAGGGGGCGGGGCGGTGAGGTCGCGTTGGCGCCGGGATGCGGCTCGTGGCTGAGGAGATACGATCAGCCGCGTGAGCATCCGCCGCTGTGCTCGCGACCACCGAAGCCACGGCGCCTGGCGCAGCGAACCGTGCGGGTGCGCGACGTGCGCCACCGGAGCGCTGTGGTAATCCCGCCGGCGTCCTCGTTGTCTGCTGAGGCGAACAAGCAGCTGGTGCGCCGGCTCGTCCACGAGGCGGTCGCGCGCCGCAACCCCGACGTTCTCGACGAGCTCGCCGCCGGCGAATTCGTGCGGGCGGCAAAGCGGTGGGTCCAGCCGTTTCAGAGCGCGTTTCCGGATTTCGAGATGGAGATCGTCGCACTGATCGCCGAGGGCGACAGCGTCGTCGCCCACTTCAGGTGTTCGGGCACGCAGCGTGGCGAATGGCTCGGCGTGCCCGCCACCGGGCGCCGCTTCGAGCAGGTCGACGAGATCTACATCTTCACGGCCCGGAACGGAAGGCTGGTCTCGGCGGTCGGCGTCGAGGACAACCTGGCGCGCATGCGGCAGCTCGGGATCGAGCCGGGGGCAGGTCCGACCGCGTCGCCTTGACTTCAACCTCGGTTGAACTGCGACATTGTCGACAAGCCTCGTGAGAACCCAAAAGAGCCCACTCCGCCACGTCGCCGGTTGGCTGATATCCGCCAGCGGCAGTGCGGGACTGCTCGCCATCGTCGTGCGTGCCGTCGCCGGCGGCTCGCTCGCGCGCGCCTTGGAGGGCGGGACCCTGTTCCTGGCTGCCGCCGCGTACCTCGCCTACGTGCTGGCGCACCACACCGATCGACGAGAGCTGTTAACGCGCTCGATCCTGGTCAGCGCGTTTGCGCTGTGGGGGATCGTGCAGCTCGCGCCGGGCCTTCCGGGTAACGCGGTGCTCAATGACGTGGTGATCGTGTTGTTCGTGATCGACCTGGCGATCCTCGTCAGTCCATGGAGGTGACCGGACGCGACCGCGTCAGCCGGGAGCGGACCCTGTGCCACGTCTGCGAGAAGGGTCGTCCGTTGGGGCGGTCGGCCTCTGCGCTGACGACAAGGCCGCCGGCGAGGTGGCATGGCAGGTTCCGGACCCCTCACATGAGGTGGCGCTATCTCCCGGCCGCGTGTGGACACTGATCGGAGCGGACGCGGCGGAAATCGACACAGACGGCCGCGTGATCCGCCGCCTCAGCCTGCCGGGAGCCCGGTGCCTGGGATGTGATCCCAGGGCGCCTGGCAGGCACTTCTCGCCAGGCCGGAGCGAGAGATCGGTGCGGTAGCGATCGCGCGGTTCGAGGACGGCGAGTTGAACCAGAGCCGCGGAGGCGTCGATGTCGGTCGGCCGGTGATCGCCGGGAGCGTCAGCCGCCGGTGCCCGCGTCCACGAGACGCGCTGCTGCTCGCAAACGCGCAGTTCGTCAGGGACGGGACGCTGTTTCGTCGATCAGCTCGCGGGCGATGTGCTGTCGTCCGCGGTGAAGGCGGGTCGTGATCGTCGCCTCCCGGGTACGGAGCGCACGCGCGGCCTCGCGATAGGAGAAGCCGAGGAGATCCACTGCGATCACGGCGTCCCTGTAGAGGGGCGGGGCGCTCGCGATGGCTTCCATCAGCTCCCGCGCGTTGAGGTTGCTCTCGGGGGCAGCTGGCGCATCGTCTTCGAGCAGCTGGAGCGGAGGGCGGCGGCTCGCGGTCGTGCGGTAGTGGTTGGCATAGGTGTTTCTAAGGGCTCGGAGCAGGTAGCCGATCTCGTCGTCATTGCGAATCAGCCGTGGCCGCCGGAGCACGTTGACCAGTGTCTCCTGCACGAGATCCTCGGCGTCGGGTCGTGATCCGCACAACGCCCACGCCGCCCGATACAACGGCTCGATGTGGTCCGACAGTCGATTCGGGTCAAGCAGGTGTGGACGCGACTGACCGCACGGGACGCGACGCGATCGACCGGGTAACGAGCGTGCCCGCTCTGGTGCCGGTGAGGGGATCGGCGGCTTCGGGGCAATCTCAGTCATCGTCGAGTATGAACGCTTCGACGATGTGCTCGACGGGGAGTCCCGCGAGGTGTGCCGAACGGCGGACGCTGTCGACCGAGGCGGCCTCGTACACGAGCAAGCATGTCTCGTCCTCGGGGACGAAGATCGTCAGCAGTAACCGGATCGCCGATCCCTCACCCCGCAGCTGCCCGGCGGTCATGCGCGCGCGCTCTGCGTGCTCGAGGACGGCGCCGCGATCTGACCGCGAGACATACAGCTCGATCATGAATTCGCTCATGCGCCGACCGTACGCCGCGAGGGATCCGAGCGAAATCACGGAAACCCTCAAACTTTTGGGTCGCTACCCCGGGGCGGAAAGCCGGCCTGTGAGCTGCGCGCGCGAGCGCACACCGAGCTTCGCGTAGGCGTGCGAGAGGTGCACCTCGACCGTGTGCACGGTGACATAGAGCGCCTGCGCGATCTCCTTGTTGGATCGCCCCGCGGCCGCCAGCTCCGCGATGCGCCGCTCGCTCGGCGTCAGCTCACCACTCGGGGTCGGCCGGCGCGCGCCGACTCGCGCCAGCTCCGAGCGCGCCTGCTCGGCCCAACCCTCGGATCCCAGCTCCCCGAAAGCGGCGAGCGCTGCCTGCAGCGAATCGCGCGCCGCCCCCCACTTCTTGAGCCGCCGCTGCGACCGACCCAGGCTGAGCAGCGAGCGCGCGCGGTCGAACGGCAGACCGAGGCGCCCGTAGTTCGCCGCCGCCTGCGTCAGCGCCGCGCCGGCCTCGTCGTCGTAGGCATCGGAGGCCAGACGCGCGATCCCGGCGCAGCGCTTCGCGGTCGCGATTCCCCACGGACTCCGCTGCCGCTCGGCAAGGCTGTAGAGCCGTTCGGTCACGGCGAGCGCCTCTTCCAACTCGCCCACCTCCGCGAGTGCCTCGACGAGGTCGGGCGCGACTGGGAACACGCCGGTTTCGTCGACGCCCTCGCGTCGGGTGTGGTCCCACACCGAGCGCAGGCTCTCGACCGCCCGCTCGGGCTCATGCGATAGCAGCGCGCCCATGCCACACGCCCGCAGTGCCTCCAGCCCGTCCCAGCGAGACCCGATCGTCCCGGCAGCTCTGATCGCCTCCGCCGCCCAGCGCTCCACCTCACCGGCACGGCCGTAGCCCGCTGCCAGCAGCGCACGGCACCGCTCGTACATCGGCCGGAGCAGCAGCTCCCGGTCCGCCGACTCGGCCCACTCGTCGAGCAACCGCGACGCGGCGTCCCAATGTCCGACCCGCAGCTCAAGCTCGCATACGTGCAGACGCTGCAACGCGTACGACATCGGCTCGCCCCGCTCATCCGCGATCGCGAGCAACGTTGTCAGCGCCTCTCGCGCCAACGGCACCTCGCCACGCCACACGAGCCGTTGGCCTGCCACCCGCTCGGCCGACGACGCAATGTATTCAGGGGCATCCGCCGCCGCGCGGGACCGCTCGCACAGATCGTCGATCGGGCGTCCGCTCAATCCCCTCGCCCACGCCAGCGCGTACAGCGCGAGGCGCTCGATGTCAGGCCCGGCATGACCCGCGGCCTGCAGCGCCTCCAACGCCCACGACTCGGCCTCGGAGATCCGCAGGACTGCGCTGGCAGCTTGGTTAGCCGCCTTCTTCGCGAGCACGTATGCACGCAGCCCCGGCTCGTCCCGGCACTCCGCCAGCGCCATGTCGAGGTGACGGTCGAGGTCGTCCAAGTTCTTAGGGCCGGCGCCCTCGGACAGGAGCAGCCAGGCGCGGGCCCGCGGCGCGCCCGCGGGTAGCGAGTCGAACTCCGGCGTCAGCAGGTCCGTCACCCGCTGGACCTCGCCCGCCGTCTCCAGATACTGGGCGAGCACGAGCACCCGCTCGGTGTGAGCGACCGACTTCGGTGGCGTCAGACGCAGCGCGTGCTCGCCCAGCTGGACGGCCTCCTGCCGCGCCCCTCGCGAGGACGCGCTCGCGGCGGCGGCTGCGACCGCGTCTGCGAGCTCCGCATCGGTCTGCACCGTCGCGAGCGCGAGGTGGAGCGCGCGCAACTCCTCGTCGCCGACGACACCGGCCAGGACGAGGTGCAACTCGCGCCGCTCCCGTGGCCGTGACCGCTTCCTGGCAACGGCGGCCAGCAGCGGGTGCGACGCTCGTACCCGTCCTCCAGCGCTCACGAGCAGTCCGGCATCAATCGCATCCTCGACAGCTCCAGGGCCCGCAATCGCCGCGAGCTCGGCCGCGTGCAGGTCGGAGCTCAGCGCGACCGCGAGCAGCAACCTGCGCATGGGATCCGTCAGCCCTGCCACGCGGGTGCCGAGCATGTCCTCGACCGTGTCAGGCACCGGGATGTCCCTTCCGATCTCCGGCAACCCACGCTCCGCCAACGTACGCCCCAACTCCAGCACGAACAACGGATTACCCAAGGTGGACTCGACGATCCGGCGCAGAAGATGGCGAGACAGACTCAGGCCGAGCCGCTCGGACAGCACCTGCCGCGTTGCGCCGAGGCGCAACGGGCCGATTTCCAAACGCTCGAACTCGGTGCGCTCCAGCACCCGCCTGAGCACGGGCAGACGACCCGGGCGGGTGGCAAGCAGGAACCCGACAGGCTCGCCTTCGAGCCGACGCGCCACGAACGCGAGCACGTCACCGGACGGGGGATCAAGCCACTGGACATCGTCAATCGCGATCAGCACCGGCTGGATCGCGGCCAGCGCCCGCAGCCCGTTCAGAAAGCCAAGCGCGATCGCATGGGGCTCCGCGGGTGCGCCCGCCGGCTCGGCGCGCAGCAACGCCACCTCCAGCGCCAACCGCTGCGGGGCGGGCAGCCCGGCGAGCACCTCCAAATCGATGCCGTCACAGAGATCGATCAGCGCGGCAAACGAGAGCTCAGCCTCGGCGCCACTCGGCCGCGCCACCAACACCCGGAGCCCCCGCTCGCGCGCGATCGATACGCCCGCCTCCCACAGGGTCGTCTTGCCGATCCCGGGCTCGCCGGCCAGCACGAGCGATCGCCCACCCACGTCGCCACCGAGAAACCCATCAAGCACCGCAAACTCCGACTCCCGGCCGACGACCTGTGGAAAGTCGTCAGTTGCCCCGTCGAGCACCTCCCGCACTTTCGCAGACGGGCGTGGGCTGTCAAGGAAAGGCTTCCGTCCGGACCCCGGCGTGCCATACCGACCCGCTGATGCCAACCCTTGACCGAGTCGTCGCCGTCGCTGGAAGGATCGCGTCGCCGGCGTGTCTTCCTCTAGATGGATGTTGTTAGACGTCTGACGTCCTTCGTCGCACCCGCGTAGGTCGACGCGGCTGAGCGTTCCGATGACTGAAAGGACCCGAGCATGATTTCCCCGCCGTTACAGCTGGCTCTCGCCAACGCGAGGGTCGATGACTCCCGCCGGACCGCCGGCAGTAGCCCGACGCGCCGACGTCTGCCTGCCCGCCCGGCTGCCTCGCGGGCAAGGGTGACACTGCGGTTCGGCTCCCCCGCCGACGAGGCCCCGCTCGCACGGCTGGCCGAGCTCGACAGCGCCAGGCCCCCAGCGCAGCCCGTCCTCCTCGCCGAGGTCGACGGACGCGTCCGTGCGGCGGTGGCACTCTCGGACGGCTCCGTCGTCGCCGATCCCTTCTACCGAACGGCCGAACTGATCGACCTACTCCGCGCACGAGTCCGGCAGCTGGATCGCAATGTCCCAATGAAGCGCTCCGGCCGCCTGCGCTCGTGGGCTCAACTCCGAATCCCGGCCTGGCGCTAGGCGTCGGGGGCCATTGCTGTTGACGCCAACGCCACTGTCATCGCTCGGCGTCGAATCCCCAGAGAGCGTAATTGCGGGCCTCCCGGCACTCACGGTTCCAGTCGCCCTCGCGTTAGCTCTGGCGACTGAAAGGATCGCGGGTGGCGTGTGTCTTGAGATGTAACAGAGATTCGTCAGACGTCCAACGGCGCGTGCCTGAACCGACCTGGGCAAGCACGCGGCAACCGACACACACGCCACTCCGGAGGTCACCAATGAGGCAATTGAACAAACTACTGAACTACATCCGGTCGCAGCATGTGGGACTGGTGGCCCTGATGGTCGCGCTGGGGGGCACGTCGTATGCGGCGATCAGGCTTCCGAGCCACAGCGTCGGGACTGCGCAGCTCAAGAACGGCGCTGTTACATCGGCCAAG
>Ga0335078_10004401_pt1 | contig 20882 bp, 19 predicted proteins | sample Lox_Sample_32_FD_206711 | JGI IMG/M metagenome (GOLD analysis project Ga0335078, IMG submission 206711) | Soil microbial communities from Loxahatchee National Wildlife Refuge, Florida, United States - Lox_Sample_3.2 | ecosystem: Environmental > Terrestrial > Soil > Wetlands | place: USA...
CGAGGTCACCGCGAAGTCCTTGACGCCGAGGTCCACCCCCACGACGCGGCCGGTTCCCGGAAGGGGCGCGGGGTCGTCGCTGTCAACGCAGAAGGTCACGTACCAGCGGCCGTCCGGCTCCCGCGCCACGACTACCGTCGTTGGATTGAGCGTGGTCACGTCGATGCCCGGCCACGACCACACGAACCGCAGCGGCCCGCTGGTCTTCGCGATCCGCAGCAGGCCGTCGCGCATGGTGAACGCCGACCGGGTGTAGTGCGCGGACTGGCGGCCATGCCGGGACTTCAACCGCGGATACCGTGCGCGCCTGGCGAAGAACGCGGAGAACGCCTTGTGCTGGTGGCGGAGGGTCTGCTGCAGCGGCACGCTCGACACCTCGCCCAGGAACGCCAGGTCCGGTGTCTTCTTCATGGTCGTCAGCGCGGCGTCGGATGCGGCGTAGGACAGGCTCTTGCCTTCGGTATGCCAGAGCCGGTGGCGGTCAGCGAGAGTGCGGTTCCATACCAGGCGGACGCAGCCGAACGTGCGCGCCAGCACCTGCTGCTGCGCCTCGTCGGGGTATGCCCGGCACTTGTACGCCATCCTCACTCTTGGAGAATGCCATACATGAACGTAAGACACTTGCCACGCTCCGCGCGGCACCGGATTCCTCCCCGGCCTGAACACCGGGGCTTCCTCTGGAGCCTGCGGTGACCACGCCCCTGACCAGGAGCGAGCTGGCCGCCATGATCGACCACACGCTGGTGGCCCCGGAGGCCACCGAGGCCGGCGTCGCCACGCTGTGCGCCGAGGCGAAAAAGCTCGGCGTCTACGCGGTGTGCGTGTCCCCGACGCTGGCCACCGTGGCCGCCCGCGACGTGGCCGGCAGCTTCGTCACGGTAGTGGCGGTGGCCGGTTTCCCGTCCGGCGCGCACAGCGCCGGGCTGAAGGCCCAAGAGGCCGGCGAGGCCGCCGCGACCGGCGCCCGGGAGATCGACATGGTCATCAACCTGGGCCTGGCCCGGGAGGGCCGCTGGAAGCACGTGGAGCAGGAGATCGCCGCCGTCCGCGGCGCGGTCCCCAGCCCCACCGTGCTCAAGGTGATCATCGAGTCCGCGGTGCTGGACGACGAGGGCATCCGGATGGCCTGCCGGACCGCCGAGGCGGCAGGCGCGGACTTCGTGAAGACCTCCACCGGCTTCCACCCCGCGGGCGGGGCCACCACGGCCGCGGTGGCGGTGATGGCCGCCACGGTCGGGCCCCGGCTCGGAGTGAAGGCGTCCGGCGGGATCCGGTCGGCCGCCGGCGCCCTGGCCATGGTCGCGGCGGGCGCGACCCGGCTGGGGCTGTCCCGGCCGGCCGCGATCCTCGCCGAGCTGCCCGGCTGACCTGCCTGGCCCGTCACAGAGAGGAGACCGCCATCGCGACCGTACGCGCCGCGCTGGTCCAGCAGAAGTGGACCGGGGACAAGGATTCCATGATCAAGAATGCCGTCTCCGCGCTGCGGGACGCGGCGGGCCAGGGCGCGCAGGTCGCGTGCCTGCAGGAGCTGTTCTACGGCCCGTACTTCTGCCAGGTGCAGGACCCGCAGTGGTACGGCTGGACCGAGGAGGTGCCGGGCGGCCCGACGGTCCGGCTCATGCAGGAGGTCGCGCGCGAGCACCAGATGGTCCTCGTCGTCCCGGTCTACGAGCGCGAGCAGGAGGGCGTCTACTACAACACCGCCGCCGTCATCGACGCCGACGGCAGCTACCTCGGCAAGCACCGCAAGAACCACATCCCGCAGGTGACCGGGTTCTGGGAGAAGTTCTACTTCCGTCCCGGCAACCTCGGCTACCCGGTCTTCGACACCGCCGCCGGCCGGATCGGCGTCTACATCTGCTACGAGCGGCACTTCCCGGAGGGCTGGCGGGCGCTCGGCCTGGCCGGCGCGACGATCGTGTTCAACCCGTCCGCGACCAGCCGCGGGCTGTCGGAGTACCTGTGGAAGCTGGAGCAGACCTCCGCCGCCGTGGCCAACGAGTACTTCGTCGGCACCGTCAACCGCGTCGGCATCGAGCCGCTCGGCGACGACGACTTCTACGGGCAGTCCTACTTCGCCGACCCGCGCGGGCAGATCATCGGCGGTACGGCGTCCGACCGCGCGGAGGAGGTCCTGGTCCGCGACCTCGACATGGACCTGCTGGCCGAGGTCCGGCACCAGTGGCAGTTCTACCGCGACCGGCGCCCCGATTCCTACCGCCCGCTCGTGCAGCCCTGAGGGAGGGAGGCAGCGTGCGCACACTCATCCGCGGCGGCACGGTGGTCACCGCGACTGGGGCCTTTCCCGCCGACGTGCTCACCGACGGGGAGACCGTCGCCGCGGTGGCCGACCCCGCGCACACCGACGCGCTGGCCGGGGCCACCGATCACACCCTGGACGCGGCCGGGCTGTACGTCATGCCGGGCGGCATCGACGTGCACACCCACCTGGAGATGCCGTTCGGCGGCACCTTCTCCTCCGACGACTTCGAGACCGGTACCCGCGCGGCGGCGTGGGGCGGCACCACCACGATCGTCGACTTCGCCGTGCAGAAGAAGGGCATCTCGCTGCAGGAGACCCTGGACACCTGGCACGGCAAGGCGGCCGCGAAGGCCAGCATCGACTACGGCTTCCACATGATCGTCTCGGACGTGAACACGCCGACGCTCAAGGAGATGGACGTCCTCGTCGGCGAGGGCGTGACCAGCTTCAAGATGTTCATGGCCTACCCGGGGGTGTTCTACGCCACCGACGGGGAGATTTTGCAGGCCATGCAGAAGGCGGCCGGCAACGGGGCCACGATCATGATGCACGCGGAGAACGGCATCGCGATCGGCGCGCTGGTGGCCCAGGCACTGGAGGCCGGGCACACCGGCCCCGGGTGGCACGGCCGGACCCGCCCGCCCGAACTGGAAGGCGAGGCGACCTCGCGGGCGATCAGGCTCGCCCAGGTGGCCGGCGCGCCGCTGTACATCGTGCACCTGTCCGCCCGGCAGGCACTGGACGCGGTCACCGAGGCGCGGGACCGCGGCGCGCCGGTGTTTGCCGAGACCTGCCCGCAGTACCTCTACCTGTCCCAGGAAGACCTGGACGCCCCCGGGTTCGAGGGCGCCAAGTACGTCACCTCCCCGCCGGCCCGCACCCGGGACCACTGGCAGCACATGTGGCGGGGGCTGCGGACCAACGACCTGTCCGTGGTGTCCACCGACCACTGCCCGTTCTGCTTCAAAGAGCAGAAGGAACTCGGCCGCGGCGACTTCTCCAAGATCCCGAACGGCATCCCGGGCATCGAGCACCGCATCGACCTGCTGCACCAGGGCGTGCTGGACGGCGAGCTGCCGCTGACCCGGTGGGTGGAGGTGAACGCGACGACCCCGGCCCGGATGTTCGGCCTGTACCCGCGCAAGGGCACGATCGCGCCCGGCTCGGACGCCGATATCGTGCTGTACGACCCGTCCGCGCGGCACGTGCTGTCGGCCGCGTCGCACCACATGGCGGTCGACTATTCCGCCTACGAGGGCCGCGAGGTGCAGGGCCAGGTCACCACCGTGATGTCGCGCGGGGAGATCATCCTGTCCGGCGGCCAGTGGCGCGGCCAGCCCGGCCGGGGCCGGTTCCTGCCCCGCGGCACCTGCCAGTACCTGGGATAGCCATGGACATCGGGCTTGTGTTGCAGAACGACCCGCCGGCGCAGCGCGTCATCGAGCTGGCCCGGCGGGCCGACGGCGCCGGCTACCGCCACGTGTGGACGTTCGACTCCCACATCCTGTGGCAGGAGCCTTTCGTCACCTACGCCCAGATCCTGGCGCAGACCTCCCGGGTCATGGTCGGGCCGCTGGTCACCAACCCGCTGTCCCGCGACCCGACGGTGACCGCGTCGCTGTTCGCCACGCTGAATGACACGTTCGGGAACCGGACCGTCTGCGGCATCGGCCGCGGCGACTCCGCGCTGCGCGTGCTCGGCCGGCACCCCGCCTCGCTGGCGGTGCTGTCCCGAGCCATGCGGGACATCCGGGACCTGGCCGAGGGCCGCTCGGTCGACATCGACGGCACCCCGGTCCGGATCCCGTGGGTGCGCGACGGCCGGCTGGAGATCTGGATGGCCGGGTACGGGCCGAAGGCGCTGCGGATGTGCGGCGCGGAGGCGGACGGCTTCATCCTGCAGTGCGCCGACCCGGACATCGCGCGCTGGACGGTCGGCTCGGTCCGCGCGGCCGCCGCCGAGGCCGGCCGTGACCCCGGCGACGTGACGATCTGCGTCGCCGCGCCCGCCTACGTGGGCACCGACCTGGCCCACATGCGCGAGCAGACCCGCTGGTTCGGCGGTATGGTCGGCAACCATGTCGCGGACCTGGTGGCCCGGTATGGCGACTCCGGCGAGACGATCCCGCGCGCGCTGACCGACTACATCCGGGCCCGCGAGGGCTACGACTACGCCCACCACGGCAAGGCTGGCAACCCGTCCACCACGTTCGTGCCCGACGAGGTGGTGGACCGGTTCTGCCTGCTCGGCCCGCCGGAGGCGCACATCGACCGGCTGGCCGAGCTGCGCGAGATCGGCGCGGCCAACTTCAGCGTCTACCTGATGCACGACAGCCCCGACGCCACCCTGGAGTCCTACGCCAAGGACGTCATCGGCGCCGTGTGACCCGCCGAGCGGCCTACTCAGCGAAGGGGCCGAGAACCTGGACCCCGGCCAGCTGAAGCGCTGCTTGGCGTCCTGGATTTGCCGGTGATCCGGGGTCGCGGACGTCATGTGCACCTTCCCGTCTGTCTAGCCCGGTCTGGACAGACTGCCAGCCGGTGTCCGGGATGTCGCCCGGGCGGCCGGCCGGCCGTTACAGGCCGAGATCGGCTTCGAAGGCGCCTTCCTCCAGCCGGTCCCGGACGGTGGTGAGGAAGCGGGCCGCGTCCGCGCCGTCGACCAGCCGGTGGTCGTAGGTGAGGGCCAGGTAGACCACCGAGCGGACCGCGATGACCTCGCCGAGCGCGGGGTCCTCCACCACCACCGGGCGCTTGACCACGGTCCCGGTGCCGAGGATGCCGACCTGCGGCTGGTTGATGATCGGGGTGTCGAACAGCGCGCCCCGGCTGCCGGTGTTGGTCAGCGTGAACGTGCCGCCGGATAGCTCGTCCGGGCTGACCTGGCCGGACCGGGTGCGCGCGGCCAGGTCGGCGATCTTGCGGGCCAGCCCGCCCAGGTTCAGGTCCCCGGCGTTGTGGATGACCGGCACCATCAGCCCGCGCTCGGTGTCCACCGCGATGCCGAGGTGCTCCGCGTCGTGGTAGGTGACCTGGGCGTTCGCGGTGTCGATGACCGCGTTCAGCACCGGGAAGACCTTTAGCGCCTCCACCGTGGCGAGCGCGAAGAAGGGCAGGAAGCTCAGGTTGATGCCCTCGCGGGCCTCGAAGCCTGCCCTGGCCCGGTCGCGGAGCCGCGCGATCGCCGTCACGTCCGCCTCCACCACGGTGGTGAGCTGGGCGGACGTTTGCAGGGACTCGACCATCCGCTGCGCGATCACCTGCCGCGGCCGCGACATCCGCTGCGTGGTGCCGCGCAGCGGGCCGGCCGCCGGCCGGGCGGACGGCTGCGCGGCCGGCGCCGGGGCCGACGGGGCGGCCGGGGCGGACGGGGCGAGAGCCGCCGGGGCTGCCTGCCGGGCCGCCTCGGCCTCACGGCGGGCGCGGGCCGCGTCGAGCACGTCCTGCTTGCGGATCCGGCCCCCCACCCCGGTGCCGGTGACGGCGTCCAGTTCCACGTCGTGCTCCCCGGCCAGCTTGCGGACCAGCGGCGTCACGTACGGCCCTTCGCCGGCGGCGGGCAGAGGCGTGGGCGCCGCGTACTGGCCGCCGCCGGCCGGCGGCGCGCTGGGCGCCGGCGGCGGCTGCGGCGCCGACCAGGCGGGGGCCGGGGCGGGCTGGCCGCCGGCCGAGCCGTTCGCGGCCGGGGCCTCGCCGTCCTGCGACGGCGCCGGGGCAGGCTCCGCCGGAGCCTGGGCCTGCGGCGGCGCCGGGGGCTCTGCGGCGGGCACCTGCTGCGGCGGGCCGCCGGCATCGCCGCCACCGCCGGCCGGTGCGTCCGCGTCCTCGATCTCCGCGAGCTGCGCGCCCACCTCCACGGTCTCGTCCTCGCCCACCGCGATGTTGCGCAGGACGCCCGCCGCCGGTGAGGGGATCTCGGTGTCCACCTTGTCGGTGGACACCTCGAGCAGCGGCTCATCCGCCTCCACACGCTCGCCTTCCTTCTTCAGCCAGCGTGTGACGGTGCCCTCCGTAACGCTCTCGCCGAGCTGGGGCATGGATACCGAGACCGACATTGTTCCCGCGACTCCTTCGTTGTCCGCCGCGCCGGGCGGAGGGGGTTGCTACGCGTGTACGTGGAGTGGTTTGCCGGCCAGCGCCAGCATCGCCTCGCCCATGATCTCCGACTGGGTCGGATGCGGGTGGATGAGCTGCGCCACGTCGGAGGGCTCGGCGTCCCAGTTGTAGATGAGCTGGCCCTCGGCGATCAGTTCGCCGACCCGGCTGCCGACCAGGTGGATGCCGACGACCTCGCCCGGCGTCCCGTCGTCCCGCACCACCGCGATCACCTTCGCGGCGCCCTGGGTTTGCAGGATCACGCTCTTGCCGTTCCCGCCGAGCGGGTAGGAGAACTCGGTGACCTGCAGCCGCCGCTCGGCGGCCTGCGCCGAGGTGATCCCCACCGAGGCCACCTCCGGGTCGCTGTAGGTAATGCGGGGCACCCCGTCGTAATCGATGGGGGTCACGTCCAGGCCGCTGACCCGCTCGGCGACCATGATGCCCTCGGCGAAGCCGACGTGCGCGAGCTGCGGCGTGGCGACCAGGTCGCCGACCGCGGAGATCGTCGGCACGCGGGTCCGGCAGAACTCATCGACCGTGACGAAGCCGCGCGAAACCTCCACGCCGGCCTCCCCGTAGCCCAGGCCGGCCGACACCGGGCCGCGGCCCACCGCGACCAGGAGCAGGTCCGCCTCCAGCGTCTTGCCCCCGGCCAGCGTCACCATCACGCCCGTGTCGGTGTGCTTTGCGCTCTCGAACCGCGCGCCCAGCTCCAACCCGATGCCCCGGCGGCGGAACGCCCGCTGCAGCAGCTTCGCGCTCGATTCGTCTTCCAGCGGCAGCAGCTGCGGCATCATCTCCACGATCGTGACCTCGGCGCCGAACGACCGCCACACGCTGGCGAACTCGACCCCGATGACGCCGCCGCCCAGGATGATCACCGAATCCGGCACCCGCCCGTACCGCAGGGCGTCGTCGCTGGAGATCACGCGCTCGCCGTCCAGGTCCAGGCCGGGCAGGCTGCGCGGCTCCGAGCCGGTGGCCAGCACGACGTGCCCGGCCTCGTAGACCGTCTCGCCCAGCTGGACCTGGGTCGGCGAGACGAGCCGGCCGTGCCCCTCGATGGTCTCGACCTTCCGGCTGGCGATCGTGGACTGCAGGCCCTTCCAGAGCCGCTCGACGACCTTGTCCTTATAGGCGTGCACCCCGGCGATGTCGATGCCCTCGAACCGGGACCGGATGCCGAACGACTCGCTCTCCCGGGCCTGGTCGGCGACCTCGGCGGAGTGCAGCAGCGCCTTGGTGGGGATGCACCCCTTGTGCAGGCAGGTCCCGCCGACCTTGTCCTTCTCGACCAGTGCCACGCGCTTGCCCAGTTCGGCGGCGCGCAGCGCGCACGCGTACCCGCCGCTGCCGCCGCCCAGCACGACGATGTCGTAGGCGCCCTCTGCCACGGAACGCTCCCTATCTGCCAAATCCTCGTTGTGTTCATCTTGTCACCCCGGCTGACCTGGCCGTCAGCCAGTGTGCCGCGGCCGTGCTGCCACTCTGCCCGCCGCGGGCGGCGCTACCCGCGCCCCCTCATTCCGCGCCGAACGCGCCTGCCGCGACGTCCTCCGCGACCCGGACCAGGGCCCTGGTCGCCGCGCCGGTACCGCCCCGCGGGGTGTACCCGAAGGGGTCGGACTCGTTAAACGACGGCCCGGCGATGTCCAGGTGCGCCCAGGCCACCCCCTCCGGCACGAACTCACGCAGGAACAGGCCCGCGACGAGCATCCCGCCGTTCCGGTCGCCGGACACGTTGGTCAGGTCGGCGATGGCGGAGTCCAGGCCCTTGCGCAGCTCACCGGGCAGCGGCATCGCCCAGGCGGCCTCGCCGGCCTGGCCGGACGCGGCCGCGATCCCGGCGGCCAGCCGGTCACTGCTGGCCATCACGCCGGACACCCGCGAGCCGAGCGCGACGACCTGCGCCCCGGTCAGCGTGGCGACGTCGACGATCAGGTCGGGGGAGTCGCCGGCCGACCGGGCCAGCGCATCGGCCAGCACCAGCCGCCCCTCGGCGTCGGTGTTCAGCACCTCAACGGTCGTGCCGCCGAAGATGGTGATGACGTCCGACGGGCGCTGCGCGGCTCCGCCGGGCATGTTCTCCGCCAGCGGCAGGTAGCCGACAACGTTGACGGCCGGCCGCAGCGCCGAGATGGCCTGCATTGCGCCCAGCACCGCGGCGGCGCCGCCCATGTCGGACTTCATCCATTCCATCGACTTCGGCGGCTTGAGCGACAGGCCGCCGGAGTCGAACGTGATGCCCTTGCCCGCCACGACCAGCGTGCGGGTGGCGCCGGGATGGGTGTATTCGAGCCGGACCAGCCGCGGCGGGTGCACCGAGCCCTGCCCGACGGCGAGGATGCCGCCGTAGCCGCCGGCCGCGAGCGCATCCTCGTCCAGCACCTGCACGGCCAGCCCGCACGCGGCGGCGACCCGCTCCGCCTCGGCCGCGAACGTCACCGGCACCAGGTCGGAGGGGGAGGTGTTGACCAGGTCGCGCACCAGTGCCACGGCGTCGGCGAGGATCTGCGCGCGGTCCGCGGCGGCCTGGGCCTGCGGCCCGCTGACCCGGGTCAGCAGGGTCAGCGCCGCGTCGGCGGCGGTACCGGTGGTGCGGTAGCGGCGGAACGCGTACCCGCCGAGCAGGCCGCCGAGCGCGACCGCCTCGATCTCGTCGGGGTCGCGGGCCGGCAGGGCCAGCGTGATGTGCCGCTTCCCGTTCGCCGGCCGCGCGCCGGGCCGCCCGGCGGTCAGCACCCGCACCGCGGCGCCCGCCGCCCGCCGCAGCGTCTCCGGGTCGAACGGTGCCCCGGCCGCCTCGGCCGGGCCGAGGCCGACCGCGACGATGACCGGCGCCGGCAGCCGCCCGGCGGACGGGATCTTCGTGATCTCCTCGGCCTGGCCGGTCGCGTCCAGCGCAATCAGCAGGCCGGACAGGGCGCCCCCGAGCGCGTCGTCGGCGTCGCGCGAACCCGGGGCCGGCCGGGGCCCGTCGGGTCCGGCGATCACGCCGACGATGAGGGCGTCCGCCTCGAGCATCCGGGCCGACGTCTCGCTGGTGTGAATCGTCATCGTCACCCTGCCGATGCTAGTGCCTGACCGGTGCGCGCCCGTCATGTCCGCGGCCGCGTCAGGCCTGCTCCAGCCGCAAAATCACCGCTTTCACGGCAACCACGGCCAGAGGGCATGACAGGGACAAGCGTGCCCCTGTGCGCCGCGGGGGACAGATACCGCAAAGCGGCGCCTGGTAACCAGCGGGACGACTGGCGCATTGCCCGGTTAGACCCTAATTCACCCGGGGCCCCCGCATCCAAGCCGGCCCGCGAAGAGCGCCGGTTCCCGCGGGAGGTCCCGCGGATCGCCGCGGAGCCTGGCAGATAGGTGCGGGTCACTATCTGGTCCTAACAAAAGTTAGCCAGATAATCTAACCGCTGTTACCATTAAGGAGCCATGAACCTTCGCACGGGCGTCCGCCCCGCCTCACCGGCTCTCCGCCTCCTCCGCGTACACCCGCGCGGCGTAGCCCTCCAGCGACTGCTCGCATTCGTCCAGGGCCTTCTCGGCCGCGGGCCGTCCGTCCGCGCCGAACACGTCCCGGTCCCGCACCTTCGCGAACCAGTTCCTCAGCTTGACCAGGTCGACCTCGTTCTCCTCCAGCTCGGCGTAGCTGAAGTGGCTGGCCGTGTACTCCTTCTTCACCTGTTGCAGGAAGTCCTCGCAGCGGTCCACGATCTCCTCGTACTCGTCGTTCCGCGCCGCCTGGAACGCCGCCCGGACCTCCTGCTCGCCGGCCAGCACGGCACACGACATCAGCGCCGCCGTGCCCGACATGTCGAGGATTTCCCGCCGCAGCTTGCGCAGGGCCCGCTCCGCGTTCGGCGTCGCCGGCAGCGCCGCGCAGGAATTTTGCAGGTAGATGGCGCCCAGGCGCTTGATCCGGCGCCATACCGTGGAGCGCAGCCTGGTCGGCTCGGAGGGCACGCGGTAGATCAGCACCAGCCAGCCTGCCGGGGCGTCGTCAGCATCGCTCACGCCGCCATTGTCCACCCGCACGCCGCCTGCCCTGCTGCTGTGCGGACCCGAACCTGCCCGGAGGCCTCGTGAAGGATCTCATTCTCGCCCTCACCGTCTTCGTGGCGTGCGCGGTGGAGGCTGTCGAGGCGCTGACCATCGTCCTCGCGGCCGGCCTGACCCGGGAGTGGCGGTCCACGCTCCAGGGGATGAGCGCGGCGCTGGTCGTGCTCGCCATCGTGGTCGCCGCGCTCGGCCCGGCCCTCACCCTCGTCCCGCTCGGCGCGCTGCGGCTGGTCGTCGGCGCGCTGCTGGCGGTTTTCGGCCTGCAGTGGCTGCGCAAGGCGATCCTGCGTGCCACCGGGTTCAAGGCCCTGCACGATGAGACGACCGCCTACCTGCGGGAGGTGGCCGCGGCCGAGAAAGCCGCGCGCGAGTCCCGGCGCGGCGTGCGCGACTGGTACGCGTTCACGCTGTCGTTCAAGGGGGTGCTGCTGGAGGGCCTGGAGGTCGTGTTCATCGTGATCACCTTCGGCACCAACCAGGGCAGTGTCGGCCTGGCGGTCATCGGTGCCGCCGCCGCGGTGCTGGTCATCGCGGGTGTCGGGATCGCCGCCCGGGCCCCGCTGGCCCGGGTCCCGGAGAACGCCATGAAGTTCGCCGTCGGCGTCATGCTGACCTCGTTCGGCATCTTCTGGGGCGCCGGGGGCGCCGGCGTCAACTGGCCTGGCCACGACGCCGCCCTGCTCGGGGTGATCCCCGCGATCGCGGGGATCTCGCTGGGCTACGTGGCGCTGCTGCGCCGCCGCCCCGCCCCGGCCGGTGAGCCCCGGCCGGTACTGGTGCCCAGCCAGGACCGTCCGGAGGGAGTATCACGGTGAGCCGGGTCCGCTCGATCTGGGATTTCAGCTGCGACTTTGTGGTCGGCGACGACTGGCGCGGTGCGGTCGTCACCGTGACGGCGCTGATTGCCACCGCGCTGCTGGTGCACGTGGCGCACGTCAACGCCTGGTGGCTGCTGCCGCTGTGCGTGATCGCCGCGCTCGGCTGGTCGCTGCGCCGCGCCACCGCGGGCCGGCCCTAGCCGGGCCTGCCCGCCGTGCTGCGCACGCCTCAGCCCATCGCGCTGACCAGCAGGCAGGCCGCGGTGGCCGTCTCCACCAGGGCGCCCAGCACGTCGCCGGTGATCCCGCCCAGCCGACGTGCCGCGTGCCCGCCCAGGGCCAGCGCGGCGAGCAGCCCGGCCGCCTCGGCGACCGGCAGGATCCACGCCACCGGCACCGCGGCCACCGCGGCGGCCAGCCAGATCCCGCCGACCGTGACCGCGAGCAGCCCGGCCGTCAGCACCGCCGGGACGGCGGGCGGGAGGGTGCCGGCCACCAGCGCGCCGAGCCCGCCGGGCCGGGCGGCGGGCACGCCCCGGCGGCACGCCCAGGTGAGCGCGAGCCGGCCGGTCACCGCGGCCACGATGACCGCGGCCGGCCCGCGGCCCGCCGCGTCCGCCTGGGCCAGCCCGGCCACCTGGAACAGCAGCGTCAGCACCAGCGTCAGCACGCCGAACGGGCCGATGTCGGAGCGCCGCATGATCGCCAGCGCCTCGGCGGCGGGCTTCCGGCTGCCCAGCCCGTCAGCCAGGTCCGCGAGGCCGTCCCAGTGCAGCGCGCGGGTGAGCACCGCCAGTGAGCTCACCGACAGCGCGGCCGCGACCAGCGGCCCGGTATGCAGCAGGTGATCAGCCACCCACAAGGCGGCGGCGGCCGGCAGGCCGAGCAGCAGCCCGACCAGCGGGGCCCAGGCCATGGCCGCGGCGGCGGCCTGCCGCGCCGGGACCACGTCCGGCCCGCCCGCGGGCAGCACGCTGAGCAGCGTCACCGAGAGCCTGAATCCGCGCATGGCGGTCCAGGTTACGGCCACCCGGCGGGCCGGGTCTGGCCCTTCCCGCACCCGGGTTAGACACGTACTATCTCAACCATGGCGGAATGGTGGTCAATTGAGGTCTTCCATGCCGAGTTGTCGGCCCGGCGGTGGAAGGACTCCTACGGGCAGACGCTGATCGAGGCGGCGCTGGCCAACGGCGCCGTGGACTGGGCCTGGCACGAGCACCGGACGGGAGTGGTGCTGGAATTGTCGTTCCGCGACGACGAGGCGTGGGAGAAGTTCCGCGGCCTGCCGGCCGTGCGCGCGGCCCTGGACGCGGCGCCCGACCCGGTGAACGGGCTGATCGTCTACCGGGGCCGCGGCGGCACCTCCGGTGCCCGCTGGCCGCGCCGGCGCGGGCCCCGGCCGAGCGCGGGGGCCATGGCCCTGGAGGAACCCGCCGAGGCCCGCCGCCTCGACGTCACCGACGCGAGCCCTCCGGTGCCCGCCGGCATGCCCCCCGGGTGATGGCCGGGTTTCAGCCGGGGGGCGCATCCACGGCCCCGGACGGGGCAGGATGGAAGGCATGAGGGAAACACGAGTCTCGGCGGACGACCTGCGCGCCGCGATCGAGCGCACCGGTTATTACCCCGGACTGGTTACCGACGCGGTCTGGTCGGCGCTCGGGCCCGAGCCGGTCACGGCGTACGTGGTCCAGCACGATGCGATCTTCGATCCGGGAATGGAGGTGCGCCGGCACATCACCGTGCTCGCGCTCACGCCGACCCGGCTGATCTACTCGCATACCGACGAGCACCCGGCCGAGGAGCCCGATGCCCGTCCGCAGGCGGAGACCAGCACCGAGGCGATCCGCTTCGCCCGGGTCTCCTCGGTCGCGGTGACCCGCGTGGTTCCCGATCCCGGATCGTACGTGCCCGGCGTGACGATGCCGAGCGAGGTCGTGCTGACCATCGGCTGGAACGTGCTGTCGCACGTCGAGCTGGAGCCCGCGCACTGCGGCGATGAGAACTGCGACGCCGACCACGGCTACCTGGGCACGATCACCGCCGATGACCTGACGCTGCGGGTCAGCGAGGCCGCCGACGGTGCGGACGGGGTCCGCCAGGTGCTCGCGTTCGCCGCCGCCCTGTCCGACGCGACCGCCGGAACCGGCCGGTAGTGGCCGGTCCTGGCGATAACGTCCGCATGGGCACACGGGGATCTCTAGTGCCCTGCGTTGCCCCTACGCTCCCTTAAGTGGCAGGATGTTCCGGCAGGACGGCCCCGGCCGGCCCGGATACAGACCGCAGGCACAAAGGATCACCCCCCGCATGAGGCCCGAGCCGAGACACGCCCCCCTCGTGCCGTCATACGGCACCCGGACACTCGCCGAACTCGGCGCCTCCATCCTGGCCTCGGTGGGCGGTCCCGGCCGCAACGCGCTGGGCCTGCCCGAGGTACGCCGGGCCTGCCTGCTCATCGTGGACGGGCTCGGCTGGGAACTGCTGCGCGACCATCCCGCGGCGGCGCCGTTCCTGTCCGAGCTGGCGATGAACGCCCGCCCGCTGGCGGCCGGCTTCCCCGCCACCACGGTGACCAGCCTGACCACGCTGGGCACCGGCACCGCGCCGGGCAAGCACGGCATGCTCGGCTACCAGGTCGCCGTCCCCGGCGAGGGCTGGCTGCTCAACGGCCTGCGCTGGGACGATCGGATCGACCCGGAGCAGTGGCAGCGGGAGCCCACGATCTATCAGCGCGCGGCGGCCGCCGACATCGCGGCCTGCCACGTCGCGCCGCGTTCGTTCCGCCAGTCCGGGCTGACCCGCGCGGCGATGCGCGGCGCGCGGTACCGGCCCGCCGACAGCATGGGCGCCGTCGCGGCGGAGGCCGCGGCCGCGCTGGCCGATTGCGACAACGCGATCGTGACCGCCTACCACGGCGACCTCGACACCACCGGCCACGTCTTCGGCGTCAGCTCGGAGGCCTGGTACTACCAGCTCGCCCACGTGGACAAGCTCGCCGAGCAGATCGCCGGGGCGCTGCCCGCCGGCACGGCCCTGTACGTGACGGCCGACCACGGGATGGTCGACGTGCCGGCCGAGGAGCGGATCGACGTCGACGCCCAGCCCGGGCTGCGCGAGGGTGTCGCGCTGCTGGGCGGCGAGGGCCGCGCCCGGCACGTGTACGCGCGCCCCGGCGCCGCCGCGGACGTGCTCGCCGCCTGGCGCGAGGTGGTCGGCGGCCGCGCCTGGGTGCACTCCCGCGACGAGGCCATCAAGGACGGCTGGTTCGGGCCGGTCGACCCGCAGGTGGCGGGACGCATCGGGGACGTGGTCGCCGCCCCGGCCGGCCACTGGGCGATCGTGGCCACCCGGTCCGAGCCGCGGGAATCGGCGCTGACCGGCATGCACGGCTCGCTCGCCCCCGCCGACCAGCTCGTCCCGCTGCTGACCCTGCCCTGACCCGCCGCGGGGCCGGGCGCGGCGAGGTCAGCGGCGCGTGGCCGCTCCGGCCCGGGGCGCCAGCTCGCGCCGCCCGGTGCGGACCAGCCAGGTCAGCGCGCCCGCGATCAGCCCGAGGCTGGCCGGCCGCGGGCCGGCCACGGCCAGCGCGCCCGCGCTGGCCGCCGCGGCGGCCGCCACCCGCAGCGCCAGCACCGCGGGCCGTCCCCGCCTCAGCCGGCCGGCCCGGTCGGCGCAGGCCTCACGGCGGCCGGTGACCGTGCGCAGCATGGTGTAGGCGCCGGCCGCTGCCGCGTACCGGGCCGGGTCCCCGCCGTCGGCGCGGTCGGGATGGGTGGCGGCGGCGATCCGCCGCCACGCGGAGCGGACCTCATCGTCGGTCAGGCCGGGCCGGGCCGGCAGCCCCAGCGCGCCGAACGGGTCAGTCACCGGGATGCCCGAACGCCTCGTCCAGGAACGTGCCCAGGCCTGCCTGCGCGTCCGCCGCCGCCCGGGGCCCGGGGACGGCCGCCCGCGGCGCCGGCGCCCGCGGCGCCAGGCCGGCTGGCGCCAGCGCCGCGGGCGCGGCGGTCAGCCGTTTTACCTGCACGTAGGTCACCCCGCCCTGATGTACGTAGGCGGCCTGCCCGGTGCCGAGGCCGCGGACCAGGTCCGGGTCGACCACCGGCATCTGCCGCACCTGGGAGGTGCCCTCCTCGCTCCAGGCCGGCCCGGTCAGCCGCCGCGAGCTGTCCACGTACCGGCGCGATCCGGCCAGCCCGGCGACCGGGTCCGGGTGCGGCGTGCGCAGCAGCCAGATGCCGCCCTCGGCGGTCGCCGCGATCCGGTACCGCTCGTCCTCGCCGGCCGCCAGCCCCTGCCAGGACTGCGCCGAGACCTGCACGGCCAGCCCGAGCGAGCGGGCCCGCTCATACAGCGCCCAGATCGGCAGCCGCCGCGAGACCGCGCTGAACTCGTCCACGGCCAGCAGCACGTCGGCGCCGTGCCCGGGGCCGGTGACGTACGCGGCCAGCAGGTCCACCAGCCCCCGGGCCTGCGCCTCGGCCACCGCCGTTTCCGCCGTGCCCTCCAGGATGCAGTACCAGGCGTCCGCGTCGCCGAAGCCGCCCGCGGGCTCGAAACCGGTGCCGAGCCGCCGCCACAGGGTGCGGAACCGCAGCGCCACATCGGGGATCAGGCGAGCGCCGGACCGCAGCACGGCCAGGGCGTCCGCATCCCCGGCCGCGTAGGCGGCGGTGAGCCAGTCGGTGTCCAGCCGGGCCAGGAAGCCGGCCGCGTCGGCGGGCGGGCCGGGCGGCGCCTGCACGGCCAGCGCGACGATGGCCTCCATCACATCCGTGTAGTAGGCGGCCGCGCCGTGCCCGTGCTCGATCAGGTCAAGCAGCGTGGTGACCAGCCGGGCAGGCGGCAGGTCCCACAGCGACAGCCGCGCATCGTCCGGCCAGATCGCGGTGGCCCGCGCGCCAGCGTCCCGCAGCACCCGGCGGGCCCGGTCGGCGATCCGGCGCGAGTCGGCGCCGCCCTTGCAGTCCAGGATCACCAGCAGCGGGCGCCGTCCCGTCCCGGCCGCCTGCCGGGTCAGCGCGGTGGCCAGGAACCCGGCCCACAGCCGCAGCAGGAGGGTCGTCTTCCCGGTCCCGGTCGTGCCGATCACCACCTGATGCGAGCGCAGCCGCTCATACGGCAGCGCCATGACGGGCCGGGCCGGATGCCGCACCGCCCGGATCGTCCCGCCCACCACCACGTCCCCGTTCCGGCTGGTCAGCGGGACCGCGCCGGGCGCGGCGATCCGTGCCCGGGCGCTGCGGGCCTGCCGCCGCCACTGCCGGCGGCCGAAGCTGATCGCCGAGCTGGGGGACAGGCCGCCCGCGCCGGTCTCCATCCGGTAGATCCGCACCGCCCAGGCCAGGCCGCCGGCCAGCAGGCCGAGCGGGATCGCGGCCGGCGCGACGGTCACCGCCGCGACCGCGGCGTGCCCGCCCGCGGCCAGCCGCCACGTCTCCAGCCAGGCGCGATACGGCCGCTGTCCGGATGCCGCGGCCGCCGCCAGCCACACCGCCACCATCGGCAGGCACCACGCCGCCGCGGCGTAGAGCCGCCGCGGCGGCCAGCCGCACCACCACGCGGCCAGCACGGCGCCCGCCGCCACCACCGAGACCGGTGCCACGGCGACGATCAGCGCGGCCAGCGCGGCCACCTTGATCAGCCGCCACGCCACGCGGGCGGTGCCGCGCAGCAGCAGGAACGCCAGGTAGGCACGGATCACGGCGCCATCGCCGCCTGGCTGGGCAGGGCGCGGACCTCCAGCCGCGCCGCCAGCGGGCCGAGCGCTTCCCGGGCACGCAGCACGGTGGGCCGCGCGGCCGGCGAGCAGACGTACAGCGCCCGGGCGTGCCGCGCCGCCCGGCCGGGCACCACGCCGCCCGCGCTGCCGTAGTCGCCGGTCCGGGTCAGCAGCTCGCGCATGATCACGGTGGTCCGGGTGAGGGTCTTGCGGGTCAGTTCCGCCTCGATGGCCCAGCACTCGCCGGCCCACGGCACCGGGGCACCGTCGGGCCAGTGCACCTCGCCGTCCGGCACGTGCTCGCGCAGCCCCGGCCGGCCCCGCGCCCGCAACCGCCGCTCGCTCCGCCAGAACGCCCCCGCCTCCCGGTAGGCGGGGGTGGCCGCTAAGGCCAGCCGGACCGTGGTGACCGCGCGGATGTGCGCGAGCCGGGACAGCGCGGGCGGGATGGCCGCGTACCGCAGGCCGCAGGCCGCCAGCCCGGCGCGCGTCAGCCAGATCCAGGACGCGCCCGGGCCGAGCCGCCCGGCCTCCGCGTAACCGAGCCGCCGCCAGCGGGTCGCGGCGGCGCGGGCACGCGGGACGGTGCTGCCGAGCACGGCATCGAGCAGGTCGAGCTGCACGCCGTACATCTCGGCGGTGAACAGCATGCCATCGATGTCCCGGTCAGCGAGCCGCGGGCTCGCGTTCACGGGACCACCGGGCCGCTCGCGCACCGTCATAGCTGATGCCCATGGTGGACCGGATCCGCCGCGGGCGGCCGGCCTTCCGGGCCCGCGTCAGCGATCCGTAAGATCCAGCGGCCGGGACCAGTTCTGCCCGATCAGGTCCTGGCCGAAGCTGTGGTGCGGTGCCTCGCCGGCCAGCTCGAAGCCGGCCCGCTGGTAGATGCGCCGGGCCTCGGCCAGGACGCTGTTGGTCCACAGCGTGATCTCCCGGTAGCCCGCCTGCAACGCGAACCGCAGGCACTCCTCGACCAGCCGCGACCCGATGCCCAGCCCGCGCGCGGACGGGTCCACGTACAGCAGCCGGAGCTGGGCCACCCGGTCGTCCTTGCGGACGCAGAACACCGAGCCGGCCCGCTCCCCGTCCACCTCGGCGACCCACGCGGCTTCCCGCGCCGGGTCCTGGTGCTCGACGAAGTCCGCGACGATGCGCGCCGCCAGGGCCTCATACGTCCCGTCCCAGCCGTACTGCCGCGCGTACCCCGCGGCCTGCGCCCCCGCCACCCAGCCGAAGTCGCCGGGCCGGGCCGCGCGCAGCAGCCAGCCGCGGGCCGGCCCGGGCCCGGCGGGATCGGTGAGCACGCTCGTGATCTCCTGCACGCCGTGCAGCAGCCGCCGCCGCGCGGGCCCGGCCAGCTCGGCCAGCAGCGCGCCAATCTGCTCCGCGGCCTGGGCGTCCAGCCCGGCCGCCGCGGCGCGCCCGGCGGCGGTCAGCGCGATCACCTGGCGGCGGCCGTCCGTGCCGGACCGCTCGCGGGTGATCAGCCCGTCGGCCGCCAGCCGGGCCAGGATCCGGCTCAGGTAGCCGGCGTCGATGTCCAGGCCGCGCCGCAGCGCCGCCACCTCGGTCAGCTCACGCTGGCCCAGCTCGAAAATCAGCCGCGCCTCGGTCAGCGAGTACGGCGAACCCAGGTAACCGCCGCGCAGCACGCCGATCACATTGGTGTAGAGCCGGTTGAAGGCGCGGACCACGGCCACTGCGCCGTCCGCCTCGCCGGCCACCGTCATGCCCGCCTCCGGTGGGTCTCCCGGATGAACCTTTGCTTCAGTCAATGGTATTGCTGACTCCGGCAACTGGTCAATGGCCAAACGTTACCTGAGCGTTGGCCGGACAGGCCGGTGCGGGCGGAGAATCGGACCATGCTGCGGAAGCCTGCCCGCTATGCGGCCCTGGTGGCCGGCGCGCTGCCGTTGCTGGCCTTCCCGGCGCTCAACTGGTGGCCGCTGGCGTGGTGCGGCCTGGTGCCGGGCCTGCTGCTGATCCACCGGGCGCCGTCCGCGCGCGAGGGCGCGGTCCGCGGCTGGTGGCTGGGCTGCGGCTATTTCCTGGCCACGATGTACTGGCTGTTCCCCGAGCTCGGCCCGGCGGTGCTGCTCGTCGCGATCGTGTTCGGCGCCCTGCTGGGGCCGTTCGGCGCGATCGCCTGGATGCTGCTGCGGCCGCCGGTCACCGCCGCGCGGGCGCTGGCCGCGCTGGCCGTCGCGCCGTCCTACTGGCTGGTGACCGAGTGGATCCGGTCCTGGCAGGCGCTGGGCGGCCCGTGGGCGGTGCTGGGCGCGAGCCAGTGGCAGCACCCGGCCGTGCTCGCCCTGGCCTCGGTGGGCGGGGTGTGGCTGGTCAGCTTCGCGCTCGTCGCCGCGAACGTGGCCATCCTGATCGTGATCATCTCCGCCCGGCTGGCCGTCCGGCTGGCGGCCGGCGCCGCGCTGGCGGCGGTGATCGCGGCCGGCCCGGTGGCGTTCGCGCTCACCCCGCCGGCCCCGGTGGCCGGCACCGCGGCGATCGCGCTGGTGCAGCCGGGAGTGGTCGCCAACCCGGCGCTGCGGGCGGACGCCAGCCAGCGGCTGACCGCCGGCACCGGCCTGGCCCGCGCCCGGCCGGACCTGATCGTGTGGGGGGAAAGCAGCGTCGCCGTCCAGCTCCAGGCCGACCAGGGGCTGCTGCGGGACATCGAGAAGCTCGCCGCCGCGGACAACGCGCAGATCCTTGTCAACCAGGATTCGACCACCGGCGGCCGGAAGAGCAAGGTGGCGGTGCTCGTCGGCCGCGACGGCATCGCCGGCACCTACACCAAGACCCGGCTGGTGCCGTTCGGCGAGTACATCCCGTTCCGCGCGGCGCTGTCCTGGCTCACCAGCATCAGCCGGGCCGCGCCGGTCAACATGGTGCCCGGCCACGGCGCCCACCCGCTGCACGTCACCGGGCCCGGCGGCCGGGTGCTGTCCATCGGCCCGCTGATCTGCTTCGAGTCCGCGTTCCCCGACATGTCGCGGGTGGACACCGACGACGGCGCGCAGGTGATCGTCTACCAGACCGCCGACTCGACGTTCCAGGGCACGTGGGCGCTGGCCCAGCACGCGTCGCTGGGCGCGCTGCGCGCCGCCGAGACCGGCCGCCCGGTCGTGCAGGCCGCGCTGACCGGGGATTCGGCCGCGTTCGATGCGCGCGGGCGGCTGCTGGCGTGGATGGGGGAGAGCCAGCGCGGGGTCACCGTCGTCCGGCTGGCCCTGCCGGCCGCGACGTCCCGGACCATCTACGATCGTCTCGGCGACTACGTGCCGCCGGTCGCGGCGGTTATCGTCGCGGTGTTCGCTTTGGCCGTGCTGACCCCGTGGGTTCGCCGGCGCGGATGGCGCGGCGGCAAGGCTGGTGCACCCGGCGGCGATGAGGCAGAATATGATGCTGGCAGGGGAAAATCCGGGAACACCGGGATGCACGTGCCCGGGTAGTTCCTCCGGACAGGCGTGAGGACGCAGGGGAAGGCGAACCTCGTCGTCTGCCAGGAGGAACCGTGCCAGCACAAGGCGTTTTGCAGATACATTCAGCGCCCCCGGCGCTGTGCCCGCACATTGAGTGGGCCGTCGCCGGGGTTCTTGGCGTGCCCGTGGATCTGCCGTGGGTCAGCCAGCCCGCGGCGCCCGGGACCTTGCGGGCCGAACTCAGCTGGGAGGGCCGCCCGGGCACCGCCGGGGGGGTCACCTCGGCCCTGGCCGGATGGGACCGGCTGCGCTTTGAGGTGACCGAGAATGCCAGTGACGGGTGTGACGGGGTGCGCCATAGTTACACGCCAACGCTTGGCGTATTTACTGGGGTTATGAGCGGGAACGGAGATGTCCTGGTGCCAGAGGGGCGCCTGCGCACTGCGCTGGCCATGGCCCAGACGGACTCCGCGCTGCGCGGCGAGCTGGACCGCCTG
>Ga0335078_10004402_pt1 | contig 20881 bp, 21 predicted proteins | sample Lox_Sample_32_FD_206711 | JGI IMG/M metagenome (GOLD analysis project Ga0335078, IMG submission 206711) | Soil microbial communities from Loxahatchee National Wildlife Refuge, Florida, United States - Lox_Sample_3.2 | ecosystem: Environmental > Terrestrial > Soil > Wetlands | place: USA...
GTCACGCCTGTGTCAAGGGGCGCTTCGCGTGGGGCTACGCCACGCACCCCGACCGGCAGCTGAAGCCGATGATCCGCAAGACCATCCGCGACAACTGGCGCGAGGTCTCGTGGCAGGAGGCGATCGCTTACGCCGCGAGCGAGTTCAAGCGCATCCAGGCGAAATACGGCCGCGACTCGATCGGCGGCATCACCTCCTCGCGCTGCACCAACGAGGAGACCTTCCTGGTGCAGAAGCTGGTGCGCGCCGCCTTCGGCAACAACAACGTCGATACCTGCGCGCGCGTGTGCCATTCGCCGACCGGTTACGGGCTCAAGAACACACTGGGCGAGTCGGCCGGCACCCAGGCCTTCGACTCGGTCATGAAGGCGGACGCCATCATGATCATCGGCGCCAACCCGACCGATGGCCACCCGGTGTTCGCCTCGCAGATGAAGCGCCGCCTGCGTCAGGGTGCGAAGCTGATCATCGTCGATCCGCGCCAGACCGGGCTGGTGCGCTCCGCGCACGTCGCGGCGGATGAGCACCTGCAGTTGCAGCCCGGCACCAACGTCGCGCTGCTGAATGCGCTCGCGCACGTGGTGGTGACCGAGGGGCTCACCAAAGAGACTTACGTCGCCGAGCGCTGCGAGACGGACAGCTACGCCAAATGGAAGGCGTTCGTCGCCGAGCCGCGCAATTCGCCCGAGGCTTCCGCGAGCATCACCGGCGTACCGGCCGCGCGCGTGCGCCGTGCGGCGCGCATTTATGCCAGCGCTCCCAACGCTGCCATCTATTACGGTCTCGGCGTCACCGAGCACAGCCAGGGCACGACCGCCGTGATGGCCATCGCCAATCTCGCCATGGCCACCGGCAATCTCGGCCGCGAAGGCGTCGGCGTATCGCCGCTGCGCGGTCAGAACAACGTGCAGGGCTCCTGCGACATGGGCTCGTTCCCGCACGAGTTCAGCGCCTACCGCCACGTGTCGGACCCGCTGGTGCGTAAGTCATTCGAGGATGTCTGGGGCGTCACGCTGCAGTCCGAGCCGGGGCTGCGCATTCCCAACATGTTCGAGGCGGCGCTGGATGGCACCTTCAAGGGCATGTACGTACAGGGCGAGGATTTCGTGCAGTCCGATCCCAACACCCATCACGTGAGCGCCGCCATGGAGTCGCTCGAGTGCTGCGTGGTGCAGGACCTGTTCCTCAACGAGACCGCCAAGTTCGCCCACGTGTTCCTGCCGGGCTCGTCGTTCCTCGAGAAGGACGGCACCTTCACCAACGCCGAGCGGCGCACCTCGCTGGTGCGCAAGATCATCGAGCCGCTCGCGGGCTTTGCCGACTGGCAGATCACCTGCCTGCTGTCCGAGGCGCTCGGCTATCCGATGCCCTACCGGCACGCCAGCGAGATCATGGACGAGATCGCGCGCCTCACACCCACCTTCGCCGGCATGAGTTTCGAGAAGATCGAGCGCCTGGGCAGCATCCAGTGGCCGTGCAACGACGAGCATCCGCAGGGCACACCCACCATGCACGTCGGACAATTCGTGCGCGGCAAGGGGAAGTTCTGGATGACCGAGTACGTGCCGACCAGTGAGAAGGTCACCAGCCGCTTCCCGCTGATCCTCACCACCGGGCGCATCCTCACCCAGTACAACGTCGGCGCGCAGACGCGCCGTACCGGCAACGTCGTGTGGCACGCCGAGGACGTTCTCGAGATCCACCCGCACGACGCCGAGGTGCGCGGCATCGGCGACGGCGACTGGGTGGGGCTCACCAGCCGCGCCGGCAACACCGTGCTGCGCGCGAAAGTCTCCACCCGGATCGCGCCCGGCGTGGTGTACACCACGTTCCATTTCCCGGAGACCAATGCCAACGTGGTCACCACCGAGAACTCCGACTGGGCGACCAACTGCCCCGAGTACAAGGTGACGGCGGTCGAGGTGGTGCTGGTCAATCAGAAGGACGCCTGGCAGAAGCGCGCCCACGACGAGCGCGCCCTGCCGCGCGCGCAGCACAAGGACCGCACGCCGGCCTGAGCGGCGCCGTACTCCCGAGCCCGTGAGCGCTGAGCCCTCAGAAGACGCCGGCACTCGGGTCAGCGCGCAGGTCAGCGTCGAGCGCTGGACGCGCGGCGCGACCACGCACACCACCGACCAGGTGGCCGAGGAGATGCCGGTGGCGCTGGTCTATCACGACGTGCCGCACGTCGTGATGCTGGCGACACCCGCCGACCTCGAGGACTACGCCGTGGGCTTCACGCTGAGTGAGGCGCTGGTCGCGCGCAGCGAGGAGATCCGCGGCGTCGAGGTGCGCCGCGGCGCCGGCTCGGTCGACGTGCACATCACCGTGGCCTGGGAGCGCTTCACGCAGCTGCTGCAGCGCCGGCGCAACCTCACCGGCCGCACCGGTTGCGGCCTGTGCGGCGCCGAGACCGCGGCGGATGCGATTCGCGAGACCGGCCCGGTTCCCCGCGGCGTCGAGGTGACCAGCGCCGAGCTGCATGCGGCGATCGAGCAGCTCGGCGGGCTGCAGCCGATCAACGCCCGCACCGGCAGCGTGCACGCGGCAGCGTGGGTCGTGCCGGGGCAGGGCATCCGCGTGGTGCGCGAGGACGTCGGCCGCCACAATGCCCTCGACAAGACGATCGGCGCCCTGACTCGCGCCGCTGCGGATCTCAGCGGCGGCTACATGCTGATCACCAGCCGCGCCAGCTACGAGATGGTGCAGAAGTGCGCCACCGTCGGCATCCCGTTTCTCGCCGCGCTGTCGGCGCCCACCGCGTTCGCGGTGCGGCTCGCCGAGCGCTCCGGCGTTACACTGGTCGCCTTCGCGCGACGCGACCAACATGTCGTCTACGCGCATCCCGCGCGACTGCGCCCCTGAAGCCAAGAGCTCCCGACCCATGAACATCGACCTGCTCATCAAGATGACCAACGAGATCGGCGACTTCTTCCATGGCGCCAGCGACCCGCAGCAGGCGGCCCGCGATGTGGCCAATCATCTCAAGCGCTACTGGGAGCCGCGCATGCTCAGGCAGATGCTGAGCTACTACGAGCAGCGCCAGGGAGCGGGGCTCTCCGACCTGGCGAAGAGCGCGGTGGGCATCCTGTACGCGGCCAGCAAGCCCGCCCCGGGCAGTCCCACGCCGCAGCCGGCGGCGCCGGCGACCGGCGCCAAGGCGTGAGCTCTCCGGCACCGGGAGCGAAGCGGGCGCTGATCTGCGGCTCGCTGGCATACGACACCATCATGGTGTTCGGCGATCGCTTCGCCAATCACATCCTGCCCGACAAGATCCACATGCTGAGCGTCTCCTTCCTGGTGCCGCAGCTGCGCCGCGAATACGGCGGCTGCGCGGGCAACATCGCCTACAACCTGGCGCTGCTCGGTGACGCGGGCCTGCCAATGGCGACCGTGGGACGCGATTTTGCTCCCTATCGCGATTGGATGGCGGCGAGCGGCGTACCGGCCGATCACGTGCGTACCGTGGATTCCGAGCTCACCGCCCAGGCCTTCATCACCACCGACCTCGACGACAATCAGATCACCGCCTTTCACCCCGGGGCGATGCAGCACTCGCACCTCAATCACGTGGGGGATGCGGCCGGAATCGCGCTCGGTATCGTGGCCCCGGATGGCCGCGAGGGCATGATCCGCCATGCCGAGCAGTTCGCCGCCGCCGGCATTCCTTTCATCTTCGATCCGGGACAGGGGCTGCCGATGTTCGGCCGCGAGGAGCTCGAGCGCTTCATCGCCCAGGCGCGCTGGGTGACGCTGAATGACTACGAGTGGCAGCTGGTGCAGCAGAAGACCGGCTGGACCGAGCGGCAGCTCGTGGGGCGCGTCGCGGCTCTCATCGTGACGCACGGCGCTGCGGGCTCGACCATCCATACCCGGGATGGCGCGCTCAGGATCCCGGCGGCGCCCGTGAGCGCGGTGGTGGACCCCACCGGGTGCGGGGACGCCTACCGCGCCGGGCTCATCCACGGACTGCTTCGTGGACTCGATTGGCAGACCACCGGACATATCGCAGCGGTGCTCGGCGCCATCAAGATCGAGTCGCGCGGCACCCAGAATCATCGTTTCACCCGCGAGGGCTTCGAGCGGCGCCTGGCGGCAGCGAGGGCGCAGCGTTCCTGAGCCCTTCTGGGTTAAAATGATCGCTTTGGCAGCGCAAGCGCGGGCAGGAAACCCCAGATGGCGAACGATTACCTCTTTACCTCCGAGTCGGTCTCCGAAGGTCACCCCGACAAGGTCGCGGACCAAATCTCGGACGCGGTGCTGGACGCCATCCTGAAGGAGGATCCGCGCGGCCGGGTGGCCTGCGAGACGCTGGTCAAGACGGGCGTGGTCATCGTGGCGGGCGAAGTCACCACCAGCGCCTGGGTGGACGTGGAAGCGCTGGTGCGCAAGACCGTGCTCGATATCGGCTACGACTCCTCCGACATGGGCTTCGACGGCGCGAGCTGCGGCGTGCTCAACATCATCGGCAAGCAGTCGCCCGACATCGCTCAGGGGGTCGATCGCAAGGACGAGCGCCGCCAGGGCGCCGGCGATCAGGGCCTGATGTTCGGCTACGCCACCAACGAGACCGACGTGCTGATGCCGGCGCCGATCACGCTCGCGCACCGGCTGGTGAAGCGCCAGGCCCAGGTGCGCAAGGCGGGCAAGCTCGCGTGGTTGCGGCCGGACGCCAAGAGCCAGGTGACGCTGCGCTACGAGGACCAGGAGCCGGTCGGTATCGAGGCAGTGGTGCTGTCGACACAGCACGATCCCGATGTCTCGACCAAGACGCTGCGCGAGGCCGTGATGGAGGAGATCCTCAAGCCGGTGCTGCCGGCGAAGTGGGTCGACAAGCGCACCAGGTACCACATCAACCCGACCGGGCGCTTCGTCATCGGCGGACCGGTGGGGGACTGCGGACTCACCGGCCGCAAGATCATCGTCGATACCTACGGCGGCTACGCGCGCCACGGCGGGGGCGCGTTCTCCGGCAAGGACCCCTCCAAGGTCGACCGCTCGGCGGCCTACGCCGCGCGCTATGTCGCCAAGAACATCGTCGCCGCGGGTCTCGCGGAGAGGTGCGAGGTACAGGTGTCGTACGCCATCGGCGTCGCCGAGCCGACCTCGATCATGGTCGAGACCTTCGGCACCTCGCGCCTGTCGCGCGAGCACCTGACGCAGCTCATCCGCAAGCACTTCGACCTGACGCCCTATGGGCTGCGCGAGATGCTGGACCTGGTGCGGCCGATCTACCAGAAGACCGCCGCCTACGGACATTTCGGCCGCACCGAGCCGGAGTTCACCTGGGAGCGTACCGATCGCGCCGCGACGCTGGCCGCCGAGGCGAAAGGAGCGCGCGCGGCCTAGTCTCCACGGTTCCCGCCGCTTGCGCGGCACGCACGCCCGCTGAGGAGCGTTGCGACAGGCCGGTGGCCGCTTTGCGGCGCACCGCATTCCTGCCAGGCTCAGCGGATCGTCGCCATCCACACGGCGCTCACTCTGTCCGATGGAGTATCGAGTATGAACGCCACACTCAAACCCGCAGCCGCCGCTGCCGACCACAGGGTCGCCGATCTGAAGCTCGCCGACTGGGGGCGCAAGGAGATCGCGATCGCCGAGACCGAGATGCCGGGTCTGATGGCGATCCGCGAGGAGTTCGCGCCCACGCAGCCGCTGCGCGGCGCGCGCATCGCCGGCTCGCTCCACATGACGATCCAGACCGCGGTGCTCATCGAGACGCTGCAGGCGCTCGGCGCCGAGGTGCGCTGGGCGTCCTGCAACATCTTCTCGACGCAGGATCACGCCGCGGCCGCCATCGCCGCGCGCGGCACGGCGGTGTTCGCCTGGAAAGGCGAGTCGCTGGATGACTACTGGGAATACACGCACCGCATCTTCGAGTGGCCGGGCGGCGCCCGTGCCAACATGATCCTCGACGACGGCGGCGATGCGACGCTGCTGCTGCATCTCGGAGTGCGCGCCGAGAGCGATCCCGGCGTCATCGCCAAGCCCGCGAACGACGAGGAGCGGGCGCTGTTCGCCTCGATCCGCGCGCACCTGAAGTCGGATTCCAGGTGGTACTCGGCCCGCATCGGCCACGTGCAGGGCGTCACCGAGGAGACCACCACGGGCGTCAAGCGCCTCTACCAGATGGCGAAGGAGGGCAAGCTCGCCTTCCCGGCCATCAACGTCAACGACTCGGTCACCAAGAGCAAGTTCGACAATCTGTACGGCTGCCGCGAGTCGCTCGTGGATGCCATCAAGCGCGCCACCGACGTGATGGTGGCGGGCAAGATCGCGTTGGTGTGCGGTTACGGCGACGTCGGCAAGGGCTGCGCGCAGGCGCTGCGCGCCCTGTCGGCGCAGGTGTGGGTGACCGAGATCGATCCGATCTGCGCCTTGCAGGCGGCGATGGAGGGCTACCGCGTCGTGACCATGGAGTACGCGGCCGAGGTGGCCGACATCTTCGTCACCGCCACCGGCAACTTCCATGTGATCACCCACGAGCACATGAAGCGCATGAAGCACAACGCCATCGTGTGCAACATCGGCCACTTCGACAGCGAGATCGACGTCGCGAGCCTCAAGCAGTACCCGTGGGAGAACATCAAGCCGCAGGTGGATCACGTGATCCTGCCCGATGGCCGGCGTCTCATCCTGCTCGCCGAGGGGCGGCTCGTGAACCTCGGTTGCGGCACCGGGCACCCGAGCTACGTGATGAGCTCGAGCTTCGCCAACCAGGTGATCGCGCAGGTCGAGCTCTACGGCAACCCCGGCAGATACCCCATCGGCGTGCACGTGTTGCCCAAGCTCCTCGACGAGAAGGTGGCACGGCTGCAGCTCAGGAAGCTCAACGTCGAGCTCTCGCAGCTCACCGACGCCCAGGCGCGCTACATCGGCGTCGACAGATCCGGTCCCTACAAGCCCGACCACTACCGTTACTGAGCAGCTGATTGGACTTGCCAAGATGAATGCAGTCACGAGTACGGCCGCAGCCAACGCGGAGCTGCCGCGCGCCAAGGGTGGCGCGATCCTGCTCGACGGCAAGGCGGTGGCGGCGCGCGTGCGCGCCGCGGTCGCCACGCGTGCCGCCGAGTTCGCCGCGCGCCACGGCCGCCGCCCGGGGCTCGCCGTGGTGCAGGTGGGCGAGGACCCGGCCTCCAGCGTCTACGTGCGCAACAAGCGCAAGTCCTCGCTCGAGGCGGGTATCGAGTCGTTCGCGCACGATCTGCCCGCCGCGACCCCCGAAGCGCAGATCCTCGCCCTGGTGCACGCGCTCAATCACGATGAGCGCGTCGACGGCATTCTCATCCAGCTGCCGCTGCCGAAGGGAGTGAACGCCGACCGCGTGATGGATGCGGTCGATCCGGCGAAGGACGTCGACGGCTTCCACCCGGTGAACACGGGGCTGCTGGCACAGAAGCGTCCGCGGCTGCGGCCCTGCACGCCCTACGGCGTGATCAAGCTCGCCGAGGCTTACGGCATCGCCCTCACCGGGCTGCGCGCGACCGTCGTCGGCGCTTCCAACATCGTCGGCCGGCCGATGGCGCTCGAGCTGCTGCTCGCGCGCTCGACCGTGACGGTGTGCCACACGGGTACGCGGGACCTGCGCGCGGAAGTCGAGCGCGCGGAAGTGCTGGTCGCGGCGGTCGGCAAGGCCGGCTTCATCCCGGGCGAGTGGGTGCGCCCGGGTGCCGCGGTGTTCGACGTCGGCATCAACCGCGCCCCGTCGGGGAAGCTCGTGGGCGATGTCGAGTTCGAAGCCGCCGCGGAGCGTGCCGCGTGGATCACCCCGGTGCCGGGGGGCCTGGGTCCCATGACCATCGCCATGCTGCTCTCCAATACTCTGGACGCGGCCACGCTGCGCATGGGGTCGCGGGAATAAAACCCCGCCCCGCGGGGTCTAGGCTCCCATCGATGCAGGACAAACGCGCGCGTTTCGAGGCGCAGGTGCTGCCGCACCTGGACGCCGCGTATCGCCTGGCGCGCTGGCTCGCGCGCGCGCCCGGGGATGCGGACGATGTAGTGCAGGAGGCTTTCCTGCGGGCGTTCCGCGCCTTCGACTCGCTGCGCGGGCCGGACGCGCGTGCCTGGCTGCTCGCCATCGTGCGCAACTGCCACCTGAGCGCGCTCAGCGAGCGGCGCCGGCGCGGTCACGAGCCCCTCGGTGAAGAGCACGAGGCCGCAGCGCCGGCCGCGGGCGCCCGGCTTGCCGACCCGGAGCGCGGTTTGCTGGAGCGCGACGCGCGCCGCACGCTCGAGCGGCTGATCGCCTCGCTCCCGCCGGAGCATCGTGAGGTGCTGCTGCTGCGGGAGCTGGAGGACATGAGCTACCGGGAGATTGCGACCGTCACGGCCGTGCCGATCGGTACGGTGATGTCACGCCTGGCGCGGGCCAGGGCGGCGCTGAAAGTGAACTGGCTCGAGGAGAGCCGAGGAGGGCCGCGTGCAGTGCGCTGAGCACCTGCGGGTGCAGGCCGCCTTCGATGGTGAGCTCGATGCCGTGTCCGCGGCGAGCGTCGAGCGCCACACCGGGCACTGCGCCGAATGCCGCGCGTTTCGCGACAGCCTCGAGCTCACGCGGGCGGCGCTGCGCCGCGACCTCGACTACGGGCAGGCGCCGGGCGAGCTGCGCGCGCGCATCGCGCACGCCCTGGATGCGGAGCAGGCCCGCCGCGCCGCCCGCTGGACGCGGCCGTTCTGGCTCGGCACGCTCGCGGGGGCGGGAACGGCGCTCGCTGCGAGCCTCGCGGCGGTGCTGCTCGTCCCGCTGCTCTTCGCGACGCTGCCCGATCAGCTGCTCGCAGCGCACCTGCGTTCGCTCGAGCCCGGACGGCTGACGCAGGTGGTGTCCACCGATCGGCATACCGTCAAGCCCTGGTTCGCCGGGCGCGTCGACGTCTCGCCCGTGGTCGCGGACTTCAGCACCCAGGGCTACCGCCTGGTCGGCGGCCGCGCCGACTCGCTCGAGGGACAGCGCGCGGCGGTGCTGGTCTACGCGCACGGCGCGCACGTCATCAACGTGTTCGCGTTCGTGCCGCCGCGCGCGCCGCTGCCCGCGGAGGTGACCCGCCGCGGCTATCACATCGCCTGCTGGCGGGCCGCCGACCTCGGCTACTGCGCCGTATCCGATGCCGGCTGGGAGGAGCTGGGCGCTCTGCGCGGGCTGCTCGCAGACCTCGGCGCGCGCGACGCCCGCTGAGAGTCCGCCCTGCGACGCGCCCGGGAATAAAACTGCCGACCGCCGAGTCTCCTCCACACACGCCCATGAGGAGACCGACATGTCGGACGAGTTTCCCGTCGTTTCGCGCCGCGAGGCGCTGCGGTGCATGGCCTTCGGCGGCGCCGGCACGCTGTTCGCGCTCGCCGGAGGCGTGCTGACGCCCGTCGGCCTGGCCGAAGCCGCCGACGACCGCGCCGGCACGGCGCGGCTCGGCAAGCCGCTGTTCGTACAGCTCAGCGACAGCCACATCGGGTTCCACAAGGACGCCAACCCGGATGTGAGCGGCACGCTGTCCGCGACCGTCGATCTCGTCAACGGCATGGCTGAGCAGCCCGCGCTCATCCTGCATACCGGCGACATCACGCACCTGTCGAAGCCCGAGGAGTTCGAGCTGGCGCAGCAGCTGCTCGCGCGGCTGCGCGCCGCCGAGCTGCACACCGTGCCGGGCGAGCACGATGTGGCCGATGCCACGGTCACCGAGTACTTCAACCGCTTCGGCAGGGCGTCCGATAACAGGGGCTACTACAGCTTCGATCATGCCGGTGTGCACTTCGTGGCGCTGGTCAACGTGCTGCAGGCCAGGGACGGAGGCGCCGGGTTCCTGGGCGATGAGCAGCTCGCATGGGCGCGCGCGGATCTGCGCGCCCGCACTGCGAGCACTCCGATCGTCGTCTTCGCGCACATGCCGCTGTGGAACATCTACGAGCCCTGGGGCTGGCGCACCAGCGATGCGGACGCGCTCGCGGGCGAGCTGCGCCGCTTCGGCTCCGTCAGCGTGCTGAACGGCCACATCCACCAGATCGTGCAGAAGGTGGAGGGCAACATTACTTTCCACACCGCCCCATCCACGGCCTACCCGCAGCCGGCTCCGGGTGAGGGTCCGGGCCCCGGGCCCCTGAAGGTGGCGCCGGAGGAGTTGGCACACCGTCTCGGGGTGACCAGCGTCTCGCTGCGCCGGCACCCGCGAGCGCTGCTGCTCACCGACACGGCGCTCGCCTGAGCCAGGGGCTGAGGATCGTGAAAGGCCAGCCGCTCGCTGCGATGCTGACACTCTGGGCCGCCGTGCTGGCGCTCGCGACCGTCCCGGTCTGCGCCGCCATCGCATCGGACAAGCCGGTCGGCGACCCGCAGCACGGCAAGACGCTCTACCAGGTCTGCATGGGATGCCACTCCCTGGACGAGAACGACGTCGGTCCGCGACACCGCGGCGTGCTCGGACGGGTGGCCGGGAGCGTGCCGGACTATGCATATTCGCCGGCGCTGAAGAATTCCCACATCGTGTGGGACCGGGACACCCTGGACCGCTGGCTGAGCAACCCGCAGGGGCTCGTGCCGGGCGTGAAGATGTTCTTCGCGATGCCCAACCCGCAGGATCGGGCCGACGTCATTGCGTATCTCGCCGAGCTGCGCTAGCCAAGCCGGCTCGAGCGTCGCTGGCACTCGCTGAGGACACGCAGCCGCCCGCGAGCACTGCGTATTCCTTCAGTTACAAGTTGGTCTTGGACGCAGCGCCGCAGCAACATCGACACGGCATGCTGCCTCATGCAGCTTTCCAACATGTGACAGATCGTTTGGGTAATACGCGTTCCGCGGGCCGTGGGTGTATGATCCCCGGTCCGACCCGTGCTTTGGGTGATTTGCGGAGTAGAGTAATGGCAAGACGACCACCGAACGACGGCGCCTCCTGGAGCGCCCGGGAGCTGAAGACCCTCAAGGCACTCGCGAAGGCGGGAACTCCGACCAGCCAGGTCGCGAAGAAACTCGGGCGCACGGCCGCCGCAGTTCAGCAGAAGGCCATGCGCTCCGGAGTCTCCTTCAGGGCGGCGAAGCGCTCCGGTGCCCGGAGAAAGAAGTAGCAGCGGATGATTTTAGTGGACCGGGGCGTGCCCGCGGCGCACCCGGCTCACCTGTCAGGCTGATTGCGACGCACCGCCGTGGCGCCGGCTGACTCTCGGGAACAACCGGCGCCCGACCGATCGGCTGCAGTCAGGGAGAGGGGCGACATGAAGAACAAGCTCATCCGGCTCGCCTGGATTCCGCTGGCGCTCACCCTGAGCGCCTGCGAGGTGCAGGTGAGCGACACCACCCCGGGCCAGTACCAGGCCAATAACGACATCGGCATGTACGAAATAACGGCCACCACCAAGGAGGGCGCGCTGGTCGCGCCCGGCACGGTGGTGTTGTTCGCGCTCGGTGACAATCAGAAGGTCCAGCTGAGCACCAACTCGGACGGCTCCGGATATCACGGCCTGATGCCGGTGCGCTGTCAGAGCAGCTTCCCGCTGCAGATCGAGGCGGTATGGCGGCTGCAGGGCTTCTCGACCCGCAGCATCGTGGTGCCGCCTCAGCCGCGCCAGATCAAGCTGACCGAGCCGCCGCTCACCAAACAGGCGGGCTTCGACACCGCCGGCAAGCCGGGCGAATCCAAGGGTGCGAAGGGCAAGGCCGTGAGGGAGTGGACCGGCGCAGTCGACTATCGCTTCGTCACCGTGCCCGTCACGCAGATCACCGACGCCCACATCGAGGCCTCGAGCGGCTCGGCCGAGGACGTGGCCGCGGCGCGCGCGATCTCGGTGAAGTCGACGCTGCCGCTGCAGGCGGCCTGCGGTGAGCCGGTGAAACTGGAGCTCGCATCCTCGGAGCAGCGTGCCCACGGTACCCTGGTCATCGATACCGACAACGCGGGCGTGCCACGCTGGCAGACGTACGTGGAGTTCTCGCCGAAATGAGCCCGGCCGCGCCGCTGCGCGCGGTCATGACGGCGCTCGGCGCGTTGCTCGCCGGCATGCCCATGATGTCGGCTGCGGCTGACGGGCAGCCGGCGGCGCCGCTGCGGATCGGCATCATCGGCGCCGGCCACATCGGTGGCACGCTCGCGAAGCTATGGGTCGCGGCCGGTCACGAGGTGCTCATCTCCTCACGCCACCCGGACGAGCTCAAGGGGCTCGCTGCGACGCTCGGGCCGCGGGCCCACGTCGGCACGCCGCGCGAGGCGGCGCTCTACGGTGAGGTGGTGGTGGTCTCGGTTCCCTACGGCGCGCTGCCGCAGGTCGGCCGCGATCTGAAGGCCGAGCTCGCGGGCAAGGTCGTGCTCGATACCTGCAACCCTTATCCCTCGCGCGACGGCGAGATGGCGCTCGCGGCGCGCAAGCTCGGTACCGGCGTGGCCGACCCGCAATTTCTGCCCGGTGTGCGCCTGGTGCGCGCCTTCAACGCCATCAACTCGGGGGATCTCGCGAGCGAGGCGCATCGCGCGGGCGAGCCGATCGCCATACCGCTCGCCGGGGATGATGCGGCGGCGCTCGCCGTGGCGCAGCGGCTGGTGAGAGACGCCGGCTTCGCCCCGGTGGTGGTCGGGGATCTGGCGCGGGCCCGCGAGTTCGACGTCGGCACGCCGGTCTACACGCGCCTCATGACCGCCGCGCAGCTGCGCCAGGCGCTCGGACTGAAGTAGCGTTTGCTACTGAGCAGCCGGCAAAAAACCGCGCTTCTTGCCGGCGGCCGACGCACTGATGTCTGATGAAATTGCCGCAGGGCAATTTCATCCCATCAACCAACAGCGGGCGGCGGCTGACGCTCGACCTTGGGCAGCCGCTCGTCCATGCACGCCCAGCTCGGCGCGCTCGCCGTCCAGATGGTGAGCGAGGGGCGGGCGATCTCCGGGTCATCGAGCGTGCCGGCACGCACGAATATCAGGTGCGGGCGCGCCTCCGAGGCGCTGAACAGGTGCGTGCCGCACACCGGGCAGAAGCGCCGGTGCGCCGCGTTGCCGCTGTCGGCGATCATGCGGTAGTCGCGCAGCTCACCGCTCACCGTGAGCGCCTCGCTCGGAAAGCAGCTGTTGACGGTGGCACTGCCGGCACCGATGTACTGGCACACGCGGCACCAGCAGGTCCGGGTGACGATGGGTGCGGCGCTGATGCGATAACGCACCGCCCCGCAGAGGCAGCCGCCGGTGATCTCCATGTGCTTAATCTCCCCGTGAATCGGCCTGGAGTATGGTGGATTCTATGGGTTCGCGTCGGAGGCTGCGCTCCGGCGCAAGGCGCGCGCCCGGGGAGCGTTGCAGGCCGGAGGGAGCTGAGGGATTGCACCGGAGTGACGCGAGCCCAAATCCGTGCCTGCGACTAATGGTGCCCGCGCTCTATGGGTGGGCGGCTCGGGGGCACGCGTCAACCGGTGCATTATCAGTATCGGCCGGCGCCGCTGAACCGCCCGTGAATGACCGCACGAATCGCAGCGGGCGCCGCGCTTGCAACGTCACACTTCTGACGGACCTCGCGCGGCGCTGCCGAGCCTCCTCAGTCGCGCAGCCGTGCGCGCAAACGCGCGATCTGCGCCGCGCTGAGACCGATGTCTCGCAGATACGCGCGCACCCCGCCGGCATGTTCGAGGAATTTCAGCATGTTGTGCGCACCTTCTTCAGGACAGTGTAAAGCTGCGAGGATGCGCTCGGGCTCGACCGCCGCGTAGCGTTTGAGATATCCCTCACGCAGGCACTCGGTGCTCGCCGCGTAGTCGTGCGCGATCGCCTCGGGAACGACGTCGGCGAGCGCGAGGAGGAGCGCTGCGATGAGGCCGGTGCGGTCCTTGCCGGCGACGCAATGGAACAGCAGCGGCCCGGGCGAGGCGGCTGCGATCGCCCCGAGCACCATGCGCAGCTCAGGCCGCACGCGCTCGAGCACCGCGCATTTCCAGCGCTCCTTGGTGGTATCGCCGCCGCGCAGCAGCCACTCATCCTCGCTTGCCCCGAGCAGCGGCAGCCGCCGGTAGCGCACCTGCGGTAGCGCGTCCGGTATCGGGCTCGGGTATCGTGCGGCCTCCTCGGGCCAGCGCAGGTCGATCACCGTCTCCAGCCCGAAATCCTCCAGGATCCGCAGGCCGGCGGCGCTCAGCTGTGCGAGATCGTCGGCGCGCACCAGCGAGCGCACGCGCGTCCGCCCCCCGTCGAGCGTCGGGCAGCCGCCGAGGTCGCGTGCGTTGAGGAGCGAGGGAAAATCCAGCCGGCGGTGCGCGCTGCTCGCCATCAGCTGCGCGGTGCGCGCTGCTGGCTGAGAGCGACGCCGGACAGGATCAGTGCACCGGCGAGCGCCATGCTCGCCGTCAGGGGCTCATCGAGGAGCAGCCAGGCCCAGATCACGCCGAACAACGGGATGAGGTACGTGACCGTCGAGGCCCGCGCCGCACCGATGCGGGTGATGAGGCGGTAATAGAGCACGAAGGCCGCGCCGGTGCACAGCACTCCGAGGAGCAGCGCGCTCGCCCAGGACGCCGCCGGGATCGCCCGCGCCGGCCAGGTGTAGAGCGCGAACGGGGCGAGCAGCACCGCGCCGGCGAGCAGGTTGGCGGCCGCCACGGCCGCGGAGGGGTAGCCGGTGAGATAGCGGCGCACCAGGTTGATGCCGAAGCCGTACATCACCGATGCCAGGGTGCCGGCGAGCGCCGCGGGCCACACGCTGGCCCCGGCGGTCTTGCCGCTCGCGAGCACCGCGACCCCGACGAAGCCCGCCGCGAGTCCGATGAGGCGCCGTACGCCGATTCGCTCGCCGAAGAAAAGGAACGCCACCAGCACCGTGAACATCACCGTCATGGCGTTGGTGATGGCGCCGATGCCGGCCGGCGCGCGCTCCGCGCCCCAGGCGAAGAGCGCGAATGGAATCACGGAATTGACGGCCGCGATCGCGGCGATGCGCAGCCACAGCAGAGGCGAGAACTGCGCGCGGGCGCGCCACAGGAACGGGGTGAGGATCAGGCCGCCGAGCGCGAGGCGCGCTTCGACGAGCGGCAGCGGGCCGAAATCGGCGGCCGCGACCCGCATGAAGAGGAACGAGCCGCCCCAGATCGCCCCGAGGAGCGTCAGCTCGAGCGGCGTACGCCAGCCCGCCGCGGCGGCCTGCGTCTGCGCAGTGGCGGCCGCCGTCGTCGGAACGGCGCTGGCGGTGGTGCATTCAGTGGCCATGGTGCGTGCGTAGCCTGCGATGCCTGGCATCGACGAGCCACCCGGAACTTGCGGGCCGGCGTCTCACGCGAGTGCCTGAGTGAAATCCTCGATCAGCTCGTCGGTGGCTTCGATTCCGACCGACAGGCGCAGCAGCGCCTCGCTGATGCCGAGGCGCTGGCGATCCTCGCGCGACAGTCCCGCGTGCGAGGTGGTCGCGGGGCGCGTAAGCAGTGTGTGCACGCCGCCGAGGCTCGGCGCGATGGCGGGGATGCGCACCCGCGCGGCGAACTCGTCCGCCCGCTGCGCCGCTCCCTCGAGCTCGAAGCTCAGGACACCGCCGAAGCCCGCGAACAGGCGCTGCGCGCGCGCGTGCCGCGGATGACTCTCGAGACCGGCGTAGTGCACCCGCGTGACGCCGGGGTGGGCCTCGAGGAACCGTGCGATCCTCAGGGCGCTGTCGTTCTGGTAGCGGACCCGCAGCGCCAGCGTCTTCAGCCCGCGGTTGAGGAGGAACGCGGCGTGCGGATCGAGCGAGCCGCCGAGGTGATTCGCCTTGTGGCGGATGCGCTCGATGAGCTCGGAGCTCCCGGCGACGGCGCCGGCGACGATGTCCGAATGCCCGTTGAGATACTTGGTGGCGCTGTGCACGACCAGGTCGAAGCCCGCCGCTATGGGCCGGTAGTTGACCGGACTCGCGAAGGTATTGTCGATGATGGAGATGAGGCCGTGGGCGCGCGCGAACTCGACCACGGCGGTGAGATCGGCTACCTCGAGCAGCGGATTGGTCAGCGACTCGACGTAGATGGCGCGGGTGTTGGGTTTGAGCTGCGCAGCCCAGGTCTCGCGCCGGTCGGCGTCGATGAAATCGGCCGTGAGACCCAGGCCGCCGAACTCTCCGGTCACGAAGTCATGCGTGCCGCCGTACAGGCAGCTCTGCGCCAGCAGGTGATCGCCCGCCCGCAGCACGGTGAGCAGGGTCGAAGTGATCGCGGCCATGCCGCTCGCGGTGACCAGTGCCGCCTGCGCGCCCTCGAGCGTCGCGAGCTTCGCGTGCAGCGCCAGATGGTTCGGCGTGTTGTTGAGGCGCAGGTAGCGCACGTCGTCGTAGCGCGACTCGCCGCGGTATTCGTAAGTCGCCGACTGGAAGATCGGCATCTCCACGGCACCGTCGATGCGCGGCCGCGGATCGCCGGCGTGCACCAGCTGGGTCTCGAGGCGCTTGTAGGGACCGGACATCGCGCAACTCCCCGGGCAGGGGGACATTGTCACGCGATTACGCTACCGTGTCCCCCTGTCTTTATGGGGAGGTGCGCCGCGCCGATGCGACCCACCGAGCGCTTCACGACGCGGGCCGAGGCCTACGCGCGCCATCGTCCGAGCTATCCGGCGCCCGCCATCGAGCTGCTCGCGGCGCGCTGCGGGCTCGTTCCGGGCGCGGCAGTCGCCGACCTCGGATCCGGCACCGGCATCCTGACGCAACTGTTGCTCGCACGCGGGGCCGAGGTTTACGCGGTCGAGCCGAATGCCGGCATGCGCGCCATCGCCGAGGAGCAGCTCGAAGGCGCGGCGCGCTTCCACAGCGTTGCCGCGAGCGCCGAGGCCACCACGCTCGCAGCCGAGAGCGTCGACCTGCTGACCGCCGGCCAGGCTTTCCACTGGTTCGACCTCGGGCGCGCGCGCCTCGAGGCGCAGCGGATCCTGCGCCGCGGCGCCTGGGCGGCGCTGCTGTGGAACGAGCGGCCGCGCGAGGCGACGCCGTTTCTCGCCGACTACGAGGCGCTGCTCACCAGGCATGCCCCGGAGTACACGCGCATCACCGCCAGCCGCGCCGACGAGGGCAAGATGCGCGAGTTCCTTGGGCCTGCGATGGAGCTCGCCACCTTCCCCAACCAGCAGATCCTCGACTTCGAGGGGCTCGAGGGGCGGCTGATGTCATCCTCCTATGCGCCCGAGCGCGGCGACCCCCAGTACGCAAGCCTGATGGCGCTGCTGCGCGAGGTGTTCGAGCGCCACGCGCACGACGGCCACATCGTCATGCCCTACCAGACACTGGTCTATTTCGCTCGGGCGCGACCCGCCTGAGACAGCCCCGCCGGCCCGGTTGCATCGCGGCCGGCCGCGCGGCCACCATGGCTGATGCACAAAATCGCGCTGTGCATCGCAATGGCGGCACTCGCTATCGCCCGGGCTCCGCCCGCCGCGGGCTGGGGGCCGCAGGGCCACCGCACCGTGGGCGCGATCGCCGATCGGCTGCTGACGCCTGCGGCCCGCGGCGCCGTTGCACAGCTCCTCGCCGCGGACCTGGATCGCTTCGGTAAGCCTTCGGGGCGCACGACGCTCGAGTCGGTATCGGTATGGGCGGATGAGATCCGCGGCACGACCGCCGACCGGCCGCGCTGGCATTACGACGACATCCCCATATGCGGTAATGCCGCGCGGCCAGCGTACTGCCCCGGCGGTCAGTGCAACTCGGCGCAGATCGAGCGCCTCAGCGCCGTGCTCGCCGACCGCGCGGCGGACCCGAGAGAGCGCAACGAGGCGCTCAAGTGGATCGTCCATCTGGTCGGCGATCTGCACCAGCCGCTGCATGCCGCGGACAACGGCGACGCCGGCGGCAATCGGGTGCTGGTCGCGCTCGCGGGCGTCCACACCCGCGGGCGCGAGAGTCTGCACCGCGTTTGGGACGGGGAGCTCGTGCGCCTCGCGCTCGAGGCGCGCGGCCGCCAGCAGCCGCCGCCGGATATCGATGCGCTCGCGCTGCAGGCGCGGGCGCTCGCGGCGACCGCGGGGCAGGGGACGCCGCGCTCCTGGGCCAGCGAGTCGAACAAGCTCGCGAGGAACGTCGCGTATCACTACGCAGGCTTCATCTGCGGTCGGGTTCCGCAGGCAATCGTGGTGCTCGACCGGGATTACCAGCGCCAAGCGCAGTCGCTCGTCCGCGAACGGCTGCTGCTCGCCGGCGGGCGCCTCGCGGTGCTCCTCAATGAGCTTCTGACGGATCGCTGAAACGCGTGTAACACACTGATGCGGCGATGAATCTGGCGGGCGGGCTGCGGCGCCTACGCCGTGCTACATTTAAGGCTCCCGAAACAGGAGCCGAGCCGTGAACGCCTCGAACGAGAGCCTGGGAAGTGCCTCGAAGCGGAACAGTCCGTCGACGGAACCCGGTGAGTCAGGCGCCCGCGACAGCTGGCTGCTCTCGAAGGTGCGCTCGTTGCTCGGCGATCCGCCGGTGGAGTTCACTATCCGTGGCGGCGACCGCGTGCGCACCGTCAAGGCGCCGGTGGCGCGCGTCACCTTCGCGAGCCGCAAGAGTCTGCTGTCGATCCTGGCCGATCCGTGGGTGCGATTCGGCGACGCCTACAGCGACGGCACTCTGACCATCGAGGGCGATCTGGTCGAGCTCCTCGAGACCATCTACCGCTCGAGCGCCATGGGCGACAAGCCCTCGCGGGTGCGGCGCGCGGTCGACCTGCTGCACCGACCGCGCAGGAACACGCTCGCGGGATCGCGCGACAACATCCATCACCACTACGACATCGGCAACCCGTTCTACTCGCTGTGGCTCGGCAGCACCATGGCCTACACCTGTGCCTACTACCCGACGCCTGCGGCGACGCTCGATGAGGCACAGACCGCCAAGATGGATCACGTGTGCCGCAAGCTGCGGCTCAGATCCGGCGAGAGCGTGATCGAGGCCGGTTGCGGCTGGGGCACGCTGGCGCTGCACATGGCCCGCCATTACGGCGTGCGCGTGCGCGCCTTCAACATCTCGCACGAGCAGGTGGCGTACGCACGCGAGCGTGCGGCGCGCGAGGGCCTTGCCGGCAAGGTCGAGTACGTCGAGGACGACTACCGCAACATCTCCGGGCACTACGATGCCTTCGTCTCCGTCGGCATGCTCGAGCATGTGGGAGTCAGGAATTACCCGACGCTCGGACGCATCGCGCGCGCCTGCCTCGGGAGCAACGGCCGCGGGCTGATCCACTCGATCGGCCGCAATCACCCGGCACGGCTGCAGCCGTGGATCGAGAAGCGCATCTTCCCCGGCGCCTATCCGCCGGCGCTGTCGGAGATGTCGCAGATCTTCGAGCCCTCCGACCTCTCGGTCCTCGACATCGAGAACCTGCGCCTGCACTACGCGCAGACGCTGCGTCACTGGCTCGCGCTCTACGAGGCGGCGGCCGACAGGGTGCGCGCCATGTTCGATGAGAAATTCGTGCGCATGTGGCGGCTGTACCTCGCCGGCTCGGTGGCGGGCTTCTCGACCGGAACGCTGCAGCTCTTCCAGGTGGTGTTCGCGACCGCCGAGAACAACGACGTCCCCTGGACGCGCGCCCACCTCTACGGATCGTGAGCGCAATGCGTTCCTGCGAGGTGCTGATCGTCGGCGGCGGCCCCGCGGGGTCGAGCGCCGCGCGGCACCTGAGGCTTGCCGGCGCCGACGTGCTGGTGCTCGATCGCGAGCAGTTCCCGCGCCTGAAGCTGTGCGCGGGGTGGATCACTCCCGAAGTGGTGCGCGAGCTGCAGATGGATCTGGAGACTTACCCGCACCGCCTGCTCACCTTCCCGCGCCTGCGCGTGCACTACGGCCGCCTCAGCGTGCCGGTGCCGTGCGTGCAGCATTCCATCCGCCGCTTCGAGTTCGACGCGTGGCTGCTCGAGCGCTCGGGCGCGCCGGTCGAGCAGCACAACGTCCGCGAGATCGTCGCCGACGGCACGGGTTTTGTGATTGACGGCAAGTATCGCTGCCGTTACCTGATCGGCGCCGGCGGCACGCGCTGCCCGGTGTACCGCACGCTCTTCAAGGAGGCGAACCCGCGCGCCCACGAGCTGCAGATCGTGACGCTCGAGCATGAGATCGAGTACCGCTGGCAGGACCCGGACTGTCACCTGTGGTTCTGCGACGAAGGTCTGCCCGGATACTCCTGGTACGTGCCCAAGGAGAGCGGCTGGCTGAACGTCGGGATCGGCGGATTCGCCGCGCGCATCAAGAGCGCCGGCCAGGACATCAAGACGCACTGGGCGCACTTCGCCGACAAGCTCGGCGCGCAGCTGACGCGCGGCGCGCACTACGACCCGAGCGGCTACAGCTATTACCTGCGCGGCCGCGTCGAGGTGGTGCGGCGTGACAACGCCTTCATCACCGGCGATGCAGCCGGGCTCGCGAGCCGCGATCTCGGAGAGGGGATCGGCCCGGCGATCCGCAGCGGCCTGCGCGCCGCCGCGGCGATCCTCGACGGCCACCCCTACCATCTCGAGGACGTGACCGGGATGAGCATCGCCAGCATCGCCCGCAGCATGCTGACGCGCGCCGCGCGCCCCTTCGGTGCTCACGGCCGGCGGCGCGCGGGCGCGGGAGGAGCAGCCCATGGCCTACGTCACGATAATCAATGAGCACCAGCACGTGCAGCAGGTGGTCTCGGGCCACCACCGGCTGACCGCCGACGAGGCGCTCGCGCAGGGCGGCAGCGACGCCGGTTTCGCGCCGCGCGAGCTGCTGCTCGCGAGCCTCGGCACCTGCACGGCCGTGGCGCTGCGCAAGCACGCCGCGCAGCACGACTGGACGCTCGGCAAGATCACGGTGGGCGTGCGCTGGTCGCGCGATGCGGCCGGCGGCGAGCACATCGAGCGGCGCCTGTCGTTCGGCAAGCCGCTCACCGCCGCGCAGAAGGCGCGATTGCTCGAGGTCGCGGAGGCGACCCCGGTTACCGGCCTGCTGCGCTCCGGAATCAGGA
>Ga0335078_10004403_pt1 | contig 20881 bp, 14 predicted proteins | sample Lox_Sample_32_FD_206711 | JGI IMG/M metagenome (GOLD analysis project Ga0335078, IMG submission 206711) | Soil microbial communities from Loxahatchee National Wildlife Refuge, Florida, United States - Lox_Sample_3.2 | ecosystem: Environmental > Terrestrial > Soil > Wetlands | place: USA...
TCGTAATCGACAGGTCATCGGTTCAAGTCCGATCGTCGGCTCCATTGTTGTTTGTTGTTCCCGTCCTGTAGCGAGTTCCGATTCATCGTGCAAGAAAAAAGCCCCGCGTCAAGAACCGCGGGGCCAAAATCAATGACGGCCAGCAAACCTTGTCTATTGGTCCTCCGCCGTGGAGTATTGCGCTGCTCCGATCACTGTTCCCCAACTGCCCGAAGAGGGAGCGTATTGGGCAGAGAACCACAACAAGCCCCGCGTGGCAATGGTGAAATCAGGCGCAGTGGCGGTGTAGTCTCCCCAGCGGCCTGAGACCGCATTCGATCCGCCCTCCAGGTAGTTCCCTACGCCATCCATGAGGCTATCTCCATAGGTCACACGCCGCGAGGTAAAGACCGTGCCCGGATACGCCGCATCCGAGGAGAAGTCAAAGACCATGACCACGTTATTCTCCTGGTCGGGCTGCAGCGAAGCGTAATAAGCGGAGCCGTTGCTGGACCAGCCGCCGCAAACGAAGCAGTCTTCCTGGCGCTCCTCTACAGCTGTCAATTGACCGTTAGTGCCGGTGACAGGATGGAGGTCGAACCAGATGGGACCAGCCACGGCGGGGCTTACGGCGACCCCAGTGTTGAAGGAGCCGAATATCTCGCCGGCATGATACTTGACCTGCCCGGAAATAAACGTGTAGTCAGTATCGACGCAGGGACCACCCGATGCGGTGCAATTCGGCGCGGCGGCGGAGGGTGGGAAGCTGTAGTTGTGGGTGGTACTGATGACTTTAGCGGACAGGATCGGGCCATTGCCGCCCTGGAGGAACTGAAAAGGGTTGTTTGGGTTGGCCGGGACACTTCCGTTGGCGGTAGTCGGCCCGGATTCAGCCCAGACGATCAGTCCATTGCAGCCACCGGAGCAGGCCCCGCTTCCCCAATCATAGTTGAAGGAGTTCACCCAGAAGATGGAACTGGGCTTGTCGGCGCGATCAGTAACGTTGACTGGTTGGAAAGTATCATTCAAAGTTCCGCCATCGTTAAGCCCGTTGAACTCCCAGTAGCTGTAAGCGCTCCCGCTGTAAAGGGCGTCCTTGGGCAAGATGTAGATAATGTTGCCGGTGAAACTGTCACCATGGCAGTCATTCGCGCCGCTCCAGTTGTTGAGGCCGATGTAGATTCCTCCCTTGGTAGCACCCGGTCCCCAATTGGTGGTGTCATGCCCCAGAGTAGGAAAGTCCGGGCATACGCCGCTGCTTTGTACAAGGTTGTTGTTATAAACCCACCAGCCGCCTCGCGGATCCTGGGTTTGACTCACCGCCCAGGCCACAGCGCCGAGATTAGGGCTACCGCTGGGATTACCGGTATTGGTCTCCGTAAGCTCGAGAACAAAGAAGCGATGGTTGGCCCAATCGTAGAAAGCTCGAGGGTCGGTGGTATAGGTTCCAGCTGCTAGGCCAAAGAACGTGTCAGCGTCCTTAGGGAAGCCAGACTGGAGATTGCCGTTCTTGTCGTAAACAGCGACGTAATTGTTCACCATCTGGAGGACAAAGTTTTCGCTCACCGCCAACGACATGTCCGGAGGATCGCAACAAACTTCGCTTTGGGCAAAGAAACCCTTCGATGCGCCTACCGATGGCGCTCCAATCTTAGGTCCGAGGGCCGGGCTGGCAAGGGCACGTTGACGGGATGGCTGAGAGCCAATCTGACCTGCCGCTTCCCGTTGCCCCGCCAGTTTCTTGAGCGCCTGGTATTCCTCCTCGGTCAGACCGGAAAGCGGCCGATCGTGATCGCCCTCCGGAGCAGCCTGGCCGGGTACGGCTTGTGGAATGCTGCTCATCGCGACCGCTCGAGCCTGTACTCCTGTACCCATACGTCCGGCTTGTGCGCTCGGAACCGCCGTTCCCGTGTGAGCAGCCACGGTGCCGGGTAGCCCTCGCTGAATAGCGGCTTGCAAGGCGCTCTCCGATATGGTTGGGCCCTTTACGGGAGTCGCCGCACGGGAAGGCAGCGGTGCGTAGCTGGCGAGAATCAAAGTGACCACGATTGCGCCCACGCTCGCTAAGAAGAGAACCCCTGCTTTCTTTCTCTTGTCAGACATATCTCAATTCTCCTTTTCAGCCAAGACCTCTAGTCTGGGTCGAGTGCGCTTGGCCGCGAAGGGCGCGCCGGCACTCGACCGTTCTTCTCTTCTTGCCGCTACTTCTTGGCGACTGTTCTTGCTCTTCCCTGCGGTGGAGTCGGCGCCTCTCGACCGGTGAACCTGCCGGTAAAGTCGGGTAAGCGCGCTGCTTCAAATCCCCTACGGTGGGCCACGATGCGGTAGTCGAACTCAACATTCGATTTTCCTCCCTTGAGTTCATGCACCTCGAAGGAAGTTGCGGTTCGATTGGTAATGTAGAGTCCCTGGCAATCGCCGCCCGGAGTGAGGAATACGTGATAGTTGGCCGCGGTGACAGCCTGCCCAAAGCGGGGTTCCAGTTGCACCTTGGCGACGCCGCCCGAAAGTTTACCCGAGCCGAAGTCTTCCACCCAGTTCTCCGACGACTGCACGGCATAGAGGCCTTCCTTGCGGTTTCCGGGCGTTGAGGCCACCGTTCCGAGAGGGCCAGTGCAGAACAGGTTCCCGCTCACGTCGATCGAGCACTCCCCGCTGAAACTGGGCCCCAGGGCATCGAAAACCAGGTCGCCGGCGTTGGTAGAATCGTGGTTGGTAAGCACCAGAGTGGGCTCGCCCGAGTTAACACTGGTATTTGAGGCCCTGATGGCCGCGCCAGTGCTGGAATTTGAAACTTCCACTTCATACGAGGGTTCGCTGCCGGCGAAGAGGGAATAGCCGGTAAAATCATTGACTCCGGCGAGAGTCGGAACTATGGAAGTATTGACACTGAGGGTGGTGCTAGCCCCTAACGCGACCGCGCCGCCACCACTCAATCCGTTGCCCGCGGTTACGGTTAGCGAAGGATGCTGAAGCATCGCGTTGGTAACTGCCGCGGAAGCGATGCTCAAGGTTCCGCTGGTTGTGATTGGCCCACCAGTCAGTCCCGCTCCGCTGGCCACACTGGTTACTGATCCTGTGCCGGTGCCTGGGAAGGTTTGTCCGGCGGCGAAGTGGATCTGTCCGTTGCTGGCAATATTCAGCCCCGTCTCGGACGCGGTGCTCGATCCCGAGGCAAACAGTAAGTTCAAGCTCCCCGACGGAGTGGCAGTGTTATTTCCGACGGGTTCCGCCTGCCAGCTGAAGGTCTGGGCTACGGCGCTGCTGCTGCCGCTGTTGAAGGCCGAAGCAGCTAGGTTCAGCGGATAGGACTTTCCTCCGGCAGAGGCTGTTGCCAGGGCTTTTCTGGCCAGGATGGTAGTACCGTGAAGGGTGCTGTTGCCCTGCACCTCCAGGGTCACGCCCGGGGTAGTCGTGTTAATACCGATTTTGGCTGTGCTTCCGCTCCCCACCTGGGTGATGATCGAATTGCCCAGGGTAGTGCTGCTCCCGCTCCCCGTCCACTGGGAGAGCTGACCACCGGTGCCACTGCCGCCCACGGCCGGGGGTGGCACTGTGGCGGGGACCGCAGCATCGGATGCTTCACCCGTCTTCCCGCTCGTGAGTGGAGGCGCTGCCATCACAAACGCTGAGGGCGGCAACCCGCCGACCGTCGCCGCATCGCCGGCTTTTAATGCATAAGGCACGCTGAGCAAAAGAATGCGCGGCTGCTCGGCTTGACCTTGCACTTGCACGCCCAGCCATCGAGCCTCGCCCGAGGCAAACAGCTCAGCCGGTAACCCGTGGCTGTTGGAGGAACCGAGCATCACCGTGTAATGGCCAGTCCGGTCGGGCCGCACATTCTGTGTTTCCATCCACAGCGGCGCCCCGCCTTGCGAATCCTTATAAAGGTAGAACGTCACTCCGGCGATCGAAGTGATGGGTTTGCCATTCAGGTCGGTGAGCGTGCCACTGAAATTCACCATGGAGGGGACAACGGCGGCACTAACTGCGGCCGTCTGCTGAGCAAGTGCGGGAATCGTGAATCCTAAGAGCAGAAGACTGATCCATACGCCAACGCTGCTGCGAACCATAGAGTCTCCTTATCGGCTAAACGCTTTGGGGCCGAGAACCGATCTGCAGACAGGCTCGTACTTTACACAAGCGAGGCCAGCCGCTAACCGGCACTGCCACGTGTAACATCAACTTTTCTGACTGGGTGCTTCTTTCAAGGTGCGGCCGCTAGTCGGGGTTACCAATGGGGGACCCTGGTCATCCGCTTCGAAACAGATATGAAACCACGGGAAAACCCAACGCCTGCACACCGCTGTCGATCTGGGCGGGGATTCTGTACTCCTCGGATGCGTTTGTCAAGAGACCAACTACCCTATGTAGTGGAAAACTGCGCTGGAGAGCCAGCCAGTTGGGGCGACTCCGCCCGTATCAGCAGCGGATAGCTCGCACTTCCAGGAACTCGGCCTCGACTTTGGTGGTTCCGTCCGACGCGGTATTGTGCTCCTCCCACAAAGTTTCCAAACGAGCGGCCAATTCCGATTGACCGGCTTGGTCCAGGCGCGCAAACGTAGTCTGAGTGGGGCCGAAGTACTGACGAAAGAACCCGACCACCTCTTTCGGCCCGAACGGGTAGTGGAATACGGCATTTTGCCGGTTCAGGCTCAGTTGCGATATGCCGCTCGTAAACCGTTGACGAACCACCGCCTCGTCACCCCATAACGACGGAGCGGGAAGGCCGGGTGGTGGCGGGACCATCTCGGCCGTGACGCGAAAGGACTTGCCGACGAAGCCTTCAGGAGTCCAGTTGGCCATGGCGATCTGGCCCCCAGGGCGGCAGACGCGAATGAATTCCGCGGCGACTCGTTCAGGCCGCGGCGCGAACATGGCACCAAACATCGATAGAACGAGGTCGAAGGATCGATCCGGATAAGGAAGCTCTTCCGCATCGCCCTCATCGAAACGCACCTCGACACCCTCTGCCACCGCTCGCTGGCGCGCCTGCTCCAGCAGGTTGGTCGCAATGTCGATGCCGGTGACCTGGCCACCTTTGCGAGCCGCAGGAATCGCTGAGTTGCCGGTTCCGCAAGCGACGTCGAGAATTTGGGCGCCGGTCTTAATCTCCGTGCGGGCCACGAAGTCTTCCCCCGCTCGGGCGGCGTAGTTAGCGATCTGGCCGAAATCTCCGGCCATCCAACTGGCCTTCATGCGAGACTTAAGTTGGGCGAGGTCGGGAGAGATGTTGTTCGCGGTCATCGTAGAGCCACAACTTTAGCACGGACCCATGGCGAGCGGGAGCCCGCTTCCAGAACCGGATGCTCTTAAGCCTTGATTCTCGATTTCTTGGGCTCATGGCGCATGCTCCGGCCCTCCACCAGATGAAACAGCTCTTCGCCCAGGTTCTTGGCGTGGTCGCCGGCACGCTCGAAAGCCTGCGCCATTAGGAGGAGATGAGTGCTGTAATCGAAGCTGCAGTCTTTGTTTTCGAGATGACGGCGAAAAACCGCATGGCAGACGTGATCAATCTGGGAATCGGTTTTCATCACCCAGTTGGCGGAATCCAGGTTTCGCTTGGTGAAGCCCTGGTAGATATTTTCCAACATTCTCTCCAGAACATCGGCCATCGCGATCAGGTCACGGCGGTCGTCTTTCAGCAGCCGGCCGGTCAGGCGCTGCAAACGCTGGGTCACGGACCACGCCAGGTCCCCGATGCGCTCCAGGTCAATAATGAACTTCAGGCAGGCGAGTAACTCGCGCGCCTCGACTTCGCTGACCTGTGTGATGGCGGTGGTAATGCCGTCGTCGATCTTGCGCTCGATGCGGTCGAGTTCCTTCTCGCAGTCCTTGACCGCGATGAAGGCCATATTGGACGAATTCTCGAGAAAGTCGCGCAGATTATAAGCGGCGTCCTTGGCAACCAGGCAAGATTGCTGGACCAGGCCAGTCATCTCGCGGGTATGTTCGAGTTCCGCTACCGCTTTGCGTCGGGTCGCCGTCATAGGGGAGGTGGAAACAACATCTTAGCTCTGGCGAGGGCGGTTCACGAAGAAGGCGTGTTAAAAGTCTGTGAATTACCGCAGGTCGCCCAGCGAATGATAGCTGAGAAACGCACGGCAGCCATCTTCTCCAAGATAGCGGCGCAACACTGCGGGATCGGTACGTCGCAGATCAACCACGACGAAACCGTCCAGCACGTTGGAGAAAGCCTTGTCCACGTTGAAGCTCAGCATCTGGCCGCCGAGCTTGACGTAGTGCTTGATGAGGATGGGAACACTTTTGCCGTCGGTTTCGACGTCGGAGATGGGATCGGTCAACTGCTCGATGTCCTGAAAATGATCCCCCTGGGAGAAGCCGTCTCCAGGACGCATCCAGCCGGGATGAAATGGACGCCGCGGGCGGATGTAGTGCGCGAACTGCCCTGTCGGCTCGTGGGACTGAAAAAAGCGCACCATCAACTCCCGCGACCAGCGGGAGTAACAGTTGCTGATGCTCACCGCACCAAAAAGCACGGCGAACTGCGGGTTCTGCGCCAGATATCGCCCGATGCCTTTCCACAGGGTTAACAGCGGCGAATATTGCCGCTGATACTCAGGGCGCACGAACGAACGTCCCAGCTCCAGCGCCGGACCGAATTGCTCGAACAAAGCCGGCGCATAACGGAAGAGCGTGCTGGTGTACAAACCAGGCACGCCCATCCGCGGGAGAATCTCGGTGGTCAGACCGAGACGGTAGGCGCCTACGATTTCGCGATTGGATTTGCTCCACAGCACAATGTGGCTGTAATAGTGGTCGAAGCGGTCAATGTCCTGGTTTTTCCCCGTGCCTTCTCCGGCGGCGCGAAATGTGACCTCGCGCAGCCGGCCGATTTCCTGCAGAATCTCCGGCATCTCCCGAGCCTTCCCGCAGTAAACGGCGAAATCCGCGCTCTCATAAATCTTCGCAGCCGGGTTGAGACTCTGCAGATTGCCTGCCAGGGCGTCCGCTGAAACTGCCGGGACCACGCTCGACTGTCCCTTCTGCGGAACCAGGGACTTGAAGGGCAGCGGGCTGGGCCGGGGTGGACGCCGGCGCGACAGGATGTAGGTGCGCCAGCGCAGGTAGTCGGTGGCGGCACGGTCGGAAGCGTAGCGGGCGATGGTTTCGGCGCCAATTCGGCTCCCGATCCGCACCTCGACGGTGCGGTCGGTCTGTTGCAGGAATTCATTCATGAGCCAGGTGGTGCGCAACGCCGGGTGCAGCAATCCCAGGGCTTGAAATGTGGCGCTGTTGCACCCGGGCAGGAAAACCGGCAGCGCCATGGCGCCAGTAAGCCGCACCAGCCGCGCAGCCATGGTATTCCATTGTGGATCGGCGATGTCCATCTTTTGCCAGCGCAGATGGGATACTTCCCCGGCGGGAAACATGGCGAGGAGCCCGCTGGCGCGGAGCCACTCCACGGCTTGTTTTACCCCGCGGCGATTCCTGGCAACCGATTCCTCACCGCCGAATGGATCGACAAAAATACAATGTTCGTGTAGCTCGGGAATCTCAGCCAGCAGGACGTTCGTCAGAACCCGAACGTCGCTGCGCACTCGCGACAGAATTGCCCCTAAGACCGCACCGTCGAGCAGGCCAAAGGGATGATTACAGGTGACCAGCGCCGCACCTGCTAGTGGAATGCGCCCAAGGTCGGCATTTGTTACCCGGCATTGCACCCTCATCTCGGAGAGCACGTTTTCGAGAATCGAGCGGTCGGAGGGCTGCAGGGCACGGCGGTACAGGTCGCGCACGCGGTCCACCGGCATAAAGCGACGCATCAGTCGCTGGAAGGGGAAAAGGCCGGGACTGTGCAGTGGGGAAGCCGGTTGACCGGAAGCGGCAAGCAGGTCAAGATCTGGCATGTTTACTGCTTAACGCAAGCGCTTTGCAGCCATATGACAAGCAAGTTAAAAGCTGGTGACAGGGTTAACCGGATGGGTACTCGGCCGCATGTACTTTCGTACCATGGGCTCGATGGTGGCAAACTGCACCAGAGCCGCTGCAAGTTGACGGTTCGGATTCCTTCGGGCCCACATTTCCACTTGCATACACAATTCGAGCTTCTGGATAATAGCCGCTGAAGGCTCCCAAAGCCGTGCATCGCTATAGTCGAGTCGACCTGCTCCGGATTCTGCGGATCACGGCGCGCCAGTTGGCAGCGTGGGAAAGGGCTGGACTGGTAGCCGCCGCGGACAGTTATTCCTTCTTTGACTTCGTGCAAATCAAGAAAGTGCGCGACTTGTGCGCGCGCAAGGTACGTCCGGCGGTGATTCGCGAGTCGCTGGCGGCGATGCAGAAACAGGCCGCGGGGATGGAGAACCCGCTGCTGGAAGCGGGATCCTTCACCACTGAACATCATCGCGTCGCCTTTCGCCATCAGGGCAAAGTCCTCGAACCTATTGCCGGGCAGTTCATGTTCGATTTCGCGCCCCACGACGTGGTCAGCAGCTCCGCAGTTCCCATTACCACACCCGCCACCGAACCCACCGACGTGGCGGATCTTTTCGCTCGCGGTATTTCTCTGGAGGAAGATCCCGGCACCCAAACCGAAGCTATGGCCGCTTATCAGAGGGTGCTGGAGTTGGACACCGAGCACGCAGCGGCGCACATCAACCTCGGAACTCTCTATTACAACCGGCAGGATTATGCCCTGGCGGAGAAGCACTATCGCCGGGCGATCGCTATCGATCAGCGTTACGCGCTGGCGTATTTCGACTTGGGGAACGTGCTCGACGAAACCGGACGCGTGGTGGAGGCGATCCAGGCATACCATACCGCGCTGCAGCTGGCGCCAACCTACGGCGACGCCCATTACAACCTGGCACTGGCGTATGAGAAAACCCGCCAGCCCCGCAAGGCGCTGCAACACTGGCGAGCTTATGTAAAGCTCGACAGCAGCGGCCCCTGGGCGGTGCATGCCCGCAATCAGATCAAGCGGATCCTGCAGAGCGATGGGCTGAAGCTGGTGCCACGGGCCGATTGAGGTCCGCCCGGCCGACGTCGCGCCGCTATTTCCCGATCTTTCCCCTGATCACGATCACCGATGCTGCAGGCAGATCGTAGGTAGTTTGCTGGTCGGCGGTCTGGGTGGAGTGTGCGATCGGGCCGTCGGGATCGGCGGTTCCAGGCGAATAGGCAACGACAGGCCACTCCCCAGGATTTTCCGCGTGTCCTTCAAAGCGTGTTTTGGCCGCGTGCCACTGGTATTGCTGGCGGCCGAAGGTCGCGATCTCGACCGGGCCGATGAAAAAGTTCGTCTCCCGCGGCGCCTCACTTTCGAAGGCAATCCGCACCCGGTGTGCGTTCTCCTGATCCCGATTGACGATCATCAGCGACCACTGGCCATCGGGACGCTGCAGCGCGTACGCCGTAAGTAAAGCGTGCCCGGCTCCATCCGTGACATCGCCTTGCGCGGGAAAGACAACATGATCACCACCGCCGGGCTGCACCCATTCCAGGTTGATCAGTTGCGATGTGAAGAATTGCGAAAGCGGCTGCAGAATCTGGTATTCCCGCCCCACCGTAAACATCCCGAAGGTTCCTTCAGAGTCGTTGCAGCCGTGCTCCATCAGCAAAGGCAGGTAGTGGAAGTAGTAGACTCCGTTGCCGCCGGCGTTGAGGAACGAACCGATATAGTCCGCCAGCCAGATTCCGGCGAAGATATCCATGTAGGTTTCGCTGGCCGAGGAGGAAAGATTGGACTCGGTAATAAACATAGGCACGCTCGGCGGCAGGCCATCCTCACGCCAGACTTGCATGATGTGATTGACCAGGTCGGGCTCATCGTAGAGCGTACCCCACGGCACACGGCATGGATCATAGGGGTAATGTTCGAACGAAAAGAAAGCGAGATCGTTAAGGCGGTCGTGTTGCCGGAGATAATCCAGGAATCGCCCCAGCCAGGAAACTTTGCCGCTGGCATCTGGCCAGACTTCGATGTCGCGATTCACCCCTTGAAATGATGGACCGCCGAGCTTCACCGTGGGATCGACGCGATGGATGGCCGTTGCCCATTGAATGTAGAGCGCGGCATTGTCTTCCGGCAGCATGTACTGCCCATCGGCTTCCTCGCCCATTTCCACATAAGAGACCGGGTAGTGGCGGGCTTTGAGGTAGGCGATCTCCGCAGCCGCGTTATCGGGAGTGTCGTAGATCAGCGCCACCGGCAGCATCGCCGGCAATCCGCGGGTGACTCCGCTGCTATAGAAAAGATCGAATCCTACCTGAGCCTGCTTGGTGGAGATGAGGTCGGAGGGCTCATGCCAGGGATCGACGGATGAACAATAGGTGGTGGTCTGTTCCTGGTCCGCGGTATGTCGCACGATGTCGTGGAACGCGCCGTCGGCCGTGGTAGTTCCGATGTAGAGTTCGCGGATGGTGTAGCCGACGCAGTTGCGCGGATCGGCGGAGCCATGCGAATCGCAGGTGTTAGACGACTCGGTCATCAGGATGCGCAGGTAGCGAACGGAGATGGGGCTGTCGCTCAGGCCGAGCGTTGCCATCCCGCCCTTGCTGCGCACGACTTCCCCGTGCGGAAAGTCCTGCCACACACCGCGGGTCTGGTAATGCATGGGATCGTCGCCGGTCCAATACTGCACGGAGTATCGGGTGGCATAAGGATCGGCCCAATCAATGCGTATGCTGTCCAGCATCTGGTTGATGGTGAGGTCGATCACGACCCACTGAGGATGCAATGAGTCGCTCTCGCCGGTGAAGGGCTTTGTCAAATAGGGATTGCTCTTCCAGTAGCTGTTGGGATCGCCATCGGTCATGCGGGAGAAGCCGTTGTTCCCGGTGCCATCGTTGCGGGTGAACCCGCGGTGCGGAAGCGCATAGCCGTAGGAGTAACGGATGGGCTCGCCGAGAACCGTCGATCCCGTGAAATATCCCTGGCCGCTCGGATCGCTCCAGGTTCCCTGCGGATTCCAATGCCAGGCTTCCACCGCCAGTTCGGTGTTCTGGCGATACGTGACCGGTTGCCATCCTGAGGCAAGGGTTCGCGACAAGGAATCTGGAGTGAGGTCATGATCGATGGCCGCCGCCGGAATACGGTCAACCCCCGCACCCAGGGTCTGATTGGGAATGAAGCGGTTGAGCGAGTGCCCCGGAGTGATGTCGACCTGGATAGTTTGGGCCGTGGCCAGGACAGGCGTTAACGAGATAGCAATCACAACCAGGGTCGGACGAAACAAAGCATTCAACACGTTCTCCCCCAAAGTCTAGAGGTTGGCGGGACCGTTATGGCTCACCCATTGAAAGCATTTAATGCTAGATTTTTTTCGCAAGCGATTGTAATTGATATCGGCCGTAGAGTTGTCATTTTCTATGTATGAAAACGAGCTGGTGGCCGCGTTTTTGGCTGAGGTGGGGCTATTTGATCACGGAGAGCGCTAAGGAAACAGCGAGGCCCGACAGATCGAAAGATCGGCTACCCGCCCTGCTTGAGCTCCACCAGCACCTGACGGGCGATTTCTTTCAGAGTTTCGAAGACACCGGTCCCATGAAAGGCCACGGCCTCAATGACCGGTTCGTCTTTGCGGCGCAGTTCAGCGCTCAACTTGTCCACGGGAAGGATGTTAGGCAGATCGCGCTTATTGAGCTGCAGCACGTAAGGAATCTTCCTGAAGTCGTAGCCGTGTTCTTTCAGGTTGTCCATCAGGTTGTCGAGCGCCTCGACATTGGCATCCTGGCGCTCCTGTTGGGAATCGGCGACGAATACAATGCCATCCACCCCGCGCAGAATCAGCTTCCTGCTGGCGTCATAGAAGACCTGGCCGGGTACGGTGTAAAGGTGAATCCGGGTCTTGAAACCCCGGACCGAACCCAGATCGAGCGGCAGGAAGTCGAAGAACAGCGTTCGGTCGGTCTCGGTCGCCAGGGAGATCATCTTCCCCTTCTGCTGTTCCGCAGTTTTCTGGTAAATGAACTGGAGATTGGTCGTCTTGCCGCCCAGGCCTGCGCCGTAGTAGACGATCTTGCAATTGATTTCCCGGGCTGCAAAGTTGATGAAACTCAAGCGCTTCCTCAAGAACCGGCGGCAGACGCTCCGCTACCCCAAGCGTCGCCGCAGCAGATTTTGGCTTTGTACTGCTTGGTTTTATACCACATAGGCGGGGTTACCCGCAGGTTACTCAGGTTACCCCTCCGACTGGTTAGTCGTACTTCTCGTACAGGATCGACTTGCGGTCCCAGCCCAACACCTTCAGCAGCTCACGGTTGGTCTTAACCATCTTCTCCAGGCCGCAAATGTAAGCATGCATGTCGGTTCGGCCGCGAGCGATGGCGGGAATGTGTTCCTGAACATATCCGCGCAAACCCTGCCACCCAGAGTCTCCACGGCTCAAGGTTGGGAGGTATTGGAAATTAGGGTGGTGGGTGGCCAGTTGGCGAAATTCACCATGATAGTAAATGTCCTTCTCCGTGCGACTGCCAAAGACCAGCCAGAGTTGTTTGCCCTGGTGACGCGACTGTTCCTCCAGCAACCAATGCAGCATCGAGCGGATCGGCGCAATGCCCGTGCCGGTCGCAATGAACAGGGTGTCGCGCATCGGCGGGCGAAGAATAAAATCGCCAAAAGGTCCCTGGCAGGAGATTTCTGCGCCCTCTTTCATGTCGCACAAGAAGTTCGACATGAAACCGTCCTGCACCCTGTTCAAGCACAGCGCAAAACGATGATCGCCATTGGGAGGCGATGCAATCGAGTAGGCCCGAGTGATTTCCTCTCCATCCGGCATGTTGGCTTTCATGGAAAGCCATTGGCCGGCGACGAAACCGAAACGCGGCGCGCTAGTCTCGAACTCGAGGTGCTTGGTGACACTGGACAATTCGACCGAGCGAGTCAATTGAGCGTTAAAAGTTTGTAACAGAGCCACTCTCATGTAGATGAGGATGGGGCACGGGAAGACGCCGTAACTACACCCCCCGGCCTGGTGGGCTTGCGACCGGCTCTGCTAAAGATGACAAGGGTAGCCGAAAGCTGAGGCCTACTCCACCGTCACCGATTTAGCCAGATTTCGGGGCTGGTCGACGTCGCAACCGCGACGGACGGCGATGTGGTAGGCAAGCAGCTGCAAGGGAACAATCTCCAGAATCGGCAATAACTCTTCCGGCGCCGGCGGGACATAGAGCACGTGGTCCGCGGCTTCTTTGATCTCCTCGTCGCCTTCCGTAGCTAGCGCAATCACCACCCCGGAGCGCGCTTTGACTTCTTTCAGGTTGGACATCGTTTTTTCATAGCGCAGGCTGGAGAGTTCGTCATTCACGTCGCGGGTGGCAATGATAACGACCGGCAGATTTTCATCGATCAGCGCGTTGGGCCCGTGCTTCATCTCGCCGGCGGGGTAACCTTCGGCGTGGATGTAGGAAATTTCTTTGAGTTTCAGCGCGCCCTCGAGGGCAATCGGATAGTGGATACCGCGCCCGAGGAAGAGAAAATCCTGCGCGCGGACATACAGTTTGGCGAGATGTTCACACTCCTCGTCGCGGGTCAGAATGTGTTCAAGTTTCCCGGGAAGGCAGGTAAGTTCATAGACCGCTCTTTGCGCCTGCTCCGGATTCATGGTTCCTCGGGTTTCCGCCAGGTAAAGCGCGAACAAATAAAGGGCCGTGAGCTGGGCGGTGAATGCCTTGGTGGAGGCCACGCCAATCTCCGGGCCGGCATGGGTGTAAATCGTGCCTGCAGCCTCGCGGGTGATCATCGAACCCACCACGTTGCAGATAGCCAGCGTCTTCGATCCCTTGGCTTTCGCCTCGCGCTGGGCGGCAATGGTGTCGGCGGTCTCGCCCGATTGTGAAATCACCAGCGTCAACATATCGGGTTGAACGATCGGATCACGATAGCGCCATTCGCTGGCGTAATCGACCTCTACCGGAACCCGCGCCAGGCGCTCGATCATGAACTTGCCAGCCTGGGCCGCATGCCAACTGGTTCCACAAGCGGCAATGTTGATCTTACGGGCGGCTTTGAACTCAGCTTCGCTAACCTCCATTTCATCGAGAAAAATATGGCCGGTTTCCTGCGAGATGCGGCCCAGCGTGGTATCGCGCACGGCTCGCGGCTGCTCATAGATCTCCTTGAGCATGAAGTGCTTGAAGCCGCCCTTTTCCGCCATGATCGGGTCCCAGGTGACGTGCTGCACCGCGCGGACCACCGGTTGCCCCTTAAAATCGGTGAGCTGAACCCCGGCCGGCGTGATCACCGCCAGGTCGCCATCTGCCAGAAAGAAAAGGTCGCGGGTGTGATACAAGATCGCGGGAACATCAGACGCCACAAAATACTCGTCCTTGCCCAGGCCAATGACAGCCGGCGGACCGTTGCGCGCAGCGACGATTTTATTGGGCTCGTCAACTGCGATCACACCCAGCGCGAACACACCGGTTAACTGGCTTACGCTCTTGCGTACCGCTTCTTCCAGCGACACCCGGTGGCCGTTGTTCGACTTAATGAAATAATTCTCCACCAGGTGCGCGATCACTTCGGTGTCGGTCTCGGTGGTAAAGCGATGGCCTTCCTCGATCAGTTTCTTCTTGAGCGTAACGTAGTTTTCGACGATTCCGTTATGCACCACGACGATCGTGCCAGTGCAGTCGCGATGAGGGTGGGCATTTTCTTCGGAGGGACGGCCGTGCGTGGCCCAACGGGTGTGGCCGATGCCGTAGGTTCCGTCCAGCGGTTTAAGACGGATGGCCTCTTCCAGGTTGCGCAGCTTGCCTTCGGCGCGTCGTATCTGCAAACCCTCGCCGTTGCCACAGACCGCAATCCCGGCAGAGTCGTACCCCCGGTACTCCAGCCGCCGCAAGCCATCAATAATTACGGGCACAACCGGCTTCTTGCCTACATAGCCCACAATGCCGCACATATTACGGACTCCTAAGGAATCGGACCGGCGCGTGGTCTCTCTGCTCCGGGGTCTGCGGGGCAGGAGATGCCCGCGCTGGGAAGCATCTCAATCGTCAATCGAAAACCGAAACTCCTCGATCACCGGGTTGGTCAGGACATCGCGCGCAATGCGCGCCACTTCTGTCTCGGCCTCGGCCCGGGTCAGCCCGCCATCGAGCGTCAGCTCAAAGTATTTGCCCTGGCGGACTTCCTCTAAACCCTTGAAACCCATTTTCCTAAGTGCGCCGTGGATGGTCTTGCCTTGCGGATCCAAAACGCTCTTCTTCAACGAGACATACACGTAAGCTTTCATGGGGGGAAGCACCATTATACGTCAGAAGCGGAGGAGGACCCGAGTACGCCAGGCCTAGACCAACCGCGCGAGGCGTGTTTCCAGGTCCGCCAAAGCCGCTTGCAGCATCTCCCGATGGCGCGGACTCTGCGCGGAACTCAGCTGTCCTAACACGTGCTTCCGCGACAACAGCAGTTGTTCGCGCTCACGTTTGCGGGCGATCTCGGCCGCAGAAAGCAGTTGATTCAAATGCTGGGCCGGTGAGGCAGCTTCGGATTGCTGTTCTTCGACTGATTTGCTTTCCCATCCTCGGGCCATGAATCAATTATAGGTACTACCGGCATCCTCGCTTACGTGCCGTGCTCGCTTTTTCCCGAATTGGGCTTTCCCACAAGCCATACATGCGCAGAGGGGGTGAGTGTCACCCTTAGTTACCGATCGGTTTCGGTTCGTCCGACCGGAACAAAATTTCTTGCGCAGGGTTGCTGATCGGCATATGATCTGCCCGTCACGATTTCACGGAAGGGTTTGCGCGAGGGGGAGCAGTACCTTTCAGGGCTCCTTGCAAATGGTCCGTGAAAGCCACTTCGAATCGGGCGATGATCTTCATCGCTATGAGACTTTACTGCGGACGGCGGACCTAATCGTCCAACGCCATGGCCTGCCTGAACTATTGCCTGAACTCGCCCGCTGCTTGCACGACGTAGCATCCTTCGAGGTCGCCAATCTTTCCCTTTATGATCCGGAACGACAAGCCATGCGCTTGCACTTCTGGGAGGGTAACGAACTGCTTTCCACCTCCACAGAGTGGCCATTAGAAGAGGTTGCCTGCAGTGTCGCCTTGGAAAAACAAGAGCCGGTCGTCTGGCCCGACTTGCGCCAGGAACTTCGCTTTCAGCGATCGGTGATGCTGCTCAGAGAAAGAGGAGTTCGTTCCTATTGCGCATTACCCCTCACCAGCTCGCGGCGCCGTTTAGGAGCATTGGGTTTGGGCAGCTCGCGCATCAACGCTTATGACGAAAGCGATGTGCGGTTCTTCCGGCGGGTGGCGAACCTGGTGGCGCTGGCTCTGGAGAACGCACTGACTCGCGCTGCTTTCCAGCACGAGAAGGAATGCCTGGAGGCTCTGCTGCAGGTCAGCGCTACTCTGGCTTCAAGCTTGGAGGTGCAGAGGGTCTTCCCTGAGATTTCGGGTTTCATCCGAAAAGTGTTCAAGCACGACTATGCCAGCCTTGCCATCTACGATGAGACTGCGCATTGCCTGCGCTTGTTGGCTCTGGACTCTTCGTTAGCCGACGAGTTGGTCGGTGCGGAAACGATGCTCTCCCTGAAGGAGACTGCTGAAGGTCAGGCCTTTCAGGAGAAGAAAACGAAGATATTCAATCGGTCGGATCTCGCCCGGATTCACTCCAGCTTCATCAAACGCATGCTGACACAGGGAATCGAGTCACTCTGCTGCCTTCCCCTGATCTCTGCCAAGGGCACCATCGGAACCCTGAATCTGGGGAGCAGGCTGGACGCAGCGTTTGTGCCCGAAGATATAGGCGTCCTGCAGCAGGTTGCGGCCCAGATCGCCATGGCATTGGACCGCGCCCGCGCCCGTCGTGAAATCGCGGAGCTTACCGACAGGCTGAAGAAAGAAAAGCTGTACCTTGAAGACGAAATTCGCTCTGAACTCGATTTTGAAGAGGTTATCGGTGAAAGCCCGACTCTGAGGCGTGTTCTAGGGCAAGTAAATACCGTGGCCCCCAGCGAAGCCACCGTGCTCATCCTGGGAGAAACCGGGACCGGCAAGGAGCTTATTGCGCGAGCTATCCACCGCATGAGTTCAAGGAAAGATGCCAGTTTCATCAAGATGAACTGCGCCGCGATTCCCACCGGGCTGCTGGAGAGCGAATTGTTTGGTCATGAGAAAGGAGCTTTTACGGGAGCGGTGACGCAGAAGATCGGCCGCCTGGAGCTGGCGGACCACGGAACCCTGTTTCTCGACGAAATCGGTGACATTCCGCTTGAGCTTCAGCCCAAGCTGTTGCGCGTGCTGCAGGATCAGGAGTTCGAGCGCCTCGGGGGTACACGAACGATCAAGGTAGACATTCGCCTGGTTGCTGCCACCAATAGAGACCTGGCCCAGGGTATGGCGGCAAACACGTTTCGCAGCGATCTTTACTACCGGCTCTGCGTCTTTCCAATCCACATGCCGGCTCTGCGCGAGCGAAGCACTGATATTCCGCTGCTGGTGCGCCACTTTGTGCAGAAGTTTGCCCGGCGCATGAACAAGCAGATCGAAACCATTCCCACCGATGCCATGAACGCCTTGACGAACTGGCGTTGGCCCGGCAACGTGAGGGAGTTGGAAAACTTCATCGAGCGATCGGTGATTCTCTCCAGCGGATCGGTTCTGACAATCCCGATGGGGGAACTGAATTTGGCCCACGACCCTTCTTCCCGCGGCTCCGTTCTCGAGTCTCTGGAACGGGAATACATTCTGCGAGTGCTGCGCGAGACGGGCGGAGTTATCGCCGGCAGCAACGGTGCAGCAGCGCGCCTCGGGCTAAAACGGACGACCCTGCAGTCAAGAATTCAAAGGTTGGGCATTACCCGCCAGGATTATGAGAATTAAGGGCGGTCCGGTGGATGCGCGAGTCACTTTCGGTGACGAAATCTCGGCATCCTGCCGCCGGCTCGTCATCTGAGCCCACTTCCGTTATTTTCCAAAAACCCAGAAATCCAATTCTTAGAGAAACTTAAGTTGTCCGTTCCAGTTTGGCACCAGGCTTGCCAGAGAGGCTAAGACGTTTCTAGCAGTTGTGCAGCCCTGATTCTGGCCTCGATCGCAAACTCGAAGGGTAAAAGCCACTGCCACTAACAGCTGCATCGACGATGCTGGCCCGCACTTGCGGTTATTCCGTGCCCAGTCCTCCGCGGCTCAGGTGGGACGGCTTAACCTCGCCAGGGATTGGTACTCGGCCTGAGCATGCAAGAGCAGCATGGGCTGCCGGCAAGCTGTGGGACGCGAACTCGGTGGATCCCTTGTACTTGTTTGGCTGCGGCCTGCGGTGGCACCGCGAAAGGGAGGCCTGTGCCGGTTGGGAACTGATCCACTTTCTTCGATCGCAAGATGGCGAAGCGCGGGTCGTGGCGGCGGAATTGCTCGCCAAGACGGAGCATTCGCGATTGCTCATTCGTGACCTTCGACGGGCCAGGGTCCGGCTTAAGCGCGAGTTCGCCAACTGTGCGCGGACTTTCGAGCGCAAGCCTCCGGGAAAGGCAAGTGCAATGAACACTCCTTACGGATTGAACATCATCGACAGCTGTACGACCTGCAGCTTGCGCCGCAACCAGTGGTTCTGCGGTCTGTCTCCCGATGCGCTCAAGGTGCTGGCCGACGTGAGCCATCCTGCGGTTTATCCTGGTGGCGCCCTGCTGTTCGTCGAGGGGCAGACTCCACGCGGAGCCTACATGCTGTGCTCCGGGAAGGCGAAGCTCTCTACCACCTCGCGGGATGGTAAGGTTTTGATCTTGAAGATCGCCACCGAGGGAGAGGTGCTGGGGCTCAGCGCTGCCATCTCCGGACAGGCCTTCGAAATGACTGCGGAAACCAGTTCGCCCTGCCAGGTTAACTTTATCGAGCGTGAGGGTCTGCTTCATGGAATTGAGACCAACGGAGAATTGGCCCTTCGCGCCTCCCTGGCTCTGAGCCGCGAGTTTCAATCGGCCTACCGCGATATTCATGACTTAATCCTGGCGCGTTCTTCGGCCGGCAAGCTGGCGAAACTACTGCTTTCCTGGATGCCTCATCGGGAGAAGGCCATGGAGCCCGGCGAGGTCCGTATTCGCGCCACTCTTACTCATGAGGAGATGGCGCAGATGATTGGATCGTCGCGCGAGACGGTTACCCGTCTCCTGGGCGACTTGCGGCGCAAGGATTTAATCCGTCTGGAGGGAGCAACGATGGTCATCCAGGACCGCACGGCGCTGGAAGCCCTCGCGGCCTAGCAGTGCACTCCCCTGGAGCAAAACGGCCGGTACTTCCTCCCCGGCCGTTTTTCCTTTTCCTTAGAAGTGGAAGCCAATCTCTGCCGTCAGTGTTCTCGGCGTCACATAATGAGTTCCGCTGAAGGTCGAGAGGAAGTTATAGAGCGCGTACTGGTTTGCAAGATTGATGACGGTAAATTGCGCGCTCCACTTGTATTTGTCCCCGTGGAAGATGTTGTCATCGCCCACCGATACGTCGAACAGATGGCGGGGAGCGATGCGCGGCGGATTATGGTCGTCATTCTCCGTTCCGGGCGCGGGAATGCGAATCAAGGTCGACCCGTACTGGGACGCCGGGCAGATGCTGGTCGGGCTGATCGGCATGGTCGGCGTGGCATGCACCGCTCCGCAAAACAGGCCAGCCTGAAACTGCTGGTCTGGGCTTATGATGGAAGCATCCACCACGCTGTCGCTGCCCAACGGCCCGTTGGTGCAATTCCCACCCGCACATGGTACCGGCCCGGCCACGAGCCCGCTGTCATACCGCCAGTTGAAGCCAAACCAGGGCCCACGCTGCCAGGGTTGATATTGCAAATGCGTCGTCTGGTTGAACTTCTCGTCATGGTCGATGCGGAAGACTCCTCCCGCGGCCGAAGGAGTTGCTCCCGCCCCGCCAACCTGCGGAGCAAAGAAACGCGCAGCCACGCTGGAGAACACCACAAGCGCCGAGAAACCGTGAAGATTTGGTACGCTTACCCGGCCCGCGTATCCCGGAATCTTGGATCGCTGCCACTCAATCGGAAAGGTGATGGGAGTCGCGCCCAGCACGCTGAAATCATAGGCGTTGTGGGTGTACTTCCAGATGTACTCACCGGAGAACACCAGGTATTTACCGAACGCCTGCTGAATGCCAGCGTGGAATTCGTTTCGCCAGCCCGGACTGAATGGATTGATTCCCGGGCTTGAGCAGAGAAGCAGCGGGTTCAGCACAGGAGACCCACAACCCTCGTTGGAAAGCACCAGGTTCTCATTGAAAGGGGTCTCTAATACCCGCGCGTAGGAGACGCGAAGGACTGTATTGCTCGGTTTGATGTTGTAGGCGACCCCGAGCCGAGGCTCCGCTTCCTTGTGGGTTGTCAAGCCGTTATAGAAATCGCCGCGAATTCCCGCATTGATCGCCCAATTTCCCTTCGTAATCGAATCCTGAACGTAGAGCGCCAGTTCCTTCACATCAGTATGGCCGTTGAACGTGAACAGACTGCCGCCACGTGTCAGATCATAAGGGGCGAGTGTGGTGCAAGGGGCTGCGATGGGATTGCCATTTGCATCGACGCAGGAATTGCCGCTGATATCGGTGAGTGATCCCAGAAACGTCGGATCGACAATCCCGACGTGGTCGTTCTCATCCAGGAATGTCTGTTCATAGGTGGCTCCCACTTTTATGTTATGGATGCCCTTTACGTAAGAAACATTCGAGCGTAGACCGGTATTGGTGAGCGTGCGGTTCTGGCCTACGCTTTGCGTCTGCAGATCGGGCGCCAGGTCGGCAAAAGGGTTGGCGCTGGGGTAATAGTTGTACTGATCCCTCCGCACGAATGCTCCAAAGGTAAAGACGGCTGTAGAACTGAGCAGCCGAGTCCACGACGGGGCGATGTTGAAAGTCTCGATTTTCGATCGCTGATCGGCTGGACCGACGGTCAGGCCGTTTGGACCGATTCCCCCGTCGGAGACGGTTACACCCGACCAGG
>Ga0335078_10004404_pt1 | contig 20876 bp, 18 predicted proteins | sample Lox_Sample_32_FD_206711 | JGI IMG/M metagenome (GOLD analysis project Ga0335078, IMG submission 206711) | Soil microbial communities from Loxahatchee National Wildlife Refuge, Florida, United States - Lox_Sample_3.2 | ecosystem: Environmental > Terrestrial > Soil > Wetlands | place: USA...
CCTGCAAATCCGAGGGAATGCGGATGGTCAGGCCCGTGGCGGAATCGTGTGTCCATTGGAGGTTCGGCGGGTATCCCAGCATTTGCACGGCGGAACCCGGCTTGGGGCGCACGGACTCCAAGCGGAGCTCCGTGCCCGGCCAGCGCAGCAGCAGGGCATACACGTATCGCCGGTCCTTGGTGCGCGTGAAGCGGACGTGTTCGCCTTCACGCCAGAGCGTTCCGTCCCGCGGACGAGTGGCATAGATGGCTTCACCATTCACACGCAGCCAGCGCCCGGCCTCGCGGAGCTGCTCAACTGCTGTGGGGTGGAATCTGCCGCTTCCATCGGGTCCCACGCCCACCATGAAGTTGCCGCCCTTCGACACGGCGTCCAACAGAGTCCGGATAATCCACGGGGCGCCCTTATAGTCAGCCGGATTTGGATCGTAGGAAAACGACGCGCCGAGCCCCTGGATGACGAACCAGGGCGTGCCGGTGTTCCGTTTGTCGCCGGGTACGAAGTTCTCGGGCGTGTAGTAATCGCCGTAGTTGCCGATGCCGCGGGCGCGCATCATCACGTTGGGCTGAATGCGGCGCAGGCGCAGAATCGTTTCACGGAGCTGGGGCCAGACGGCTTTGCCGAGCCATTGGTCCAGGCCCAGCATATCAATGGGGCCGTAGTTGGTGAGTAACTCCTCCAACTGCTGCCTGTGCCGCGCCATCATGTGGGCGACCTCCGCGGCCGTGGGCTCCGGCGCCATGATCATCAGATCTCCCATGCGCTTGCGTGTAGCGGCCAGTTCCGGGGACGACGGCGTCTGCAGCGGATGAAAGTTGTAAGGCCGAAAATCGGCGTCGTACCAGTCGGGATGCGAAAAATAGAGATCGATCTTGATACCGCGCTTGCGCGCCGCCTGGCAAAGTTCGCGCGTGACGTCGCGGCGGAAGGGCGTTTCCATGATGCTGTAAGCGAGGTTGCAGGGCTCAATGCGCGGTCCGCCGGGGGCGATGTAATTGACGCGGCGGACCACGCGGGCCTTGGTGTCGAAAAGCGAAAAACCGTCGTGATGTTTCGTGGTGAACGCGAACATTTTCATGCCGCAGTCCGCGAACAGGTCCATCCACGCGTCAGCGTCGAAAGGCTGGGGATTCCAGGTGAGATAGAGCTGCTGGTATTCCTGCTTCTTCGGATTGGGCATGGTCAGGAATGGCCAGGATTCTCCGGGCGCTCCCCAGATGGAGTAAATCCCCCAGTGGATGCGCACGCCGTACTTTATGTCGCGAAAGGCTTCGTAGGCCGAATCGGGAGCCCACTGATATTCCGGTACGGGGACGTCCTCGACGTACCCGTGGACGTGCTGGTAATGAACGTCGTCCACCGGCAACCGGTGGAGTTTGCGCGTGGCAGCCAGGGATATCGGCAAACCCGCGCTGGCCGCCAGGAAGGTTCTGCGGTTCATCAGACTCCATCAAACCAGATGGATTGACAAAAGGCAACCCAACCTGTTGTGCTGTTTTTGACATGTCAGTAGGAAAGGCGAAACTGCCGCGCCTGCGCTGGGTCATGCTGGCCCTGGTCTTCCTCGCGACCGTCATCAACTACGTAGACCGGCAGACGCTGTCCGTGCTCGCCCCGCTGCTGCAGGATGAACTTCACATGACGGCGGGTGCCTATAGCCGAATCGTGTTCCTTTTTCTGCTGGCGTACACCATCATGAACGGCCTGTCCGGCCCTTTGATCGACCGGCTGGGAACCCGGGCCGGCTACGCGCTGACCATGGCTTGGTGGTCCGCGGCGGAGATGTTGCACAGTTTCGCGCGTAGCGTCGGTTCGCTGGGCGCATTCCGTTTTCTGCTGGGGATGGGCGAGGCCGGGAACTGGCCGGCGGCCGTCCGGGTGGTCGCTGAATGGTTTCCGCCAGAGGAGCGCTCGCTGGCCTCCGGCATGTTCAACAGCGGATCTTCGATCGGCGCTCTGATCGCGCCGCCGCTGGTGACATGGATCGCTTTGCGGGCGGGATGGCCGCGCGTGTTTCTGGCGGTGGGAGCGAGCGGATTCATCTGGCTGGCCGCGTGGCTGCTCATCTATCGCCGCCGGCCGTCTCCAGCCGCGCCCGAACCGGTACGCCAGACCACCGGGACGACCGGCCTGCTGCGCAGCCGGTTTCTTTGGCAGTTCACCATCTCCAAAGTGTTCAGCGATCCCGTGTGGTACTTCTACATTTTCTGGTTTCCGGAGTATCTGAAAACCGCCCGCGGGTTCACGCTGATCCGGATCGGCGAGACAGCGTGGATCCCGTTTCTGGCAGCCGATGCCGGCAACCTGCTGGGCGGACTCTTCTGTATGCTGCTGCAACGGCGCGGGCGCTCGCCGGCCAGCGCCCATCGGCAGTCCGTGGTGCTTTTTTCGTTTCTGATGACGGCCGCGATTCCGGCCGTGCTCACGGCCAGCGCGGCGCTCGCGATCGCGCTGGTGTCCCTGGCGGCGTTCGGTTACACCGGCGCGCTTGCGAATCTGTTGGCGATTCCGGCGGACGTCTTCCCCAAGGACGCCGTGGCATCGGTGTGGGGCATCGCCAGCATGGGATCCGGATTTGGCGGGATGCTCTTCAGCCTGATTACCGGAGCCGTCGTGGAGCGGTATTCGTTCCGGCCGGCGTTCGTGCTGTTTGGAATCATTCCGCTGCTTGCAGCGGCTCTGGTGTGGTGGCTTCCACGCAGTGCAGCCGGCGCCAGGGCCTGAACCCGCGGCCTAACGTTTCAGACGCCATTCGCCCTTCGTGCCCGGTGCGATGCGTGCCTCGATATAGGGTAGACCATATTGCACGTGCGCCCGCATGGCATCGTCGGCCGCGCGGATATTGGTCCCGGTGACGCGCTTCACTAATGCTGAGTGAAAGTGCCGCGGAAGCGACTTGCGCTCGGCGGCCACGTCGTAGAACCAGTTGTAGATCAGCACCTGATTTTTCTCGATAGCGTCGCGCAACTCCTGGCAGCGGCCATACTGCGCGATGCGCATGTGCAACGCGAGATGATGGGTGTGCACCACGAATTGAAAATCGGGTCCGGCGGATGCGGTGTGCGCATACAGCGTGTCGAGCTGCTCGGCCATGCGGCGCAACTCCAGCCGTTCCGCGAACGTGGCGCGCTCGCAGCAAAGGCGCGCGGACTGCGCCTCCAGTGCTTCCCGGACCACGTAGCGGCCGCGAATCTCTTCGAGAGTGGGCACCCGCACGCGCGTTCCGGCGCGCGGACGGCTCTCCACCAGTCCCTCGCTTGCGAGTCTCTGCAAAGCTTCCGAGATCGGCAGGAAGCTCATGCCATATTCCTCGGCCAGCTTGCGGCGCGAGAATACGCTGCCGGGCCGCACGCGGCCGCGCAGAATGGACTCCCGGATCAGGAGATAAGCCCGCTCCGACAGGGGAACCTGGAGCTTAGCCTTGCGTTTGGCGGCCGGCAACACCGGTATTATGGCATCCTGTTTTTTGGCATGTCAATTCAGCCGCGATGCTGCGCCAATTGACATCCTGGACGCCCATCGCTTATCGTTTTGATATATCAATGATGCGCCCGCGGATCGGCTTTCTGGCTGTGGCAATGACTATCGCCGGGAGTATCGGCCTGGTAGCGCCGCGGGCGGCCATGCGGGAGCTGCGCTTGCCCTTACGAGTTCGCGTTCAGCCATTCAAGAATAGCGATACCTGGCAGCCGGTCACGATTCGCGCCGAGTTCGTGCCGTCCGAATCCGCCATTGTGATTTGCGATATGTGGGACAAGCACTGGTGCCACGGCGCCACCCGGCGCGTGGAAGACCTGGCGCGGCGCATGGACCCGGTTTTGCGGCAGGCGCGGGAGGCCGGCGTGCTGGTGATCCATGCGCCGTCCGACACCATGGACTTTTATAAGAGCTATCCGCAACGGCGGCTGGTTCTGGATGCGCCACCGGTAAAGCCGCCCGCGGACCTGAGTATTCCCGACCCGCCCCTGCCGATCGACGACTCGGACGGCGGATGCGACACTCCCGGCGACAAGGAACATCGCGCGTGGATGCGGGAGAATCCGTTGCTCTCCATGGGTCCGCACGACGCCATCTCCGATAACGGCGGCGAGATCTACAGTCTCCTGCGGCAGCGCAACCTCCGGACGCTGTTCATCATGGGCGTGCACGCCAACATGTGCATTCTCGACCGCAGTTTCGCCATCAAGCAGATGACGCGATGGGGCCTGCGGTGCGTCCTGGTGCGGGACCTGACCGACGCCATGTACAACCCGGCGCGGAAGCCGTTTGTTTCGCACGCCGCGGGGACCGCATTGGTGATCGAGTACATCGAGAAATACTGGTGCCCATCGGTGCGCAGCGTGGACCTGATGGCTGCCATGCGAGCGGCACTCCGCCCATGAAACTCGAAGGAAAAACCTGCCTGGTGACCGGCGGCTCCCACGGAATTGGAGCGGCGACAGCGGTGGCGCTGGCTGCCGCCGGCGCTGACGTTGCTATCGTGGCCCGGCACGAGGATGCGGCAGTTTCGCGCGTGCGGGAAGAAATCGAAAAAGCAGGCCGGCGGAGCTGTTTCGTCCAGGCAGACCTGCAGATCGCGCCGGAAGCCAAACGCGCGGTGGAGGAAACGCGCAAGGCTCTCGGCGATCCTGATGTTCTGGTGCATGCCGCGGGCGGACCGGCCTTGGGAAACGTGCTGGAAGTCAGCGAAGCCATCTGGCATGCGGCGTTCGATCTGCACATTCACGCGGCCTTCTACTTGTGCCGCGCGGTGATGCCGGCCATGCAGCGGAAGCAGGAAGGCGCCATTATTCTGATTTCGTCGGTAGCCGGCTTGCGGGGATGCCCGAACGCCCTGGCCTACGGCGTGGTGAAAGGGGCCTTGCCGCAATTTGCGCGCAGCCTGGCGCGGGACTTTGCCGCATCCAACATCCGCGTGAACTGCGTGGCTCCGGGAATCATCCGCACGCGCTTCCAGGATCATTTGACGGCCGAGCAGGTGCGCAATAACCTCGAGAACAGGATTCCGCTGCGCCGTGAGGGGACGCCAGCGCAGGTCGCGGACGTGATTCTGACCCTGGTGCGGAACGACTTCATCACGGGCGAGACGTTCACGATCGATGGCGGCATGACTATGCGGATCGTCTAGCCCGCAATTCTACTTCAGCGCTTCGAGCGCGGGCTGCATCCAGGAGAACAAAAAATTAGAGATTGCCGGGAACTGCGCGGCGAGCAGGCCAAGGACAGGCAGGGCGCCATAGCGGATGAGCCTGAGATAGAAGGTGGCGCTCAGTTCTCCGGGCTTGGTGCCCGCGATCCGGCTCAGAATGGGATCGCGTTCTATCTGCACCATGCACGTGGCGAGTATCGCAGTGATCACGGCAAACAGAAGCAGCAGAACCGTTCCAATCCAGTGGGGAGCCTGAAAATTGTAGGATGTCATAGCCAGCATGAGGAGCACGAAGCCAATGGAGGGGAAAAGCAGCAGGTTCTGGATCTGCCGCACGCCATGCAACAAGAACGGCGTGTAATGCAGAGCCACGAATCTCTCGGCTAGATCCGTGACGCTGCCGCGCTCGGCGGACGCGCTCGAAAGCTGTGCCGGCGTGCCCTGTTCCGTAGACGTTTGATCGCCCGGCTTCCGGGCTGCTTCGCCGGTCATTCTGCCGAACAGCGGCTGGGATCGCCACGCCGGCATCAGCATCCGTCGCCAGATGATACAAGAGATGCGCCTGCTCAAACGCCAGAGGCTGCGGCGTTCCTCGCACAGGCGTTGCCGGCTGCGGGACGAATCGGTACTCATCAGCCGCGCGATTCGGTCGCGATAGAGCCCGTACCAGACATTCACCCAGTGCTGGCTCAGCCTCTGATTGGCCAACTGCTCGCTTTCGAGTGCCATGTCGTGGAGGACCAACACTGAGTGAGTGTAATTCTCCAGCGACTTCAGACTGGAACGCCGTACCCAGATGGGACGATTGCTGCCACCGCAGGAGACTGGGATGAAAGCGCTCGCCAAAGGAAGTAAGCCGAGGTTGGTGGTGAAACAGTGAAGCGATTTCCAGAACACTCGGATCTGCCAGCACGTCAGCAGAAGTAGCGTGAGTACCAGAATCTGCAGCGCGATGCAGAGAACATCATATGGCGTGCCGTCGATGGAACCGAGTTGCCGATCCACGCGGAACAGGTAGCACAGCGCCGCGAGCGCAGCCAGGGCGACCCCGAACCCGATACGTTGCGGCGTTTCCGGCAGACCCAGCGCGGAACGTGCAGACTCGTTGAACTCCTGATAAGCCTTCTCGAGTCGGCCCGTTAAGACCCCCACGCCGGCGGTCATTGCATCGGGCTGCCAGCGAGACGTGAGATACAGCCGCGTCACCTGCACGAAGCACCACAGCAGCAGGGCCGCTGCGGCTGCCACCATGGGCCAGAGCGGCGACGATCCCCACCGCAGCTCAGCCGATCGGAAGGAGAACCACTGGCTCTGGGATCCGAAACCGCGGCAACAGAAACTCCAAACACCTACGCCAGCCAGCACGGCAGCCACGGCCAATGTTGCAGCCAAAGGGTGGCTCTTTCCGGGGCGGTACAAGAGCGTGGTCGCCGCTGGCAGAACAATTCCCGACAGCGCCAGGGTCAGTTGGACGGGCTGGTCAAACGGTGGCCGGGCGATGAGAATAACAATCTGGATTCCGCTCAAGATCAGCAGAAAGAGGAGAATATAGAGACCGCGCCATGAGTCGCCGGATTCCGAGGCTTCGAAGCGGGCGTCGACAGGCCAGTCGGGCTTCCGCCGGAGGCGGATGATCCAGATTCCCAACGCGAGGCTGAACACGGCGAAGGCGCCCGAAAGGAAGGTCCACATTCGAGGCGGAGCAAGCATGGTGTTTTTAGCGAGGACCGCTTCATGCCAGCTCTTTGGTGCGGTAGCGTCCCAGACACGTACTGGCAGGAATCCCTGGCGGTCCAGCGTGAGGAGCCAGTCCGGAGGATGAGAGTCAGCAGCTCCATCCTTGCTTCGGTCCAGCAGCAAGGCTGTTGCGTTGAATATGCCTTCCGAGAGAGTGTCGGGAAAGACCGTCATATCCTTTTCGTGTTCGGAGACTCGACTCTCGGCAAACAGCGGATAACTGGTGAGAAACAAGGTTCCGTTCAGCGGCTGTGTCTGCTCCGCCTGCACGTACAGTAAGTCGGCGGACTGGATGACCAGCCTTGTGTCGGGACACTGCCGCCGTAGGGCACTAGCCACAAACATCGCGTCGAGAACGTTCGTGGCGGTAACTCTGACGATGCGGATATCGAATCGCCGCATCGCCCGGGCGATCTCGTTGATCACGCCATTCTGCGATAGCGGCGTTTGCATTTGGGAATAGGTGCGGACGCTGTCCTCTCCAACGCTGGGATCTTTCAGTGAGAACTCCAGGCCGGAAACCGGAGCGTTCTCCGGCTTCGCGCCTTGTTGCACTTGGCGGTAGGTATCCCGCAGATGGGCGATGTCTCTTGGAAATCGGAATCGGAAAATGTCCGATCTGGAATTGGGGTCCCTCCGCACCACTGCAGCTCCAAACGTGGATTCGTCTTCGGCGAGCACGGCGGCCTGATTCGGCTGAATGCGCAACTCGTTCAGTAGGTCTTGGAAGCGGCCTTCCTGGTCTTCGAGGTTTGCAGTTGCCGAATGGAAGTCGTCCACTTCGGCCCGGCGCTTGAACTCTCTTGCGTCTACCTCGCTCTGCGCCGTCCCGCTTCGGATTCTGTACTTCTTCGCCAGCTTCTTTTTCCTGTCTTGGCGGACTAGGAAGGCCAGCGAGTCGAAGGACCCCGAGAAGGTCGGCCCGTCGATTCTCACGGTGTCCCCGTCTGAATCGGACAGGGTCTTCATGTAAGCGCGCGCGATCTGAAACTGGACCGGATTCACTCCCGCAATCGGCGTTTCACCTACTACCCAAACCACTAAGCCGCCGATTCCCCAATTCGCGTCCTGGGCAGACCTGCGGAACACCAGGGCTCCCGGTTGCAGTTCCTGCGCCGCGATCAGGTGCCGCGCCTGCGCCCTGCTGGCGGGGTCCCTCTCATCAGGATCAACCGTGTCGTTCCACGGTAGCCACAGGGAGGCGAGATCCCAATGCGCCGCGGCCGCCGCTTTCAGGATCGCCTCGATGCTGTGGTCAGTGAGTAACGCGAGCCGGGTGTGATAAGGATCCGGCACGATTGCCAGGATGCACTCAGTGGGAACGTCCTCATCCAGTCCGAAGAATTGGCGCAGTTTCTCACGACATTTCGGGTTATTGGAACATCCCAGAATCCCTGCTGGGTTCTGGAGGTTCACGGTCCGGGAGAATTGCTCCACAGGAGGCGGCGGTTCGGGAGGCATGAAAAAGTGCCGGGTAGCGATCCAGGGTCCCTCGTAGGTGCTTGGCTCCGGTGTTTCCCCGGCTCCCCGCGCTTGTCCCTTTGGTGCCTCGCTGCTTTCCGTTTGCCCGGCGGCTTTTTGCTCGCTCGCTGTCGGAATCGCCATGTGGGCCATCAACGCCAGTAGCGCGATGATTCCGGCCGATAATCCAAAGTTTCGATCCACAGCCGCGCCTCTTCAACCATTAAATAGTGACAATTGTTTCGAAATCGTTTCAGGCGGTGTACGATCTTAAGAGCCGCTTCCATGGCGATGATCAAACTCACCGACCAGCTCGGTCTGGGCATAGACCTCCAGGTCCCGCCCTCCTCATCGTTCCTCCGATATTTCCAGGAGCTGCCGTCGCTGATTCTGGATCACCTGGATCTGGAGAAAGCCGGCGGGCTGACGCTTGATGAGCCTGCCATCCAGTCACTCACGAGCGGCGTCTCATTCGCTGCACCGGTCGCCGCCACCGCGGCTCTCACGATTCAGGCCGGCGCGCACGGGTCAATTGAAATCCTCAACCGCTCGCCCGCCCAGCACACGCTTCCGGACGTGAGCGGCGAGGATATCGAGATTCCTGGGGACGCTTGCTATGTGGCTTTCGGCGTGACAGCTTCCGCGGGCGCTCCTGCCGCGCAGGAAGCCGGTCGGCTGCTATTCGGAGTCACGCCCAACACGTCTGTCGAAATCACAAACTATCGTCTTTTTCCGTTGCACCAGGGCATCACGCTGCTGGATGCCGTGCGGAAAACGGTCCCGGCCTTTGTGCTGCCCGCGCGCATTACCGATCTGGAGGCTTTACCCGAGGGAGGCGTGGTTACGGTCGACGGCGCCGGATCGCTGACGTTCTCGGTCACGGCGAACCTGCTCGCCGTCACGAACCCCTTGGCCTCGGCCACGCTGCCTGCGCCACTGGCCGCGCAGCCTGTGACCGCCGGCGGTTCCGCGCAATTAGGAGCGTCTTTTGAAATCGCGTGTAGTTACCAGATCTCGGCGCACAAGCTGTCCGCGGGGCATGTACGCTTGGCATGGTATCGCGACACGTCCAAAGAACTCGCGGTCAGTGCCTCGGTGAGCGGGGGGGTGACGGCCAGTCTCGCCGGCGACGACCTGTTGGCTGCCATCGTGACGGCCATCAGCCCCAGTGCCGCGGCCGATCTCGATGAACTGCAGCGCGCCGGCCTTTCCGCGGCGCAGATCGCGGCCATCCAGGATGCCGTTAAGGCGGCAGTGGCGCGGACGCTCGAGATCGCACTCTCCACGGAACTCAGTGAGACCCGGTCCGCGGCAGCAGCATTTCTTTACGACATCAACCTGGACGCGCTCACGCCGGCATCCAGGGAAGCCATCGAGCAGGCGCTGCGCGGCAATCTCACCAGCTTGCAGGCCGGCAACCTGCCGGGTATCACAGCCGCTGAAAGCGTTTGGGACCGCACACGCACAAAGGGCATCCAATTCCAGGTCAATCTGCTGGGCATTCTAAACTTCGGCTCTGTCTCCTCGCTGACGCTGGCCGGCGAGGTGCTTTGCGAACCGGCCACCGGAGCCCTGGTGATCACCGATAGTGCTACCGCTTCGCGCATCCGTTCCACGGCGGTGAACTTCGGCGCCGATACGCAGAAGCTGCGCCACGTGATGGCCGAATCGTTTCTGCTCACGGCAGCTTACCAGGGCACGCAACAGCAGGTGGGAGCGCCGGTGCTCCACTGCGGCCACAGCTTCTTCGACCTGGGAAACTCTACCGGCGCAAATCGCATGCGGCGCCAGTTGCGAGTCGGCGAGGCCCTGGGCCTGTTTTCCGGGGCCGAAGCCACTCCGCCGCCCGGCGTCCAGGATTTCGGCCGCTCCATGATTCACGCCACCACGGAATATGACGGCAAACTGGCGGCCGCCCTGTTTCTCGATGCCAACGGCGGGCCATTGCCGCATGAGTTCTACGAAGATATGGGGCGGAACGCGCTCCAGTTGCTGGTCCGCGAGAGTGACGACGATGCGCCACGCCGCCAGCCTGCCATCAACAACGATCTTTGGCGCCGCATGAAGAGTGTAGGCCAGCCCGGCATCTCCGCCATGTTTCCAGGATTGCCCGCGCCGCTGGTGAGCGCTATTGTGGCGGACTACACTGCCATCATGTGGTGGGCGGACGCGATGTCCGGCGCCGCCACCAGGCTCGCCGCCATCCGCAAGTGGCTCGCCGGGCGCGCACCGGCCTCGCTGGACGATCCCGAATTTCAGGTTTTGCGGCGCGACTTGGCCGCTCACCTGGAAACTGTTGCCGCCACCACCAGCGTACAATTCGGCGGGCCGTGGGGACTGGTGACGATGGATCAAGCTTCCAACCGGCGGGCTGCCGCCAGTATTCTGATTACCGGACCGAAACTGGTCCGCGCGCAGCGGAGACGCATCGGTCAGAAGGTGTAACTGACGCCGAATAGAGGCGTGAATTGCTGAAAGATCCCGCGCGCCGTGTTATGCGGCGCCGGGACGATCTCCTGCCGCGGGAACGTCGTGATGTAGTCCCGGAATTCGGCCCGCAACAACATGTGCGGAATCAGACGGAACGTCACGCCGCCGCCCACCGTGAAGACCACTTTCCACACATCGTTGGTGGTGAGGCTGGCAATTTGCGGAATGGGTTGCGGAAACGGCGCGGGACCCGCGATGACATACTCTTTCGCCCCCGAACCGCCGGCCAGAAATGGGCGTAGGCGGTGTTCCCGCTTCTTGAAGTGGAACAATAACTCGATCGTCAGCGCGTCGGAATTGCCCTGGATGTCTGTTTTCACCCCGGGAGCTTGCAAAAAAGGGTGCCCGTCATGATACAGGTAATCGAATTCGGCGGAGACGTAGTCCGAGAATTCGTCGCCTATAGCAATTCCGGCGGCGAAGCGGTTCCGGATGCCTGCGTCTGCCGTACCGGCGGCCGAATAGATCGTGCCGTTCCGGTAGATCCCATAGCCAAACGTCGCGCCGGCTTCGCACTGCTGCCCGAACGCAGCACCGGCCAGAAGCAACGCGAGCAGATATTTCGGCACTCACCTCATCATAGCCCGGTCACTGCGGCAAAGCAGTAGGGGGAGTGATTTTCTGCCAGCCTTCTCCATTGAGCGCTTTCAGAAAATCCAGCAGATCCTGCTTGGTCTGTCGGTCCATATAGAACGGTGTGATGCGCGTGTCCAGATGGGGATTGGGAAGCCCTCCCTTCGCGTAGAAATCGAGAACTTCGCCCAAAGTCTTAAACCGGCCGTCATGCATATACGGCCCGCGGCTGGCAAGATCGCGCAGGCTGGGCACTTTGAACTTCCCGAAATCGCGGCGTTTTTTCGTCACCGCTGCGCGGCCCGGGTCCGGTTTCGATTGATCCATGCCAATGCCCAGGTTGGCAAATTTCTCGTTAGTGAAATTCGGGCCGGAATGGCACTCGGCGCACTCACCCTTCTTGTTGAAGAAATCCAGTCCATCCTGCTGTTGCTTAGTAAGTGCGGTTTTGTTGCCGGCCACATAGCGGTCGTAAGGAGAGTTACCGGAGACAATGGTGCGTTCGAAGGTCGCCAGCGCCTTTTCTGTGCGCTCAAACGTGATGGCGCTGTCTCCAAAGGCTGCCGCGAAAAACGGCGCGTAGCCTTTGATGCTCCGCAGTCTCTGCACCACCGCGGCCGCCGTCATTCCCATCTCATCCGGATTGGTCACCGGAACGATAACTTGTGACTCCAACGTAGGCGCTCTTCCGTCCCAGAATTGCGACTTACCCCACGCGCGATTGATGAGTGTCGGCGTATGGCGGGCTTCCTCCTTTCCGTCGACACCGAAGGAAAACCGCGCGCTGCCTGAAAAGGCATGGCGCGGCTCATGGCAGAACGCGCACGAAACCACGCCGTTGGCGGAGAGGCGGCCATCAAAAAACAGAAGCTTGCCCAGCTCGACACGCGCAGGCGAGTAAGGATTGTCCTCCGGCCAGGGAATTCGCGGCAGGCCTAAAGGGGCCTGCGCTCTGGCGACGGGCGGGCCGATCAGAAGCAGGAACAACGGCAGATGCGACGCCTTCAATTACCGTCCCCCTTCGCCGGATTGGCAAGGCGCGGCAGATGCGGCGTGATGAAACGAAATCGATGCCCGATAATCATCTTCACCAACAGATGATCGGTGCTCCGTGTAACTCCCACCCCTACGCCAAAGTTGAATTCCCAGTTTGGACCAAAGTCATAATCGATGGAAGGTATCACCTGTTGTTGCTGCTCATAGAGCGGATCGAAGCCCGTCACGGGCCCCAGTGAGCCATAATACTCGATGCCCGCGCTGAACTTCCGCGTGATGGAATAAGCAGCCTTGAAGTTCGGAGAAAATTCGACCCCCTGTGGAACGCTCGGACCATGAAACGAGCGCTCGAGCGCCGGGTTGAACGCCAGATACCATGACCTCCAGTCTTTGTCGATAATAGGGCGAATCTCCCAGGTCCAGGTGTCCGCCGAAAAAATGGGCCGCTGGTAGCCGAATTCGGTCGAGATGCTCACCCCAACGGGCCAATTCCACCGGTCCGGGACGCGGACGCGCGGCCGAATGTGATCGCCGACCCATTTGTAACCCTGATGCGGGCCCTCACTGGTGAAGAAATAGAAGCCGGTCTCAAACCAATCAGTCCAGCCTTGCGTCACCTCCACTGTTTCGTGAAGCTGATGTTCATCCGGTAAGAGACCTTGGCCGGCAGTCTTAAAGCCCTCGAAGGTGAAGTTACTATGCAGTTCGACCATCGTGCGGCCAGGCACTACTGTGTCGGAACCATATACCTGAATCTCGTAGTTGCCTTGCGCCGCAAGCGGCAGAGAGGCTGCGCTTGTGAAGAGTACCAGCAGAATGCCCCTCACCAAGGACGCTCGCATCGCATGTCCTCAAACTGACAGCCGTCCTCCATGAATCTCCCCGGCGACAGCGGCCACTTCGCCTTCCATGGGCCGGTCCCGTTCGAGAAATGTGGCGACCCGCCGCACCACCTCGTAGACTTGCCGGCTGCCTTTGCCGAGCCGCTTGGCGCCGCCGCGAAGATCTACGGCTTGTGCGGCGGCGAGTAGCGCCATGGCCACCGCTTGGCGGAGGCATTCCAGTGCGTCAGCCGCGGTCACCGCCGCGTGCATGCCCAGACTCACTACATCCTGGTTGTACTGTTCGGTCGGCAGGGAGTGGATGGAACTCGGGCCGGCCATCTGCCGCAGGGCGCACGCCAGGCTGGTGATGCTCAACTGCATGCCTTTGTAGCCGCTGTTCACCCCGGGCTCCGGCACCAGGTTGGCGGCCAAGCCGCCATTGAACCTGTCATCCACCAGCACCGCGAACAGTGCATGGGCCCAGTTGCCTTCAATGGCGAAGTCCAGCTTCCAGGTATCCAGCAGGCGCGCGATGTGGCCGCCATAGAAATTGCCGCCGCGATACAGGTTCCCGGTCTCGGGATCGATCAGCGGATTGTCGTTAGCGGAATTGATCTCGCGCTCGATGACCGGACGCGCGGCATCCAGCGCTTCCCATGCGGGCCCGAGGCCCTGCGGCACGCAGCGCAGCGAATAGCAGCTCTGGGAATTCGATTCGGCGGTGTATCCGCTGCCAGTCAGCAGCCCGCGAACATATGCGGCCACGGCGATCTGCCCCGGATGCCCCTTGCTCTCATGCACCCAGGCCTGATACGGCTCGGCGGGAGCCTGCAGCGCTTCAATGGCCAGCGCCACCGCGCCGAGCAGAGCGTATAACACGCGCCGGGAGTCCATCCAGAGCAGAGCGGCGTAAGCTGTCATGCTGGTCGTGCCATTGATCAGCGCCAAGCCTTCCTTCGGAGCGAACCGCATGGGCGAGAGTCCGGCAGCTCGCAGCGCTTCTTCGGCGGGCAGGCGGCGGTCCTGGTAATCGGCCTGGCCCATTCCCACGAGCGTTCGCGCAATATAAGCGGAAGGCATCAGGTCGCCGCTGGCCCCCACCGACCCGTAGCGCGGGACCACGGGCGTTACGGCCCGATTCAGCAGCGCTTGCAGCGCGGCCACCAATTCCCAGCGCACCGCGGACGATCCTCGGGCGAACGTCGCCAGGCGCAACAACATGGCGGCGCGCACTACGTCGTGGGGCAGGGGAGCTCCGGTCCCGCACGAAAGGTGGCGCATCAGGTTGTGTTGAAGGCGTTCGGTCTGCTCCGCATCCAGGGCGAACTTGATGTTCCCGCCCACTCCGGTATTCACGCCGTAGATGCGGTCGCCTGCGGCGAGGCGCTCTTCCAGTTTGGCCCGGCCCTGCCGGATACGGGCCTGCGCCGGCTCGGCGAAATCGACGTCTGCCTGGAGGCGCGCGACGTCTTCCACGTCTTCAATGGAGATGGGACGGACACCTATCGTCAACTTGTCTGGCATGGCAATGTTTGTGTGGAACGACTATTCGATTGTAAAACTCTGGCGCGCTTCCCAGGTCTGATGGCCCACGCCATCGTGCGCGGTCAGCACGATGGTGTAGTCGCCGGGACGGGTGTCCGGTTTGGTGGAGACGCTCATCGCCGCGGGTACGTAGCGCTTGGGATAAAAGGACTGGCTGCGGTCGCTATTCGCCTGCGGCCGTGAGTACATCACCTTGCCGCCGGGCGCCAGAATAGATACGTCGTAGCTCACGTCGATGGCGTTTCCCGGTCCGTATTTGAAGCCGATCATATCGAAGCGGACCCAGATCGCGTCTCCGGGCCGGTAGCTGGGTTTCAACAGCGGTTCCACGTCGTTCTCGCCGCGGAAGAAGTGTATGTTGCGAATCACCAGCGTATCGCTGAGCGCCACATCGTGGCCGTGAACCACAAAAGGAACGTCCAGAGTGGCCGTCTTCCGGGCGATCACATCGCTTACCGCAATGGCGATTTTGTAAGTGCCGGAACCCGCCAGCGGCGGAATAATGATCTGCTGGCGAACAATGGGTTTCCAGTCCTTATCTTCCGGCGCCAGGGTATCCTCGATTTCTCCCGTGATGGGTTCCACCAGGTGCACGCCGCGCGGATCGAACACATCCATCTTGTACGTCAGGTTTACCTTCTGCGCGGAAGATGGCGTATAGCCCTCGATCATGAAGCTGAAGAACATGGTCTCCCCGGGGCTGTGCGCAAAATCTGCGGGCCACGGTGCGCCGCCATCCTGATCGGAAATGATGGGCTTCACGATAGCCAGGGGCGGAGCCGCGGCTGCCAGCACGCCGGCCACTGCCAGCACCGCTGCCACCAGGCGCTTCATGGCTGGCCCGGCAACGGCATCTCAGGCGCGTCCGGGGAGAAGGTGAGCGGGATGTCGATTTCGCGGGCCTGCTGGCCGTTCTCGTCGGCCACCCGCAGGCGATAGTGTTTCGGCGCCACGTCGAAGACCACGTTGCCGTCGAGCGCCTCAGCGGGCTTGATCTGGCGCAGGTAGCCGATCCAGGAAGGAACCTGGTCGCCATCGGAGAGCTCCGGGAAAGTCTCGCCGGAATCATCCACCAGGGTCATGGCTGGAACCATGAGATCGGCCGCCCCGCCATTGACCACGGTCAAACGGACCAGGAAAAACCGGTCCTTGGGTATCCGCTCAGTGGGGCCATCTCCCAGTTTGGCCTTCCAATGGTCCTCGAAGACGTTGTAGACCAGAGATCCCACCCGCACGCGCTCTCCCATGCGGCCAATTCTGGTTTCCGGTGTCGCGTGCGCGCAGGCGACCCACGCGGCGAAGCCGGCGCCAACCGCCAGCCCCGCGAGCAACTGCCATCTATGCATAGTGGAATCTTGTCCCCGGCGGCGCCCGCCTGTCAAGGACGGTTGGTCAGCGTCGTCTGCCGGGGGCGTCAGCGGCGCCTGCGCTCTTTGAGCATCTGCTCGAATTTGACTTTCTGTTCTTCGGTCAAAATACTGAAAATACGGGCTTTGCCATCAGACAGAACGGTTTGGTAATACTTGGAAAAGTCGTCCAGTATGCTTTCCATCTGGGCCTGCTGAGCGGGACTGAGGTCCAGTTGCTTGGTCACCGTCTTCAGGTATGCGGCCTTGGCGCTGTTATCCCAGAACGGGCGCGGATGCAGGGCGTCGTGCGCTCCAAACTCCATCGCAATCGCTCCCACGACCACGCCGCACACGAAAACCAACAGCAGCGCGCCCATGCCGGCCAGCTTGGGCGATGCCCAGAACGCCGCCGGGGCAGGTTTCGCCAGCACGTTATGGTTCATAGCTTGCCAGCGTCACCAGCATCTGACTTTCATTCGGAGACTGCGTTTCGGTGGCCATTACCGCCGCGGGCGTGGGAGGTTCCGGTGCGTATGCCTCTTCGCGCGACACCAGCACGGTGCCCAATACCGCCAGCGTCAGCAAGGAGGCGAACACTACGCGGCGGCCAATCGCGAAATCCGTGAAGGCGCTCCAGAACGATAGAACGGGGCGCTGAGTGACATTTTGCATCACCTGCGCTACAAAGCCCGGAGGAGGCTCTATCGTCCCGTCCGATTTCAGCGCCGCTAGCAACCCGGAAGACTGCCGAACTTCGCCGACTTCGCGGCGGCACGTGGCGCAAGTTTCGAGGTGGGCCTGGAAGCGATCGAGTTCCGCCTGCGGCAGAGCGCCGCTCAAGAATTCCTCAAGATCGTCAATAATTACCGCATGCATTGCTTTCTTCCCTTACGAAGCCATATTCTTGCCCCGCGGGTCTTTTCTAGCCGCCCGCTTCGGGGTCACACACATTTCACCCGGCCATCAGGCCGGGCGCCTTATCCAGACGTTGCGCGGCCCTCGCAAGTTTCTGCCGCGCCCGGAATAGTTTCACCTTGATGGTGTTTTCGTTCATCCCGGTCATAAACGCCAGTTCTTCCACCGAATACCCCTCGACTTCTTTCATGATCAGCAGCATGCGCTCCTCTTCGGAGACCCGGCTGAGCAGCTTGGCAACGTAATCCCGGCGGGCCAGGTTCACATCGGCGGCTGGCTGCGGGTTCACGGCTGGATCCGTGTTCTCCACCCGCCGTACTTCGTCCTCGCTCAGATCGCTCTCGTAGACCAGCTTGCGCACCTTGCGCTTGCGCAGGTAATCGAAGCACTCGTTCACCGTGATCTTGTAGATCCAGGTGATCAGCGAGCTCCGGAAATCGAAGCTCCTGATGGATACGTAAACCTTTGCAAACACTTGCTGCGCAATGTCTTCCACGTCATTGCGCTGGCGCACGATGCCGTGAATGATGGAAAACACCTTGGATTGGTATTTTTCCACAATTTCACGGAAAGCCGCGTCTTCGCCCGCTTGAGCACGGCGCACCAGTGCGCTTTCCTGGCTGTTCAGGTAATCCACTCTCGTTTTCGAGACTCTGCTAGAGAAGGCGGGGAGTGATAGGGCGCCGCTCAGCGTACTCATTCACTGATTCCGACGCGCACCGCCCATCCGCGGTTTCAATGTCCAACCCCAAAAATAGCAGAATGTCGCAACTTACGGGTTCCGGCGGCATCAAAAAAGAAGCCTCGGGTATAATAAAAGCGTCCCCCGGGGGACAAGGTCTAACGGACCAGTTTGACAACGGGAGGAGTCTAAAGCTTCTATGGTGCAGCTAACGGAAAAGGCAGTCGGCAAAGTGAAGGAGATCCTGGATGCCCAGGAACCCAAACCGGCCGGACTGCGGATTGCCGTCGTGGGCGGCGGCTGCTCGGGGTTCAGCTATTCGATGGCCTTCGAGAACCAGCCCAACATGCTTGACAAGACCTACGCCTTTGACGGCCTGAAGGTCTTCATCGACCAGGCCAGCCTGCTCTATCTGGACGGCGCCGAGGTCGACTACGTGGAGACGCTGGAAGGCTCCGGGTTCAAGTTCAATAATCCGCAGGTAAAGTCCACCTGCGGCTGCGGCAGTTCGTTTAGCGTGTAGCGGGGCGGGGCCTCCGCCGCCCGGAGATCACTCGGTCTTCGAGGCCCGTCTTATGCCGCGGCCGGCTGGAACTTTACCAACGCTAGCTTCGACGCGCCCGACTCCTGCCGGGTGAGCCATACATCCGTGCGTTCCTTCATGGTCTTCTTCGAGTGCGTGATAACGATGAACTGGGTCTGCGTGGACATCTCCCGCAGCAGGCGCGTCCACTTCGTCCGGCATACGGACGGGCTGGGCTGGTAGCGGAAAATCGCCATCAGCAGGGCCACCGCCTCCTTTTCGCCGCTAAAAGGCAGCATTGATGACGACGGTTTATGTCCGTGTCAGGGCTTCCCACAGGATCTGACGCCTCGTTAGATCTGCACCAGTCCTCTCACATTTGGTTCGCCGTCGCGATCTTGTCGATGATCGGCTGAACGTGATCCCGGATCTGATCGATGTGAGCATCGAAGGCGAAGGGCGGCGTGGGATCACTCAGCCGCTCCCCCTTGCCTGGCTGGTAAGGAATTGATAGATGTCCGAGGAGGCTCCTCAAATCCTCCAGTGAGCCGCCCTGGTGCGTGAAGTGAATCCACCACCCTTCCGTCGTGACTCCGACGTCGATGCCGACGGTCATAGTTGGGTTCGCCGCCACCCTGTAAATGAGAACGTGCTCAAGCTCGTTCCGGTCCTGGCAAGCAGTACGTCTGACGTTGAGTTTTCGAATGTCCTGAGTTGCCACAATGGATGAACCCTTCTGCAACCTATCCACGGTTTCCAGGAAATCAATGAGCGGGGGTGTATAGCACGTTTGGTTCTTGGGAGTTTGACGATCAAGCCGTTCGCGAACGTGACCCAAAAAGAATGCGCGGGTGACCAGGCGCCAGCCGAGTACAAGCTCGAGTGCAGACTGGCGCGCAAGCAACACCAGAGTGCAGACGCTCTCATAGTGGGGATAGCCGGCGATCTCGAGGAATGTCGGCCGCACCACTTCGCGCGCAGGGTGCTGCTTGAACCGGTCCAGCAGGGACCGAAATGAATCGCATTCAACTCGTGTAACCAGAATTATAGCTCTGGTTATCCGCTTGGGGTTACGCTGCCGCGGGCTGAAACTTCACACTCACCAGCTTCGACACGCCCGGCTCCTGCATGGTCACGCCATACATCGCCTGCGCCGCCTCCATGGTCTTCTTCGAGTGGGTGATAACAATGAACTGGGTGTGCGTGGACATCTCCCGCAGCAGGCGTGTCAACCGCTCGATATTGGCTTCGTCGAGCGGCGCGTCCACTTCGTCCAGTACGCAGAAGGGGCTGGGCTGGTAGCGGAAGATCGCCATCAGCAGCGCCACCGCCGCCAGCGCCTTCTCGCCGCCGGATAGCAGCAGCACATTTTGCAGCTTCTTGCCGGGGGGGGAGGCCACGATGTCGATGCCGGATTCCGCCAGGTTGGTTTCGTCGGTCAGGCGCATCTCGCCCGTGCCACCGCCGAAGAGCGTCTGGAACGCCTCGCGGAAGTTCTGGTTGATGTGCTCGAACGCGTCGGCGAATTTCTGCCGCGAAACCTGGTCGATTTCCGCGATGGCCTTCTCGGTGTCGCGGATGGAATCGAGCAGGTCCTGCCGTTGCGCGCTCAGGAAGTCCTGCCGCTGCCAGGCCTCCTGATACTCTTCCATGGCCTGCGGATTCACAGGGCCGAGAGCCTCGATGCGCGCGCGCACTTCCTCGTACAGCTTTTCCGCCTCGGCGATGGCTTCGGCGTCGGGGACGGTTTCGTCGCCGGCCGCCAACTCCGCCACAGGGCAGTTGAGTTCCTTGCGGCTGGTCTCATCCAAATACTTCAGGTCCGCCTGGCGCTTCACCAGCTCCACTTCAATCTGCGAGCGGTTCTGATAGGCTTCTTCCACCCTCATGCGAAGCTGTTTCAGCTCTTCTTCGGCTGCCGCCAGGCCTTCGCGGAGGCGGGTCTCCTCCGCGGCCAGCCGGTTCACGGCGCCTTCCAACTGGAGCGCCTGTTCGCCCAGCGTGGCAAGCTTGCGGTCCAGTTCGATATTATCGGCCAGCAAACCCGCGCGATGCACTCCCAGCCGCTCGATCTCGGATGCGATCTCCGCCATGCGCGCGGTGGCCTCTTTATGCTGCGCATCCAGGCGGCCCATGGCGGCGCGCTCGCCGCGATGCCGCTCTTCGAGGCTGGCCAACTCCACCCGCAGCGCGGAGTGATCTTCGGTGAGCGCGGCGGCTTCTACTTCGAGCTTTTCGAGGAACTGCCGCTGATCGTCGAGTTCCTGCTCGCGCTGCTCGCGCAGTTCTTCCTTCTCCGCGACGGCCTGCTGATTGCGCTCCCGCTGCTCGGCGGAGCGCTCGGCATCGCGCGTGAGGCGGTCAAGTTCCAGGCGCGCCACCGAAAGGCGCGAGTTGGCGCGGCCGATATCGTCCGCCAGCTTGCGCATCTCGTGTTCCAGCGCTACGCGATCCTTTTCGCGAGCCTGTTGCACCCCGCGCAGCCGCTCCAATTCCGCTTCCAGAATGGCGACCTCGCGGTTCACATCTTCCAGCAGCGCGACCTGCTCGTCGAGCGCTTTCTGCTTGCCTTCCAGCACGACCGCCAGCTCGCGCGCCTCCCGCTTCATGGCCAGCGGACCGCTGGCGGTCT
>Ga0335078_10004406_pt1 | contig 20874 bp, 16 predicted proteins | sample Lox_Sample_32_FD_206711 | JGI IMG/M metagenome (GOLD analysis project Ga0335078, IMG submission 206711) | Soil microbial communities from Loxahatchee National Wildlife Refuge, Florida, United States - Lox_Sample_3.2 | ecosystem: Environmental > Terrestrial > Soil > Wetlands | place: USA...
CGGGGCCGCGTTCGAGCACGGCGCCGCCCGCGATCTCGCTGGCCACAACTCCGCCAACCCGCGCGCTCGACTCAAACAGCGTGTATTCGACCGGGGCGCCTGCGGCGCGCGTTTTCTCCAATTCGTAAGCTGCAGCCAGCCCCGCAACCCCGCCGCCGATGATCGCCACCCGCATTCGATTTCCTTATCCGCCTCGCTCTCATATTAGTGCCCCGCAGTCGTTGCCGAGCCCCGAGGGATTCGACGAGCTTCTTGTTTCTTCACCGATTCACGCAGAGCCGCATTCCGGCAGTACCAAAAAGGGGCTGGGTTGCGTCAGTCCCAGCTTGATGTTGCCTTGCACTTCTTCCTGTGACTGGGATCACACGATTTTTGCGCGCCGCAGCTGGATAATTCGGGTTGCCGGACAGCACTCCCGCGCTTCCATTGCCCGGATAAGCCTTGTACTTTCTTCGACGATCGGCCGTCAGGAGTGACCCGATGACCAGCGAGTTGATCCATCGCCTGCAATTCGCCTTTACGGTGACGTTCCATTATCTCTTTCCCCAGCTCACCATGGGACTGGCACTGCTCATCGTTGTTCTCAAGACGGTGGCGCTAGAAACCGGCGCTGACGTGTGGGACCGCGCCGCGCGCTTCTGGGGACGCATCTTCGGGATCAACTTCATCCTCGGCGTGGTCACCGGCATTCCCATGGAGTTTGAATTTGGCACCAACTGGGCGCGCTTTTCGCGGATTTCAGGCGGAGTCATCGGCCAGCCGCTGGCCATGGAAGGCGTCTTCAGCTTCTTTCTGGAGTCGGCCTTCCTGGGCCTCTTCCTCTATGGCGAAAAGCGGCTGTCCAAAAGGGCTCACTGGTTCTCGGCGGTCATGGTCTGGCTCGGCTCGTGGATCTCGGGCTTTTTCATTATTGTCACCGACGCCTGGATGCAGCATCCGGTCGCTTACGACTTCTTGCCTGACGGCCAGTTTCAGGTGAACAGCTTCTGGAAGCTGCTGCTGAACCCCTGGGGCCTTCTGCAGTACATGCACAATATGACGGGCGCGGTGGTGACGGCGTCGTTCGTGATGGCTGCCGTGGGCGCCTATTACCTTCTCGAACGTCGGGACAAGGCCTACGGACGCATCTTTCTCAAGGTGGGCGTGATCGCCGGGGTCATCTCATCGATCGCCATCATTTTTCCTACCGGCGATCTGCACGGCAGGTATGTGGCGCGCCATCAGCCGGCTGCCATCGCCGCCATGGAAGGCCTGTTCAAGACCGAGGCCGGCGCGGGAATGGTCCTGATCGGCCAGCCCAACGAAGAGACCGGCCAGATCGACAATCCGGTTGTCGTCAACAACGTTTTGAGCTTTCTGATCTACGGGACGACGCGAGCCGAGGTGAAGGGGCTGGATCAGATTCCGCGAGACCAGTGGCCGACCGCTCTGCCTCTGCTTTACTACGCCTACCACATCATGGCCGGCCTGGGGACCTGGTTTGTGTTGCTCATGATGACGGCCACGTTGCTGCTCTGGCGCAAACGGCTCTACTCGGCGCGCTGGGCGTTGTGGGCGCTGCTGCTCAGCTTTCCGCTGCCGTATATCGCCAATACCGCCGGATGGATGACGGCCGAGCTCGGTCGCCAGCCGTGGCTCATTTACGGCCTGATGCGTACCTCCGAGGGGTATTCCAACACTGTTTCGGCGGGCAATGGCTTGTTCACGCTGCTCGGCTTTATGGGGCTCTATGCACTCCTCGGCCTGCTGTTCACCGTGCTGGTGTACCGCGAGATCAGCCATGGGCCGGCACCGAAAGCGAAGACGGCCGAAGCAGTGTACACGGATTGAGGTGTTGAATTCTCGTTGCGGTCTGTGGGTCGGAACTGTGCCCTGCGAACTGTGAACTACGAACTGTGAACAGAGGTTCTTGCCATGATGGGATTCATCTGGTTCTGGCTCGTTGCGGTGATGATCGTCGGATACGTGGTGCTCGATGGCTTCGATCTCGGCGTTGGCGTGCTGCATCTGTTTCTCGTCCGCAACGAGCCCGAGCGCCAGGCCACACTGCGCTCCATCGGCCCGGTCTGGGACGGCAACGAGGTCTGGCTGCTGGCCGGCGGGGGAACGCTGTACTTCGCCTTTCCGCCGCTCTACGCATCGGCCTTCAGCGGCTTCTACCTGCCGCTCATGATCGTTCTCTGGCTGCTGGTGGCGCGCGGGGTGTGCCTTGAACTGCGCAACCATCTCGACGTGGGCGTGTGGCGCGCCTTACTCGACGGCCTCTTCGGGCTTTCGAGCGCGTTGCTGACCATCTTCTACGGCGCCGCGCTGGCCAACGTCATTCGCGGAGTGCCTTTGCAAGCCGACGGCTACTTCTTCCTGCCCCTGTGGACGAACTGGAAGCCCGGCCCGAATCCCGGCATTCTCGACTGGTACACGGTGATTGGCGGCCTGGTTGCGCTGGTCGCGCTTACGTTGCACGGAGCGCTGTGGCTGGTGCTCAAAACGTCGGGTGAGCTTTGCGAGCGCGCCCGCCGCATCGTGAATCCACTCTGGATCCTACTTGTATTGCTCACGGCGGTCAGCCTGATCGCCACCATCGCCGTTCGTCCGTCAACACTCAACAACTATTCGGCTTATCCGTTTACGTTCATCATTCCGGTGGGCGTTGTCGCCTCGATGGCGGCGATCTGGTTCTGGAACCGGACACAAACCAACCAGCCGCTCAAAGCCTTCCTGTCCTCGTGCTTCTATCTCTTCTTCATGCTGGCCGGCGCGTGCTGGGGACTCTATCCGACGCTGCTGCCGGCGACGACCGGCACCGACCGCAGCATTACGCTGGGCCATGCGCTCTCGGGACCGCACACGCTCTCGGTCGGCCTGGCGTGGTGGACGCTGGGCATGCTGCTCGCCGTCGCCTACATTGTCTTTGTCTATAGCCGGTTCAAGGGCAAGGTGGATGTGGGCGCGGAAGGGCACTGAGAATCAACTGGCTGACCGGAAATACGCCCCACCTGTCGAAACGCAAATCTCAGGGTGAGCTAACGGTACGCTCGCTCGCCTGTCGCAACGTTACGAAGGTCTTGGAGGCCAGCCCTTTGGGGGCTGAGTTCCCGCCCGTGTTGCGACCTCCTGTTCGAGTTCATAGGCTCTGCGGAAGTGAACAAGAGCTCTTTCCGCGATCCCAATGTCGATGGATGACTGGTAACGTTCGTCTGCCGTGCGGTCGGGGTCGCTCGCTTGCGCCTTGAGGTTTGCGATCTTCTGCTCAAGATAGGTAATATGTTCGCGTAGTGATCTCTCCACAACCTAAGCCTATCAGCGGCGAGGGGTGGAGTTCTACTAGGCGTTTCCCCAGTTTACTTTCTCCGGCAAACGGCAACACTGGCCGCTGCGAATGCGGTTGTTCTAGCAGGGCCGGATTCCCGGAGCGGGGTTGGGCCCATACATTGCGCCAGTCCCTTTGTGATGTATATTGCTGCCCGCTACTCGAACCGAGGCTGAGGAGATCCTGGCACACGCAAAGTCGTTCTTGCGTCTTATCGAGGCCTGGATCGAAACGAATCATCCAGCGCGGAAGCGGCCCTGAACCGAAACGGCCCAGCGGCGATTGACTCCGCTCAAGCTGCTTACAACGTCACCAGCTCGCTTTGCGCAATCGGCACCCGGAACGCCTCCGCATGGTTCTCCAGCTCCGGGTCCCAGTTTTTGGGCTGGTAGATGCAGCACGGTTCCTGGGCCAGCGGATCGCCGGTCAGCGCGTAAGCCCGCGCGCGTGAGCCGCCGCAGATCTCCTTGAACTCGCAGGCGCCGCACTTGCCCTCCAGCCGCGTGGTGTTGCGCAGCGCCTTGAAGATCGGCGCGTTGCGGTAGATATCGGCCAGCGGCTGCTGGCGGATATTGCCGGCGAAGATGGGCAGGAATCCGCTGGGATAGACGTTTCCGATGTGCGAGACAAAGAGAAACCCCTTGCCGTCGTTGACGCGCCGGGTCGTCCAGTTGGCGTTGCGCGTCTGCGCATCGGCGGTCGGTGCGCCGGCTTCGTACCCGGCGCTTCGTGCTCCGTGCGGGTGCCCGTGCGCACTCCCATGACCGAGGCGGCGCTCCTCGAGGTTGTGCTGGATCAGATAGCGGCGGTAGTGCATCGCCTCGGTGGTCTTGATCTGGAAGTTGACGCGCTGCGACAGCTCGTAGATTTTGCCGAAGACCTGTTCGAACTCTTCGCCGGAGAGCAAATCGGCGATCTGGCCGCGGCCTACCGGCACCAGGAAAAAGACATTCCACATCACAATGGCGAGTTTTTCAAACAAAGCGCAGAGGTTATCGAGGTCGTGCACGTTGTGGCGGCTGATGGTGGTGTGGACCTGGATGGGAATGCCGGCTTCGTTGGCCCATTCGACGGCCTGAATGGTTCTTGCCCAGGCGCCAGGCAACCCGCGGAAGGCATCGTGAATCGAAGCCGTCGAACCGTCCAGCGAAATCCCCAACCGCACGACGCCTGCCTCCTTAAATTTGAAGATCGCTTCCCGCGTAAGCAGCGGAGTGGCGCTGGGAGTCACTGCAACCTTGACGCCCTTCTCGGCCGCGTACCGAACCAGCTCGAAGACGTCCTTGCGCTTGAGCGGGTCGCCGCCGGTGAAGACAAAGATGGGAACGCGCATCTCGGCGATCTGATCGATCAGCCCCTTGCCTTCGGCGGTGGTCAGCTCTTCGGGGTGAGCGATGGGTTGAGCCGCGGCCCGGCAATGTTTGCAGGCCAGGTCGCAGGACTGGGTGACCTCCCAGATGGCAAGAAACGGAGTTTCGTCGAAATTCAGCCCGCCGCGGGCGGGAATGTTCTGCATGGGCTGCATGGTTGCCTCCAGGGAATCCGAGCCGGATTAGGACCGGCTCCGCAACCCGGGCTCATTTTCGCTCAAGTTCTCCCGAAACCTGCCGATACATCGGTCACTCCGCGAAAGGAGCCGCGATGCTGAACATGGCCCGGGACAAATGACCGGAAACGAATGCCTGGAATCGCTCCGACTCAACCTTAAGGAAACCAGCAGAGAGGGGTGGTTCGCTGTGATTGAGGTCACCTGATGTTGATCTCTCGAACGCGGTTTTCTGCATTTGAAAATCCGGATCGGATTATCGCAAGATTCAAGCAATTCCGTATCTGAATCCTGTGTATAATCGCTACGAAACTCGCTCTCAGAGCTGTGCTCCAGATCACAGCAAAACGTGCCGCCGGGCACCGACTCCCCTAACCTCGACCTGCAAGAGTAATAGCGTCTCTTCGGGAGGTTTCCATGACCACCGTCATCAAGAGCGGTTGGAGCAAGCCCTCCACCATTCTGTTCGCTTCCGAATCGCCGGCCAATGAGAAAGCCTTCGCCTTTGCCTTGGCGCAGGCCTGCGAATTCGGCGCCGACCTGATCCTGTTTCACGCCTTCGACACGCTGATCGTCGCCGCCTCTGAAACCTCCGGCCTCCGCTACTACGACCACGCCGCCGCGGCGCGCGTCGAAATCGAGCACCTGCAGCCCCTGACGGAGCGCGTTCGCAAGGCCGGGCTTCGCTGCGAGATCGTCGTGCGACCTGGGTTGGCCGCAGACCAGATTCTCAATTTTCTGCGCGAGCGCGAGGATGTCGATCGTGTGGTGATGGGCACGCATTCCCCGGGTCCAATCGGCAAGCTGCTGGTCGGGTCCGTCGCCGAGGCCGTGCTGCGCAATGCCACGGTGCCGGTTTGCGTCGTCGGTCCCGACGTGGTCGACGGCTCCTACCGCAATTTCGCCACGCGCTCCATCCTGTGCGCCGTCAGCCTGCATGATGCCAGCCATGTGGTGACGGCGTTCGCTGCCGAACTGGCCGCGCAACACAACGCCAGCCTGATCCTGCAGCACGTCATTCGTCCCCAGGAGCGCAGCGAGGAGCTGGCCGGCCGGACCGTCGACGACATCGAATCCAGTTTGCTTTCGCTGGTCCCGGAAGATCTGCAGGACCGCATCTCGGTGCAGACGATCGTTGTTCCCGGCGATCCCACCGAGGAGTTGCTCTACCAGGGGCGGGCCCAGCAGGCCGACCTGATGGTTCTGGGCGCTCAGGGCGCGTCGGCTTTTGCCGCGATCACCCGCCACGGTGTGGTTTACAAGGTGCTTGCGCACTCGCACTGCCCGGTCATCACCCTCTCTCCCGTCGTGCTCCAGGCTTGCGGGGCCAAGACCGGCAGGTCGCACTATCACGAGGCGTATCTGGCCGGGGTCTTTTAGCTTTTCGACTGCGTTGTTTCCAACAAGGCCGGGAGCGGAAATGCCGCTTCCGGCCTTGTTGTCTCTGCGCGAGAGCACATAGTAAGATACGGTTCCTCCTGGAACGGAGAACCGAAATGCTCAATAACCGCGAACCTCTTTTCTATTTCTCCGGCGAAATTCGGGAGGGCGAATCGACAGCCGGAGACGCAGCGCCGGATGAGCAACGAAAGAAGGAGTCGACATGGGGGGGCAAATTCTCTCCCGGCGTCTGCTCTTCGATTGTCCTGAACTGGATTCACAAGACGATCGAGGGCAAGGTTGTTCTCGATGCTTCCGACCTTGGCGCGCCGCACGAACTTGCTCTCGCCGACAGCGCTGTTGTGCATTCCTGGAGGTCGGGTGGATCGGAGGGGCATCTCGACCTGCATGGAGTCAAGCCCGTGGACAAGCTTGCCTTTGATTTGGACGCTTATGAGAATGAGATTGTGAGACTTACAATACTGCGCGGCGTTTATCTTGTCTTACTTCGTCCATCGCGCGGCGATGGCGGTCACGCCCTGGGTATAAGAACCTCGGCGCGACCGAACGGCGGCGGATGCTGGTTCCTGGATCCGAACGTCGGCCTGTACTTCTGGCCGTGGCAGGAATCGGCGGCGTTCGTGACGGAAGTATCGCAATTCCTGCGCGATGCATATCCGGAATATCAATACGCTCAGCACGTCTATTACAAGATGGCGCAATCCTAACGCAGGCACGGCGACTGGGTCGCGCCGATTCCTGCTTGAGCAAGGGTCACCCTCTTCTATCTCATCTTCCGGATATCGTAACGCCGGAGGAGCGGGATCGTTGGGACTTCAACGGCCTGCGTATTCTGCCGGGATCAGGCGTGGTGCACGGTTGTTTCGCGCAAATTGCGCCGGTAATCCCTCGGCCTTCGGTAATCGTGAAGATGCGGTCTTCGGCCGGCAGCCTCACCGTCTCCCTGGCTCCGGAAGGCCAGTGAATCTCGGCCGTGCCCGCGTCGGTGGCATCGCCGAGCCCAAAGTGCGGGCGCTGGTCGTTGGACGAGATATAGCTGCCTCCGCTGGTCACATCCTGGCGCTGGCGCATGCCGTTGGCCGTCAAATAGACCGTCGCGCCAATCGCGTCGCGCGGGCTTTTCGGCCCGCCTACCAGCTTCAGCTCCACCCAGTGGTGATGGTCGGGGTTTACATTTTTCAGCAGCACCGGCGGGCCGTCGATGGGGCTGATGACCGCATCGATCTTGCCGTTGTTAAACAGATCACCGAAGGCTGCGCCGCGTCCTGAAGTGAGCGTCGCCAGGCCCGAGCCCTTCACCGGCGGAACGTACTCGAATTTTCCGTCATGAAGATTGCGGTAGAGCAGCGGCCGCTGGGCAAAGGTGTATCCCCAGTCGTGTTCGTCCACCTGCGGGTAGACATGGCCGTCGATCATCAGGATGTCGAGCCAGCCGTCGTTGTCGAAATCGATGAACCCGGCGCCCCAGCCCAGGAAGGGGACGGCGATCTGCGAGATTCCCGCCTGGTCGGCCACGTCGGTAAAGCTCGCGTCGCCGTCATTGTGATAAAGCGCCTTGAAGTCGTCGGAAAAGTCGGTCACGAGCAGATCGAGCAGGCCGTTGTTCATGTAATCGCCGGCGGCCAGCCCCATGGACGCGATCTCGCGTCCATCCTTATTCAAGGCAAATCCGGAGATATAACTCCGGTCGTCGAAGTTGCCGTCGCCCTTGTTGATGTAAAGATAGTTCGGTTCCGAGTCGTTGGCGACCAGCAGGTCCACCTTGCCATCGTTGTTCACGTCGACAAAGATCGCCGTAAATCCGTAATAGCCGTTGGTGTCGGCTACGCCGGCTTTCGCGCTCACGTCGGTGAATGTGCCGTCGCCGCTATTGCGGAAGAGGTGATCCGGCTCGCCCTTGAGGCCGTGCGGCCCGCACATCACCGGCGTTCCGTGAAGCTGGCAGAAGGCAAAGGCCACGGAACCATCCTGCGGCGTGGGCTGGTGGTTCAGGTCGTAGTGCACATACCCCGTAACGAACAAATCCAGACGCCCATCGCCGTCGTAGTCGCCCCATGTCGCGCCATCGGACCAGTTGCCCAGCGCGACCGCAGCCTTTTCCGCAACGTCGGTGAACGTTCCGTCGTGATTGTTGCGATAGAGCCGGTTCTTGCCGAAGTTCGCGACAAAGATGTCAGGCCAGCCGTCGTTGTCGAAATCGCCGATGGCCACGCCGAAGCCCCAGCGGTCGTTGGTCACGCCGGCTTTGGCGGCAACGTCGGTGAAGGTTCCGTCGTGATTGTTGCGAAACAGCGCGGCGTGCGGGGGCTTGGTCTTGCCGCTGAGCGCGTCGTAGGTTGAGCCGTTGACCAGATAGATATCGAGCCAGCCGTCGTTGTCGAAGTCAAGCAGGCCCACACCGGAGCCGTCGGTCTCGAGGATGTACTTCTTTTCTTTCGTGCCCATCACGTGCTGCCACGCCGAAAGTCCCGCGGCCTTGGTGTCGTCTTCGAAGACGACCGCGCCTTTGTTGACGAATCCGCCGGCGGTGATGGGCCGCCGTTCCGAGTCATAAACGGGGGCAAAGGTCCCCGCCGAAGAGACTCCTCCGACGCCCGCCGGCTGCTGCTGCACGGGTTTGGGCGGCGGTTGCTGCTGCGCGCAAGCCGATGCGGCATGGATCGCAACCAACAACAGCGAAATGGCGAAGACAGTTCTGCGCTGATGCGGGCGGATGGATCGTGGGCGCAGCAGCAAAGGAAACACAATTCATTTTCTACTGCGCGGCGCCGTTTTGCAGCGACGCTCTCTTCACCACGGGCTTTGCGGCAGGCTTGGCCGGCGGCCTCGGCGGTGCTTTGACCGCGGTTCCCACGTCGCACGGCTTTCCATTGCACAGCGCCCCGCTGATGCCTTTGCCTTCGGTGATGGTGTAAATGCGGTCGGCAGCCGGCAGTTTCACGAGCTCCCTGGCGCCGGAGGGCCAGTGAATCTCCGCGGTTCCTGCATCGGTCGCGTCGCCCAGTCCGAAATGCAGGCGCTGATCGCTGGACGAAATATAGCTTCCGCTGGAAAGCACGTCCCGGCGCTGCCGCATTCCGTTGGCCTTCAGGTACACGGTTGCGCACATTGCGTCGCGCGGGCTCTTGGGACCGCCGACCAATTTCAACTCCACCCAGTGATGACGATCGGGATTCACGTTGCGCAGAAGCACCGGCGGCCCGTCGACGGGGTTGATGACCACGTCGATCTTGCCGTCGTTGAACAGATCGCCGAAGGCCGCTCCGCGTCCCGGAATCACGTCGGCCAGGCCTGTTCCGATGACAGGCGGCACGGCTTCGAACTTCCGCTCCTTCGCGCCGGGAACGTTATGGAAGAGCAGAGGCCGTTCGGCGAACGATGTGCCCCAGTCATTCTGGTCGGCCTCGGGAAAGACATGGCCGTTGGCCACGAACAGGTCGAGCCAGCCATCGTTGTCGTAGTCGATGAAGCCATCGCCCCACCCGACGAAGGGGACCGTGGGCTGCGCGATCCCTACGCGATAACTCACGTCGGTAAAACTCGGATCCTTGCCGCCGTCATTGCGATACAGCACCTTGTAGTCGTCTCCGAAGTCGGAAACAAAGAAATCGACAAGCCCGTTGTTCTCGTAGTCGCCGGGAGCAATTCCCATCGAGGCGATCTCGCGACCGTCCTTGTTCAACGCAAAGCCGGAGATATAGCTCTGGTCGTCGAAAGTTCCGTCGCCCTTGTTGACGTAAAGATAATTCGGTTCCGAATCGTTTCCCACCACCAGGTCCGGCCGTCCGGTCCCATTGAGAGAGATAAAGATGGGAGTAAATCCGTAGTAGCGATCCTTGTCTTCGACCCTGGCTTTTGCCGTCGTTTCAGTGAAAGTACCGTTGCCGTTGTTATGGAAGAGATGGTCGGGTTCCCCGGCCAGCCCGCGCGGACCGCAGTTGACGGCAACGCCGCGGTACTGGCAGAAGGCATATCCGACCGCCTTGGTGCCGGCGATGGGCAGGTTGTTGCGATCGAAATGCACATAACCGGTGACGTAAAGATCGAGCAGGCCGTCGCCGTCGTAATCACCCCAGGTCGAACCGGGCGACCAGTTGCCGAGCGTCACACCCGCCTGTTCGGCTACGTCGGTAAAGGTCCCGTTGCGATTGTTGCGATAGAGGCGGTTTTTCCCGTAGTTACCCACGTAGAGATCGGGCCAGCCATCGTTGTCGTAGTCGGCCACCGAGCAGCCGTAGCCCCAGCGGTCGTTCTGGACGCCGGCAGTCGCGGAGACGTCGGTAAAGGTGCCGTCGTGGTTGTTATGGAACAGGGCGGCGTGCGGCGGCGGTTCCTTACCGTCGAGCGAGTCGAAAGTAGCGCCGTTGACGAGGTATATATCGATCCAGCCGTCGTTGTCGTAGTCGATGAGGCACACACCCGAGCCGTTCGTCTCGACGATGAACTTCTTCTCGGGAACTCCCATCTTGTGGCGCCAGCCGGCCAGACCCGCTTCCTTGGTGATGTCCTGGAAGACGATGGGGCCTTTGTCGGCAAATCCGCCCGCGGTGATCGGCCGCCCTTTGGCGTCGTAGACGGGCGCTGCGCCGATGCCGCCGGCGATGCCGCCCATTCCCTGCTGGGCATGCGGCGACGCCGGCTCCTGCTGTGCTGCTCCACACACTGCCGACAAGGCCATCCATGCGCAGAAACAAACGCAGCGAAGAGCCAACCAGGTTTCCTCCACCGCTCGCAGTGTACCGCAATCGATGAGGATGAGACCCCTTGAGCGGCGCGCGAACCCGCTGGCGGGACGGGGAGCCGGACAGTCTGCAGCAGTAGATGGGCCGGCCTGTGATCCGGCCGGCCAGTTCGAACTGAAACGCGGCGATGCCGCGGTTTTTCAGATGACTTTCAGCAAAAGCAGAACCAGCACGATGAGGAGGATCAGGCTGATTCCCCCTCCACCGTAGTATCCCCAGCCGGGACCTGCCCGGTAGCCGCCATAGCCAAACCCGAAGATCAGAATAATCAAGATAATCAGAAGCAACATGGAACTCTCTCCTTGCGTGATCCGAGATTGTGTCGAGGAGAGAATTTCCTGGCTCCGCAACCGCGCACCGAGGCGATTCGCTCCTATACGTCGGATGCATACCCGTTGCGCGACGCTGCTCAGCCTGTGGCGCGAATGCACCTGCAGGAAACAAAGATGGCAGATGGAAATGCGCGGGTTGGATGCACGGCCGATTGCCGCGGTTGTTCGCTCCCCGCCGGTCTACTTGGTGCTTCCGGCTTTCTGAAACAACGAACAACCTCCACGGGAAGCGAGGCGTCAAAACGGGTTGGCGTTGGAGGTGGAAAAAGAAAGACGCCGCCGGAGGTGGCAATCGTGCTGTGGACAATCTTTGTAATTCTTCTCGTGCTGTGGCTGGTGGGCTTGATCAGCAGTTACACATTGGGAGGGTTCATTCACCTTTTGTTGGTTCTGGCGCTGATCGTTCTGATCTTGCAACTGGTCTCTGGACGCAGAGGTCCGATAGCCTGACGACGGCCGGAAGAAGAGTGACGAAAGCTGTAAGCGAAAGGCAAAGATAGGCGGGAATAACCTGGATGGCATTCCATCCAAACCGACGCATACCGAACCCAGGGAGGTAAATCATGGACAAGGACCGCATCAAGGGAACCATGGACGACGTCGCCGGACGCGTGAAGCGCCAGACCGGTGAGTGGACTGGAAATACGAATCAACAAGTCGAAGGCGCCGCCCAACAGATCAAGGGAAAGACAGAGAAAGCCGTTGGACAGATGAAGGATGCTGTGCGCGACGCTCAGAAGCGGAGCGAAAGGGACTCCGATTCGGAGCACGACCATTCGGAGCACCACCGCGACTACCAGGATTCTCGCCCGTAACCTTATATAGATAAACTCACTCGGGCGGCTGACCGGAATTCGGCGTGCAATATCTATCTAAATGCTTCTTGCCCGCACGCGCTTTACGCATTCTGAACAGCCGCCATTTTTGTTCAGTTATGAGTCTCTCGAAATGGATGCGAGTTGGAACAAAAGTCCATCCATATTCTTTTCTTGAAAACTCAATGAGGGTGCAAATTCCGACCTCTGGGCCGAGTCAGTCTTCGACGCTTCGGTGTGCGGCGGGGTGTCTCGCTCGTCACCTCTGATTTACCGCCGCATTGCGAGAGCGGTCGGTCGCGGAGTATACTGGCCGCGGGTCGCCGCTGGTCAGCCTGCGACGAGAGTGAGGTGCGTCTTCCAAAGCAACGCCCGTTCGCTCGCGCTCGAAATTCCGTCATCGGGGACCTCCCGCTGGCGCGCAGTGGTTCGCGTTTTGCGAAGTCCGGTCGACGTCCTGGGTTGTGCCCTCCTTCCTGGTACATGCGCGCTTTGCGGCTACCCTCTGCCGCATTTTTCCTCTGCTCCAATTTGCGATCCTTGCTGGAAGGGAATGAATCTTCTTGCCGGGCCAATGTGCGCCCGATGCGGAGATTCGCTCGACCGGCCCTCAGTGGGCCCTTCCGCGGCGCCGGTGTGCCGCGTCTGCCGCCTCGCGCCGCCCCCGTTTGTGCGCGCCGTGGCTTACGGGCTGTATCAAGGCCGAATGAAGGAAGCCATTCACGCCTTCAAGTATGGCCGCCTTCATCCAGCGGCCCGCGAACTGGGCCGCATGCTGGCCAAGGCGATTGGCCGGATGTCCGCTGAGGCGCCGCGCGACATGCTGGTTGTCCCTGTACCGCTGCATCGGTCGAAGTTGGCCCAGCGCGGCTTCAACCAGGCGCGCTCGCTGGCGCAGCACGCGCTCGGCGAGCTCGCGAAGAGCGATCCGGCGTGGAAGCTCACTCTCGCCGGCAGCTCGTTGATGCGGTTGCGCGAAACGCAAAGCCAGGCAGGCCTTTCTCCGCGCGAGCGGCGGCTGAATTTGCGCGGCGCATTTGCGGTTTCCGATCCTGGCGCGGTCGCAGACCAGCACATTCTGCTCATCGACGACATTCTGACCACAGGAGCGACGGCGCGCGCCGCCGCGCAGGCTCTGCTCAAAGCCGGTGCGGCCTCGGTCTGGGTAGCGACGCTGGCCCGCGCCCAGCGCTCCTTCGCGCCGGGCCAGTCCTTCGGCGAAAATCCACGGGATTCTTATCGGGCCGGTCCTGCGCCGGTCGAGCTCTTGTCATCGGATGGCACGCATTTTTCTCCAGACCCACTGCCTTTTTACGAGGAATAGAGAGATGTCGCTGGGAAAAGCCATGATTCATGCCCGCAAGCAGAAGTCGATCGCCAAGGCCGCGATCCACGCCGGCGATCACGCCCATGTGCATCCCCACCACATTCTGCAGATGCCGGTGCTGGTGCTCAACGCGTCCTATGAGCCCATCAACATCTGCGGCGCGCGCCGCGCCCTGGTGCTGGTTCTGAAGGGCATTGCGCGCACCGAGGAGGAGCACGGCCTGATGCTGCACGCGCAGCGCAGTCGCATCCCTATGCCCTCGGTGATCCGCCTGCTCGAGTACCGGCGCATTCCCCACCAGACGCGCGCCCTCTCGCGCAAGAACATCCTGCTTCGCGACCGCAACACCTGCCAGTACTGCGGAATCCTCTTTGCTCCCGGAGAGCTGACGCTCGATCACGTCGTGCCCCGCTCGCGCGGCGGCAACTCAACCTGGGAGAATCTCGTGGCCTGCTGCCACACCTGCAATCGGCGCAAAGGCAATCGCATGCTGAGCGAGATCGAAGATATGATGCTGCTGCGCGAGCCGCGCCCCTTCTCGCTGCACACCAGCCGCCAGATCATGCGCATGCTGGGCCGCGGCGACGACCGATGGCGCAAGTACCTGTTCTACTAGTTCACAGTTCTGAGTTCACAGTTCACAGTGGTCAATTTCAATCGAACTTGAGCTTCTGCAACCACGAACTGTGAACTGCGAACTCACTTTTGCGGCTTGCCGCCGTTCCGCGTTTGCGGGGGAGCGTTCTGCGCCTGCGGCGGTGTTACATCCTTGCCGTCGTAGATGATTTTCATCGTCGATCCAAATTGCTTGTAGTCGGTGTATTTCACAATATTCCGGATGTGGACGTCTTCGGCCATGTAGCCGTTGCCGCCCGCAAAGTGCAGGATCCCCTCGCCCTTGGTGTAGACCGGAAACCAGTAATGGCCGTCGATCTGCTGGCGCCAGGTCATGAATGGCGCGTGCAGATCCTCGTTGCCTTTGCGGGTGTCGTCGGGGATCATCCGACCATCGGTCACCACAATCTGCAGGTCCTTGGTGTCGACCCAGACCTTGCCCAGCAGGTAGCGCTTGCCTTTTTCGATCGCCTTGGGGGCGACGTCGAAGACGTAGCAATCGACTTCATCCACTTTCTGCTTCCCCACGTACTTCAAGTTGTACGCGCCCACTTCTTCGCTGGTCAGCACGAAGGGAAACCCGTAAAGGATGTCGTGAAAATCGGTCGGCGACATCGAAACTCTCTGCAGGGTGTTTTCCGGTGCATACACCACCTTTTCGGTCCGCTTGCCCTGGGAGTCGAAGATGACGTCGTCGACCTGGTAGTACTCACCGTCCACCTTGTTATCGTCATCGAGCGTCTGCACGCGCGTTACGCGGCGATAAGTGTAGTGATCGAGCGCCTGTTGAAACAGGCTTTCCTTGGCGGCGAATTGCTTGATGATCTCTTCCGGCGGGACAGGCGGCGGGTTGAGATCCATGGGGCCGAAACCGGCGTCGAGCGGCATGGGTGTAAAACTGCTCTTGTCCTGCGCCCCGGCAGCCACGGCTACCCACATCGCCAGCAATCCGACGAAGAGGCTGCGAATGAGGAGGTTGATCGATTTCACGACGATTGGGTCCTTGGGGAAATGAGTTGCGGCAGCTTTCCGGTGTCCGGCTGGCAGACACGATCCTGTCGAGGTCGGCAGGCGATTCGCCGGTCCCGGTTCGTTCGTCTTGCCTACAAGGTTAGACGCACTGACCCGGTCAGGGTGTTTCCGAGATAAGCGAGCCGGGTGAAAGGCGCATTTTGTCGGCAGGATTGCTTGCAGGGTACACATTGTTCGCGTCGGCGTACCCCACTGAGGCGAACTTGCGTAAACTAAGGTAACGCAACCGATAAGGCGGCGATAGGAGAGCATCCCGGCCGTGTAGTACCCGTGATCCGGATGCCTCGTGATTTGCGAGGACGAAACGAGGAGCCTTTCCCCCTTCCATGCCCGACTTTTACCAGGTTCCCGCGCTTGTCCTCACCGCGCTGCTGCTGCCGGCCTTCGGATATCTTTACCTGCGATTTCGAGACACGCGCACCTTTCTCTGGTTCCTGGGCTTTCTTTTCGCCGTTTTCAGAATGCTGTTGCTCTACCGGATCGGCTCCTGGGACTTCACCGACGGGAACCACCCCTGGATGGCCGCAGCCGGCCAAACCTTCATCCAGATCGGCTCCGCGCTCTTCCTCGCGTCGCTCTCTCCGATTGGGTTCCATGTCGGCAGGCTGAAAGTTCTTTACGTCATCCCCTATACCCTGCCCATGGTGGCGTACTCGCTGCTCCTGCACGGCTATTTTCACGGTGTGCCGCCCGCCGGGCCGTTGTTCTTCATCTTTCCGGCTCTGGCGCTGACCTCTCTCATCGTCGCCTGCATCTGGGGCGCATCGAAGGCCAACCTTCCCGGCTGGGTGGGGGTTGTCGGCTGCATCCTGATTGGCGGCCTGGCTCTGTGGGCCTGCTTCACGCGGGGAGTCAACTGGCCGCTGACCTTCGCCGAGTCGGGCAACGATCTGATGACCGCGGCCCTGATCATCTTTGTCTTCCGGCGCATCTCGCCCGGCGTGATCTTGAGCGTGCTCGGCTTCGAAGCCTGGTCGGCGAGCCTTCTTTTCATCTTCCCGGTCTTCTCCGAAAATCCGATCGTCGATCTGGGCCTGACGCGCTGCATCGTATTGGGCAAAGTGGTCGCGGCGCTGGGCATGATCCTGCTGGCGCTGGAAGATCAGGTTGCCGCCAACAAGATCTCGGAGCTGCGCGAGCGCCGCGCCCGCAAGGAGCTCGAGGCTTACGCCAATCTCATCCTCTCGCGGCGGCGCGTGGAGGACTTCGACCGCCAGGGCGCCGAAATCTGCCAGACGGTGGTCTCGCACAGCCGTTTCATGCAAGCCGCGCTGCTGCTGCTGCGCAGCTCCGGCCACTATCGACTGGCCGGCGCGGCCGGACTCGACGATGCGACCGTGGCCGCTCTGGACCAGCTTGCGCCCCGTATTCCCGTGTCCGGGTTTCTGGCCCGCGGCTCGTTGCCTGCGGCCGTCGAGCACAGCCAGGCGGTTTTTCTCAACCTTGAACCGTGGCTGAGCCCCGGCGACGACCTCAAGCGCCTTGGCTTTACCGCCGCGGTTGCTGTCCCCATGCCCGGCCGGACGGCCACCGACGGCGCCATGCTCCTGGCCGGCATGCGCAGGGCGAACGACCCGCTCCGCGCCGACGATTTGCTCCCCGTTGAGATGCTCACGTCGCGACTGCAGGCGGTGCGCAGCCACACCGCCATGCTGGAGAAGCTTATCGACTCGGAGAAGTTCGCCGGGCTGGGCCAACTGGCCGGCACGGTCACCCAGCAATTGAACAATCCATTGACGGTGATTCTCGGCTACGCCTCGCTGCTGGAAGAGGCGTCGAATCTCGACAACCACGAGCGCCGGGGCGTCGACGCCATCCTGACCGAGGCGCGGCGCATGAAAACCACGCTGGAGAGCCTGTCGCGCATCTCGCGCTCGCAGGACGGGCTGTTCACGACCGTCTCGGTTGCGGAACTGCTCGCCGACATGGACACGCTCTACAACGCCGAGTTCCTGCGCCGCTCCATCGAGTTCCGGCTCAACATCGCGCCCGACCTGCCCAATGTGATCGGGGATGCGCAGCAGCTGCGCCAGGCGCTGCTGCACTGCCTGCAATTCTGCATGGAGGCCGTCGAAAGCCTCGGCCAAACTCCGGACAGCGAGAAGATGATTCGCCTGGAGGCTACGCACGAAGGCAACTGGGTGCAGATTCTGGTGGCCCACTCCGGTCCTGCATTCCTGCATCCCGAGCGCGCTTTCGATCCTTTTGTGCCCAAGCAGGTCTTTGGCGAGACCGCCGGCCTGGGCCTGAGCCTTTGCGCGACGATCCTGCGCGATCATCATGGCCGCATCTCGGCTGTGAATCTCGAGCCGCGAGGCGCGGCGATCGTGCTGGAGCTGCAAGCCGAGTAGAACAAAAACCGATACAATCGACTGGATGAGGGTCACCGTAGGCGTCTCGGGCGGAATCGCCGCCTACAAAGCGGCGGAGCTGGTGCGCGCGCTGCAGCGCCAGGCGCTGGACGTTCACGTGGCGATGACGCGGGCAGCTTGCCGCTTCGTCCAGCCGCTCACCTTTTCGGCGCTCACCGGACATAAGACGATCACAAGCCTGTGGGATGATTCCGCGTCCGGCGAATCGGCGGATGAGTCTTCGATCCAACACATCGGCGAGGCGCAGTGGACCGACGCGCTGGTGGTGGCTCCTGCGACGGCCGACATCCTGGCCAAGTTTGCGCACGGCATCGCCGACGACTTTCTGACCACGATGTACCTGGCCACCACGGCGCCGGTGCTTGTCGCGCCCGCCATGAACGTGAATATGTGGAACCACGCGGCGACTCAGGCCAATCTCGAAGTGCTTCGCCAGCGCGGTATTCGGGTGATCGATCCAGGAACGGGCGACCTTGCCTGCGGCATGGTGGGCGCCGGGCGAATGGCGGAGCCGGAGGCGATCGCCGATGCGGTTTTGTACGTGCTGGGCCGCCGCCATGATCTGGCCGGAGAAGTGGTGCTGGTGACCGCGGGCGGCACGCGCGAAGCTCTCGACCCGGTGCGTTATCTCGGCAATCGCTCCAGCGGCAAGATGGGCTACGCCCTGGCCGAAGCGGCGCAGAGCCGCGGAGCGAAGGTGATTCTCGTGACCGCTCCTTCTGCATTGCGGCCGCCCGCACACTGCGATGTGGTGAAAGTGACCTCGGCGGAGCAGATGCGGCAGGCCGTGCTCGATCGCATGGAGGAATCGACCCTCGTGATCAAGTCCGCGGCGGTCGCCGATTATCGCCCGACGAAGATCTCGGAGCAAAAACTGAAGCGCAGCGGCCCGCTCACGCTGGAACTCGAGCCGACCGAGGACATTCTCGCCGAAGTGGTGCGCCGCCGCCGGCCGGGACAGCTCATTGTGGGATTCGCTGCGGAAACCGAAAACCGCATGGAAAACGGACGCGCCAAGCTGCTGCGCAAAGGCGCCGACGCGATCGTGGTAAACGATGTCTCCGGCGAGACGACCGGAATCGATTCCAACCTGAACGCTGCGACGTTTCTCACGCCGACGACCGCCATCGAAATGCCGGCCATGCCCAAGCGCGATCTTGCCGACCGCATCCTCGACGAAGTGGCCTCCTTGCGGCGCAGCAAGGCGCTGGTCGTCGAGTTCGATGAAGAGACGCGCGACGCGGCCGGTACGGCGCAGGATGAAATCGTCGCGCCCGCCTCGCGCCGCCAGATCATTGTGGAGTAGCGGCATTGGCGCAATCCACCGGCTCGGCTTTTCGCGACGCGCTCAGCGCGCGTCTTCGCTTCTATCGCGATCTCGGCATCACGGAGTTTTATCGGCGCCCCGTCGATACGGCCGACATTCCAATCGAAACGTGTGCCCCCGGTCCCTCAGTTGGGACCTGGGATGGGAACCAGGAAAAGCAGGGTGCCCCCGGTCCCTTTGTTGGGACCGGGGATAGGAACGCCACAATCGAAAGCAAGATCGCCGCGCTCAGGATCATTCGCGACGATATCGGCGACTGCACCCGCTGCGCGCTGCATAAAGGCCGCAACAAGCTGGTCTTTGCCGACGGCTCGCCGATGGCTCGGCTGATGTTTATTGGCGAAGGACCGGGCGCCGACGAAGACGCGCAGGGCTTGCCGTTTGTGGGCCGCGCCGGCCAGCTGCTCAACAACATGATCTCTGCTATGGGGCTGAAGCGCGAGGAAGTCTACATCGCCAACGTGGTGAAATGCCGACCGCCGGGCAATCGCACTCCGGAGCCGGACGAAGCCAACACCTGCTCGCCGTTTCTTTTCCGCCAGATCGACGTGGTCAAGCCCGAAGTGATCGTGGCGCTGGGCGCAACGGCGGCAACGTACCTGCTGGGCGCGCGCCAGCCGCTCGCCGGCCTGCGCGGACGCGTCCACAATGTGCGCGGCGCGAAGCTGATCGTGACGTATCATCCGGCATATCTGTTGCGCGACCCGCGCCAGAAGAAAGAAGCGTGGGCGGATCTGCAGATCGCGATGCGAGAGCTGGGGTTGAAGGCGCCGGGGCGCAATTAATGAAAGATTCGCTGGACCTCTCAGGGAGCGTACTTACGGTTCCCTTAGGTCAGACACACCACTATTTGCAATCGTCAACATTCTCCGGACAGTCTGACCGAGTTTCGGATATTCGTAGGCTCCCTCGGTGTACAGGTTCGGCAAAGGATTGACAGCTGATTGATGCTCTGAAGTTGAAATTACTCCCTCGATTATCGCTTCGGGCGGAAGCTTCGACGCGTTAATTCCGATCATATTCCCGGCCGCAGAGCTCTGAATATCAGTGTCATTGCTCACCGCTGCTTGGACGACCGTGCATTCGCCGGCGGAGTCCTTGCTCAGGTCCCAGAGCTGCATTGAATTGCGCCCGGTGTTTGGCATTTGTGCCTCTTGCGGAAATCCAACCTTGTAGTTGTTGATCTTAGTGGGGAACTGGATCTTCGCGTACACGTAGTCAACGGGAGCATCCGTCTTTAGGAAAAATATGTAAAAGGTGCATCCCGCGGCGTTTCCGCTGGTTGCACGCACACCTCGTATTGAAGCTTCGATGCGCGGGCCAGGAAGCAGAGCCACAAACCAGCGGACAACGAAGAGGCCAAACAGCGTTCCGACGATGAAGCTCAGGAACCCTCGCGACAACGAGATCGCCACGCTCCGTTTGCTCCCGGTGCCCGCCGGTGGCAAGGTCTCTTTTGCCGGTGCAGCCTTCTTTGATTCGGAGCGATCTTGTCGGCTGCGTTTGCGTCTTCGTTTATTCAAGATTCCACAGCCCCGGTCGCATCGATCTCTAACCCCTGATCTCCGGACCCTCCCTACGTCTCCTTCCACAACGCCACGCCGCCAAAGATGCCGGTCTCGTTGGAGACGACCTCGACGTCCTTGGGCAGCTTGAAGTCGATCTTCTTGGTGTTGCCGCCGCCGAGGTAGAGGTGGTCCCAGTTGAAAAGCTTCTCGGTCTGGTCGATGGCTTCGCGCAGCAGCTTGTTCCAGTGTTTTTTGCCGTAGTGCCTGAGGCCGCGGCGGCCGAGGTAGTCCTCATAGGTGCGCTTCTTCCAGGGGTGGTGGCCGAGCTCAAGGCCGGGGCATAGCCTGCCGCCGGTGAAGATCGAGGAACCAACGCCGGTGCCGAGAGTCAGCACCAGTTCGACCCCGTGGCCCTTGACGGCACCGTAGCCCTGCACTGACGCATCGTTGGCGGCGCGCACGGGCTTGCGCCAGCGCTTTTCGAGCTCATGCTGCAGGGGAAAGTTGATCCAACGGGGATGCAGGTTGACGGCGTTATACGTGATGC
>Ga0335078_10004407_pt1 | contig 20873 bp, 15 predicted proteins | sample Lox_Sample_32_FD_206711 | JGI IMG/M metagenome (GOLD analysis project Ga0335078, IMG submission 206711) | Soil microbial communities from Loxahatchee National Wildlife Refuge, Florida, United States - Lox_Sample_3.2 | ecosystem: Environmental > Terrestrial > Soil > Wetlands | place: USA...
TCAAAACACCGACGTCTGCAACACGCGCTGTGTGAAAGAATTCGGCAGCCCCTGCCAGAATTTCTGCCCGGCCAACGTGTATGAAATGGTCGACGATGCCTCACAGCCGAATGGCAAGCGCATCAGCCTGAATCCCTCGAACTGCGTGCACTGCAAGACGTGCGACATCGCCGACCCGTATCAGATCATCACCTGGGTCCCGCCCGAAGGCGGCGGCGGGCCGAATTATGATGGGATGTGACCGCGCTGGTTGTGTGGCGATGGGCGTCTCGCCCGTCAAGAAAACCTCTTCGCCACGGATTTACACGGATTTCACCGATCAAACCTCAAAACTTGTCATTCCGAGCCGCTCCGAGCCGAAGGCGAGAGCGTGCGAGGAATCTGCTTTTCAGCATTATCGCGGGCCGGTTCTGAAGCTTCGACCTCCTATAGCCACCTCAACCCACCCTTGGGCGGACAAGAGTGGTCCGCCCCACACGGAGCTGCGTTATCCTGTCCCGACGAGGAGAATATGCACCACAGACTGATTCGCCACGGCGTTTTGCTCATCGCACTCATTTCCGTCTCAGCGTCCGCCTTTGCTCAGCAACCGGCTCCCGCCATTCCCTCCACCGGCCATCCCGGGCTCGATCAGTACCGCGCCTCGCGCATCGCCGTATTCACTGACGACTACGGCCAGCTCATGCGCTATCGCGGACTAAATGGTAGCCTGCGGGCCATGCCCTTGCCTCCCGGCCGCGTGGTTTTTTTCGGCGATTCCATCACCGACATGTGGAAGCTGGAAAAATATTTCGACGACAAGCCTTACCTCAATCGCGGCATCAGCGGCCAGACCACGCCGCAAATGCTGGTGCGCTTCCGCCAGGATGTGATTGACCTGCATCCCAGGGTGGTCGTCATTCTTGCCGGCACCAATGACATTGCCGGCAACACCGGTCCCATGCTCAGCGAGGACATCGAGGCCAATCTTGCCAGCATGGCCGAGCTGGCGCACGTGCATGGCATTCGCGTAGTCTTCGCCTCCATTCTTCCCGTAAACAACTACGCTCCGGGATCGCTGGAGGAGTTTGTCACGCGTCCGCGGGAGCGAATTCTGGAGCTGAACACCTGGCTCAAGGATTACTGCGCCAAAAACGGCCTTGTCTATCTCGATTATTTCTCCGCCATGGTCGACGACAAGGGAATGCTGAAACGCGATTTGTCGGACGACGGCCTGCATCCCAACGCCGCCGGATACAAGATCATGGCGCCGCTGGCCGAGGCGGCGATTGCGATGGCGATGAAATAGCACTCAGCTTTCAGCACTCAGGATTGAGTCACTGCAATTGACTGGTGCATCCAACGAATGTATCTCCAAGGGGCGTATCGACCGCAAGCCTTCTGGACTGAATGCTGACTGCCGAGTGCTGAATGCCCGATTGCTGAATGCTCCTTCACGACAAATTCGGCCGCGCCATCACCGATCTGCGGATCTCCGTCACCGACCGCTGCAACTACAAATGCGTCTATTGCCGGACCGGAAATGAAGGTGCGCTCTATGGAGATCTTCCATTTGCCGACTATCTGCGGATCGCGCGTGTGCTGGTCGGCATGGGCATCCGCAAGATTCGCATTACCGGCGGCGAGCCCTTATTACGAGGAGGCGTCGTTGCCTTCGTGCGCGACCTGGCGAAGCTGCGCAACGTTGATGGCGAACCTGTGGAACTCGCACTTACCACAAATGGCCATCTCCTAGCCGATCTTGCTCAGCCACTGAAAGAAGCCGGCCTCAACCGCGTCACCGTCTCGATGGACGCAGTCGATCCCGACCGCTTCGCCCGCATTACCCGCGTGCCCAACGGGTATGACAACGTTCTGGCCGGCATTCGCGCCGCCCGCCGCGCCGGATTGTGGCCGCTTAAAGTGAACTGCGTGCTGATGCGCGGCTTCAACGAAGACCAGATCATTCCCTTCGGCATGTTTGCCCGCGAAGAAGGCGTCACCGTCCGCTTCATCGAATTCATGCCGCTGGAAGAAGATCGTACCTGGTCTCCCTCGACCGTAGTCACGCTCGATGAAATCCTCGCCCGCATGCGCGAATATCGTCCACTGGTTGAGATTCCGCACGCGAGATCGGAAACCGCGCGCCGCTACCGCTTTGACGACGGCGTCGGCGAAATCGGCATCATCGCTCCTGTGTCGCATCCCTTCTGTGGACATTGCAGCCGCATCCGCATCACCAGCGACGGCAAAATTCGCACCTGCCTGTTCTCCGTCTGGGACCACAACCTCCACGCCCAAATGCAGCGCGGTGCCAGCGACGAAGAGTTGGCTAACTTCATCCGCAGCGTCGTGCAGAAAAAAGAAGAACGCCATCATATTGGCGAGCCGGACTTCGTGCCTGCTTCGAGGACGATGGTGCATATTGGGGGGTGACTACTGGGAAGGGCACGACTTCAGTCGTGCCGAGTTAGTCCGTAGCGACGGAGGCTTTAGCCGCTGAGGTTCGTTCCGTTTAAAATCAAATACGTGAATTGTCGCTGGGTCGCTGCAACGGCGGCACTGCTTTTCTCTTGCGCGACGCTATTGGCACAAAGCGAGTTCTACCTCGGCTTCGACCGCAACGACTATCCCGGCGATGCCAATCTCAACGCTCTGCGCCGGACTTTCTCTTTCGCCGGCTACTGGCTCAACAATCCTCCCGGAGAAAAAAACAACACATGGGCCGGGCATCGCGCCACCGTTGAATCCGCTGGCTTCGGGTTTCTCGTGCTCTTCAACGGACGCCTCTACGCCGACCTGAAAACCGTCACCAACGCCATCCGTCTCGGCCAATCCGACGCGCAAGCCGCGGTCGCCGCCGCGCACCGCGAAGGCTTTCCCGAAGAAACGATAATTTTTCTCGATCAAGAGCAAGGCGGGCGCATGTTGCCTGAACAAAAAGCCTACATCTACGCCTGGCTCGACGCCGTCATCGCCGCCGGATTTCGCGCGGGAATTTATTGTTCCGGAATCCCCGCGAAAGATGACGGCAATATCGTCACCGCCGACGACATTCGCCAAAATGCGGCCGGAAGAAAAATCGCTTACTTTGTCACCAATGACGCCCGTCCGCCCTCGCCCGGCTGCGCATTTCCGAAACGCCCGCCGAACCCGGCCGAAAGCGGCATTCCATTCGGCGACATCTGGCAATTTGCCCAATCACCACAACGCAAAGACGTCGCCGGCGGCTGCACCAATTACAACCACGATGGAAACTGCTATCCGCCGGGCCTTTCGCAACTGCACGTCGATCTCGATGCCGCAACCTCGCCCGATCCTTCGCACGGCAGAACGCAATGATCCCGAACGAGGGGCAGAAAGCGGAAAATAACCGCGTCGGCCTATGCACCACTTGCTCACACATGCGGCGCATGCAGAACGATCGCGGCTCGACGTTTTACTTATGCGAACTTTCTACCACGGACGCTAGGTTTCCCAAGTATCCACGGCTTCCAGTGATCCAGTGCGTAGGATACGTGAGTCGCAGGGATAACAACGATTCGGCCACGTAAGTTCTTCCATCAGCGGGTTTGCTAAGAGGCCGCTGCAGCGTGGGCCAGCGGCGCCGAACCGCTCACTTGCCCCTCTACCCTGGTGATCAGTTCCACCACTTCATCGGCGGCCTGAGTGACACGAATAAATTGCTCCTCCGCTTCCTTGGTTTTTCCTGCGTGCTTTAGCTCTACCACTTTCTTGACCAGGGCGTGCATGTCTTTGTGCTTGCTCTCCAATGCCTGAACGTCCGGCAGATCCCCATGATTCAGCATGGCATCAGCGTAAATCCACTTGCCCAATTCACACTGCTGGTGAGAGCCGAGCTTGGCTGGATCAATCTCTTCGCTTCCATCAAGGAAACGTCTCAACCGAATTCGCCAACTGCGATGCGCCATCTTCACTCGCGCAAAATCCACGCCCTGGGTTACATTCTTGTTCACATGGGATGAGCGCTTCTCAGCGCTGCTCCGGATGTCGCCTCCATCCCCATCCGACGAAAGCCGGAACTGCTTTACCAGCGCCTGCAGGTTTTGCGCGAGTCCGGCGAGATCATCCAGCGCCTGCTGGCTCTGCTGGGTCACGGCCGCGCTGGTGGAGGTGATCTTGGCAATCTCGGTAATGCTCTTGTTAATTTCTTCCGTGGCCGCCGCCTGCTCCGTCGCTGCGGTGGCGATGTGGGCGATCATGTCATTCACTTGCAGATTGGTTTCGATGATCTCGTGCAGGGATGAACCCGCCAGCGTGGTCGATTGCACGCCCAGCTCCACTTCTTTGGTGCCTGCCTCCATGGCCGTCACCGCATTCTTGGTTTCACTCTGAATGCTGCGGATCATTTCTGCGATTTCTTTGGTCGCCTTGCTGGTGCGCTCCGCCAGTTTTCTGACTTCATCGGCGACCACCGCGAAGCCGCGCCCCTGCTCGCCGGCGCGCGCCGCTTCGATGGCCGCATTTAAGGCGAGCAGGTTGGTCTGGTCGGCGATCTCGTCGATCACGCCAATGATTTGGCCAATCTGATCTGACCGTTTCCCCAATTCCTGCACCTGCCGCGCTGTATTGCCGACAGATTCGGCAATGGCGCGCATTCTAGTCAGAGTTTCTTCCACCACGTTGCCGCCGGTGCGGGCGCTTTCGGCCGCTTTTTGCGAAGCAGTCGATGCGTTGTTGGAGTTTTCCGACACCTGCTGCACGGTCGATGACATTTCTTGCATGGCCGTGGCCACCTGATCGGCTTGTGATCGTTGTGATTCCACACCCTGGGCATGTTCCCGCGAAGAAGCAGCCACGTCCTTGGCCGTTGCCGTCAAGCTCTCCGTGTTGCTGGCCACCCGGATCAAGATTTCCTGCAACTTATCAATAAACGTATTGAACCATCGGGCCAACTCTCCCACTTCATCCTCGACATTGATTTCAATGCGCTTGGTGAGGTCGCCTTCCCCCTCAGCAACGTCCCTGATTCGCTCAATCATTTCATTCAGGCGGTGGAAAATGGAGCGTGAAATGCTCGTGGAGACAAGCAAGAGCACAATTAGGCAAGCCAATGCCACGGTCCCGGCAGTCTTGCCACTCTTGGCTACGCTGGCGTTCACATCGTCGATGTAAATGCCTGTGCCCAGGACCCAGCCCCAGGGCTCGAACCCCTTCACGAAGGAAAGCTTGGGAACGGGCTCATCTCTTCCCGGCTTGGCCCACCTATAGGCCACGAACCCAGAACCGTTGGCTCTGACCGCCTTCACCGCCTCAACGAAAAGCGCTTTGCCGGCCGGGTCTTTAAAGTCCGTCAGATCTTTTCCGTCCAGTTCCGGCTTGAGCGGGTGCATCACCATGATCGGGTGCATATCATTGATCCAAAAATAATTCTGGCCCTGATAGCGCAGGCCGCGAATCAGTTCCAGCGCCCGCTTCTGTGCCTTATCGTGGGAAATCTTGCCGTCCAGTTCCAGCTTGTGTTCTTCCACCAGGATCGAATAAGGAACTTCCACCAGGTTTCTGGTTTGCTCTTCCTTCTCGGCAAGGATGTTGGAGCGCAGGCCACTCAGCCAAAATGCTGCCAGGACCACTAGGCCGGCAGCCGCAACGGCCACCATGATTCTGAATTTTCCTTTTAGCGTCATCCCTGATCTTTCGCGCGCACGGCGAAATACATCGAACCGCTCATTCACTCATCGGCAAAGTTTGCTCAGGGACTCAAGCCGGAAACGTTACTTTGGTGCTTTGATCGGAAGGCCTGCCCGCAAACTTGCGTTTGCCCCGCCGCCAGTGCACAATATCGGCGGATGCTCCATGCACTCTAGCTGTCAGGGTTGAAAGAAAAGCTGTTTCTTCCTTCGACCTGCCCGCATCCAAGTACTTGTAAGAGCAGCATAAGAGCAATAAGTGGCTTCAACATCCCCGCAGGCTGGGCGCTGATTCGAAAGGGTGAAAACGCGCAGCGAGTCTGCTGGAGCCGCTGACAGGCTTTCAACATCCCCGTTCACGAATGAGCGAGGTGCGCCGTGCGGGAATTTCCGCCGGAGCTTTCGCCTTCGGAGCTGAAAGCGAGATATATGGCTACAGCAGCCGCAGTATGCAGTTTGGAGAATTATTTAGTTCTTCCCGACCATACAATGGACGACCGCATTGCCGCGGTTCGCGCCGAATTAGGCCGCGAGTGCGTCATCCTCGGACATCACTATCAGCGCGATGAAGTCATCCGCTTCGCCGACTTCCGCGGCGACTCCTACAAGCTTTCGCAACAGGCCGCAAACGCCGGCGGCAAATACATCGTCTTTTGCGGCGTGCATTTCATGGCCGAAAGCGCAGATATTCTCAGCCGCCCCGGCCAGGTCACCATCCTTCCCGATCTCAACGCCGGATGCTCCATGGCCGATATGGCCGAAATTACCCAAGTAGAGGATTGCTGGGAGCAACTGGTTCGCGCAGGAATCACCGACGACGCGGGCCAGGGCGTGACCCCGATTACCTACATCAACTCGACCGCCGCGATTAAAGCGTTTGTTGGCGAACGTGGCGGTGTGGTTTGCACTTCGTCCAATGCCGCCGCTGCCATGAAGTGGGGCTTCGCCAAAACCTCCAGGTTGCTGTTTCTGCCCGATCAGCATCTCGGCCGCAACACTGGATACGCCCTGGGCATCCCGCTCAACGAAATGGTTGTCTGGGATCCGTATATGCTCAATGGCGGTCTTGCCCCCGATCGCCTCAGGAATGCCAAAGTTATTTTGTGGAAAGGTCACTGCTCAGTCCACCAAAGATTTCTGCCGGAGCACGTTGACAACGTCCGCGCCAGATATCCCGGCATTCGTGTGATCGTGCATCCGGAGTGCCGCTGGGAAGTCTGCCAAAAAGCCGACGGCATCGGTTCAACGGAAGGTCTGTTGAAGATGATCCGCCAGGCGCCGTCGGGATCGATGTTTGCCGTCGGCACCGAAATCCACCTCGTGAACCGCATGGGCAAAGAGTTTGCTGCGGAAGGGAAGAAAGTCATCACCCTCGATGACTCGGGCTGCTTGTGCACCACAATGTTCCGCATCTCTCCGCAGCATTTGTGCTGGGCGCTCGAAAATCTTGCCGAAGGCAACGTCGTGAATCAAATCAAAGTGAAGGACGACGTCAAACTCTGGGCCAGAGTCGCCCTGGATCGCATGCTGGAAATTCAGTAACGGAGGGGCAAAAACAGTGTGGGGACAGCCGCCCTCGGCTGCCCGGCCGAGCGGAACTCGGCTTAAGTTCGACGGCCTAGATTACAATAGCCATATGGCCGACCGCACCTTTACTCTCGACGAAGCCCAATCTCTCCTGCCCGTTCTCGAATCTCTTCTCCGCACTTCTATCGACAGCAAGAAGCTGATCGAATCCGTCGACGACGAATTCCGGGCCGTCGCCCATCGCGTCTTTCTCAACGGCGGGACATTTCTTAACATCGTCCACCTCGCCCGCCGCAAGGCCGAGCGCGAGAAAGCCGTGCAACGCGTGAAAGATTCGCTCGCCGAGATCGACGCCATCGGGGTGCAGGTGAAAGACCTCGAGATCGGCCTGCTCGACTTTCCCTGCGAGGTCGAAGGCCGCACCGTTTTGCTCTGCTGGAAGCTGGGAGAAAAATCCATCACTCACTGGCACGGCGTGAGCGAAGGTTTCGCCGGCCGCAAGCGCATCGACGAACGCATCGCGAAAGCCAAAAGAACACACTAGCCGTCAGCCATCAGGAAAATCCTAACAATGTGGGTCTTCGCGATCCTTCTCCGCGGTTTTGTTTTTCCTGACGGCTGGCGGCCGACGGCTGATGGCTGCTACGGCCTTCCCCCCTTCTTCCACACCGGCACATAATCCGCATTCACCAGCCACTCGATCGGGACAACCAGTCCAGAGATCACTACATCCATGTGCTTGAAATCGATGTGTGCCAGATCGTCGCTGGGCTGGTGATAATCCTCGTGTAACCCAAAACTCCCAATGGTCTGTGCCACCACGCCTTTTTTCGCCAGAACATAATTGTCCGAGCGTGCAAAGAAATTCTGCGCCGTGTGCGGATCAGGCACGACTTCAGCTCCATGCGACTTGAGTGTCGGTCCCAAGTCCGACCTTTCCCATCCGGTCAGCCAGACGTCATCGTCGGGAACCGCAGGATCGGGCCGTCCGATCATTTCAAACTCCAGATCAACCGCCGTATCCGCCAGCGCCAACGGAGGATGTTCGCTGAAATACGTCGATCCCAACCCTCCGGTTTCTTCGCTGCCGAACAAAGCAAAAATCACCGTCCGCCGTGGTCTCGGCCCGGAAGCCAGAATGCGCGCGAACTCGAGCACCGCACTCACTCCCGAAGCATCGTCATCAGCGCCGTTGTAGATGTTGTCGCCCTCGACCGGCGGCCCGATTCCCAAATGATCCAGGTGCGCCGAGAGCACCACCGCTGAACGGCGCAGCTTCGGATCGCTTCCCCATAGCATGCCCAGTACATTCCAGGTGGAACCTTTTTCCGCGCTTGCTGGTCCGCCAAATCGCAACTCTGTTCCATCTGCCAGCCGCCCTATTATTTTCGACGCGACCGGGCTCAGTTCAAGCAGGTTTGCATTTCCTCCCATGATTCGTCGCGATTCGCCCTCTAATTCCGGCGGCAACACGGGCAGTTCAGCGTCGCCGGGGAAAGTCTCCGGCTCATCGGGATAAGCCATCAGCGCGGCCACGGCCCCTTCCGATTCCGCCCGAAGAGCCGTCTGCCGCATCTCGAATCTATCGGCGTCATTGTTCAGCACCAGCACAATCGCCCCGGGTTTGATTTCGATTTCCTTGCCATCCTCCTCGCCCGCGTCGATCTTCTGCAGCGGCCCAAAAAATTCCGTCTGACTCAGTTGTGACACTATGAAATCCCTGCCATAAATCCACGGCGGCATCTCCTGCGACGCTCCCACTCGCAACAGCGGAGGCGAGGTAAACTTCTGTCGCAAAATCGGGGCGCGCTGCAAATAGCCACCGTCATCTCCGGCCGGTTCGACCCCGTAAGCCCGAAACTGGGCAGCGATGTATGTCGCCGCCACCAGCTCATCCGGGGTTCCGCTGCCCCGCCCGCGCAAAGCATCCGAGGCCAGAAACTCCATGTGCGCGCGAATACAGCGGGCGCAGATTTTCGCGGAGCCAGCCGAAGTAGAGATTGAGGACGTGCGTTCCGCCCGTCCTATGCTCCCGGCAGGCGCCTGGGCCAGCGCTAACAAGACGTTCAGCAGAATGCCGCCGCTGAGCAGCAAGACCGCAACAGAGTGTTTCTTCATGAAGGCTGGATACTGGATAAAGGATACTGGATAAAGGCTAGCAGATGTCGTCGGCCGTGCTCGCCGCCCGAAGTACACGGGACAAAAATTGTGCTGCAAGCTTCGTCCCCCGTACCGTTCTTGGAATTGAAAGCAGCTCTCCCCTGAAACTTAGTCATTGGAGGTCGGGAACCCATTCCAACCGGATGGGTTTGTAAACATTGGTACGTGTCCGGTTCGGTTCCAAAATTCTCTGCTACAATCGCGGCATAGGGCGTCTTGGGGCTGCCGGGGAGTTGTTCCGAGGCTTTTTGATCGATGGGTATTAAGAAAAAACTCCAAATCCTGCTTGCACTTACAACGCTCCTCATACTGGCTATTGCGGCCGGCTGCAAGGGGTTTTTTGTAAACCAGCCGACGGCGATGACCATCACTCCCGCCAGCCCAACCATGAGCCAGGGATCAACTCAGCAGTTTTCCGCCGTGGCTACACTAAGCGACAACACTACGTCGGACGTGACCACGAACGCCCTCTGGACAAGTTCATCTCCTTGCTCCATTACCATTGGTAACTCGAGCCCCAAAACCTCGGCGGCTCCGGGCTTTGCGACCGCAATCGGAAGTGGAACGTCGGTTACGATCACCGCAATCTACAATGGAGTGCAGGCGACGGCCACACCCGTTGGGCCGACGGGCCTTACCATTACCCCTTGCGGGCTCAACTCCAACGGCCACTTCAAGGTCGGATCGCCCGCGCAGACCTTTACCGCTTCGCTCAACGGATCAGCGGCACAGGGCGTAACTTGGGTCACAGCCAATAGCAACGTCGTGACCATCAACGCTACCACCGGTACAGCGACGTTTCCGACGGTCGGTTCGACATCTATAAGTGCCACCGACAGCTCGGCCAACACGGGTCAGCTGAGCATAACGGTAAACACCGACGGGAATTAGGGACCTGGCTGAAAACCTGCGCCCTACCCTTCGCGATGCTCAGTCGGAATCCCCCTACGCCTTCTCGTAATCTTGCCTGTCCCACCCCTCCGCACGATAACGTCGAAGCTGGCCGAATCCGCCAAACCTCATGCCCGAGATTCGCTGCATCGGTATCTGCACCGGTGGCGGGGACGCTCCCGGCCTCAACGCCGTCATCCGCGCGGCGGTCAAAGCCGCCTTCCTCAAATACAACTGGAAGATCATCGGCATCCCGGACGGCTACGACGGCCTGATCTGGCCGGAACGCTCGTTCGAACTCACGCTCAAACACGTCAGCGGAATTCTCCCTCGCGGCGGCACGATTCTCGGCACCACCAACCGCGGCAATCCTTTTCGCTATTCCACTGTCGAAGATGGCAAGGAAACCGTGCGTGATATCTCAGGCGAAGTCATCGCCAACGCGCAAAAGCTGGGCATTGACGCCATCATCAGCATCGGCGGCGATGGGTCGCAGAAAATTTCTCTCGATCTTTTTCACAAGGGCATCAAGATCGTCGGTGTTCCCAAGACCATCGACAACGATCTCTCCGCCACCGACCGCACCTTCGGTTTCGATACCGCCGTCGCCACCGCGACCGACGCCATCGACAAAATTCACACCACCGCCGAAGCCCATCATCGCGTGATGGTGATCGAAGTCATGGGCCGCGACGCTGGCTGGATCGCCTTGCACGCCGGCATCGCCGGAGGCGCGCACGTCATTCTGATTCCTGAAATCAATTTCAGCCTGCAGCGCATCTGCGATTACATCGCCCGGCGTGAACGCTATGGCAAACACTTCACCATCGTCGCCGTCGCCGAGGGGGTGCGCCTGCCGTCCGAGCTGCAGCATTTGTCGCGCGCCGGTTCGGTCGGCAATCTGGTCGGCGATGCGATTTCCCTCGTCGCTCACAAGGATGTCCGCGTCAGCGTGCTCGGCCACATTCAGCGCGGCGGTTCGCCGACCGCCTTGGATCGCGTGCTCGGCACACGCTTCGGCGTGGCTGCCATCGATCTGCTGGCCAACGGCCATTTTGGCAAAATGGTTTGCTTGCGCGGCGACCGCATCGAGGCCGTCGAGATCACCGAAGCCATCGGCCGCATTAAAACCGTCGATCCCCAAGGCGAACTCATCCGCTCCGCCCGCGCCATCGGCATCAGCTTCGGAGATTAGGATGGAATGAACGATGGGTGCCTCACTCATTCCGCGGTCTGTGCGAAATGAGGGGGTTCAACCTACGTCCCGCGGTCGAAGTTCGATCATCCCTCACCCGGCGGCGCAACCAAATGCCTCACGACCGGCGTCCCCCGCGCATACTGCTGTAGTCGCTCTTCCACCTCGTGATCGGCGCGCGTCATGCGTTCATGCTGCCGCAGATGCTCTGCCCACGAAGCCACGATGAACGTCTCCACATAGTGGTCGGCATGCTCCAGGTCGCGAAAAATTCCCCATTGCATCGCGCCATCCCTCCGCCGGATAACTCCGTATCGATAAGCCGTCCTGAGGAATTGCTCCACGTGCTGCGGATCAACCTGATATTCCACTGTGACCAGCACGGGACCGGAGTCGCCAGCGGCCGGAAGGGCTGCGCTGTCGGGCTGCGGCAAACGCCAATGGTGCCACTCCGTCAGATCGACTGTCTCCGCGGGCAGGCGCAGAAACAGCGCAAACACCGTCGTCGCAATCGTCCCCGCACCCGCGCAGAGCAGCGCGAAATGAACTCCCCAATGCGCCGCGACTGTGCCCCAAACCGCGCTGCCTGCCGCCACCGCTCCTTGGAACACCAGCGTCGAAACCGAAAGCACGCGCGCCCGCACCCAGTCGGGCGTATGATTCAGCACCAGCACATTGATCAGCGAAATAAACATGATCCACGCTGATCCCGCGACAAACATCGCGACGCACAGCGCAGGCAGAACTTTCAACGAACTCGCCGCAAACGTTGCCAGGCCATGGATCCCAACCCCGATGCAGACCACAGCCTCCACCGACCAACGGGCTCGCGCGCGTTGCATCACCACCGCGCCCAGCACCGCGCCCAGGCCAAAACACCCGAGCAGGATTCCATAAACCACCGGCGTGTTCTTCACTGCGTGGGCGATCAGCGGCAGCAACGCTGTCAGCCCGGTCGCGAAGAACATGATGCAGCCCGAGCGCGCCAGCAGAATGCGGATTTCCGGCGAATAATGCACATACCGGACTCCGGCGACCGCCGCGCCCACGACGGTTTCTGGCGGTGCCGTGCGCTTTCGGATCGCTCGCTTCCAGTTCGCAATTACAAAGATGACCCCCGCGAAGGAAGCGGCATTAAGCAGGAAGGCAGCGCCCACGCCCACCGCAGCAACCACCAGTCCAGCCAGTCCCGGCCCAACGGCGCGCGCAAAATTGAATTCGATTCCATTCAGCGCTGAGGCTGCGGGAAGATCTTCCTTGCGCACCAGTTCGGGCAATACCGCCCGCCAGGTGGGTGTTTCAAACGCATCGCCCGCCGACAAAGCAAAAGTCAGAATCAGCAGCATCAGCGGCGAAATCCAGCCGCCGAGCGTGAGCACGGCGACGAGGATCGCGACGCAAACCATCCATGTTTCCGTGCACAGAATCAGCTTGCGGCGGTCGACAATGTCGCCGATCGCTCCCGCGGGCAGCGCGAAAACAAAAAAGGGAAGGGCAGAGGCGGTTTGCGTCAGGGCCACATAAATCGGGCCGGCGTTGAGGGAAATCATCAGCCAGGCCGCGCCCACGCTCTGCATGAACGTGCCGACGTCAGAAACCACGTCCGCAATCAGCAGGTTTCGGAACGTGCGCGTGCGCAGAGGCTGCCACAGGCTCATCGCCTTGGAAGCGGAGTCAGCCATAGCACGGCGAATTGAAGATGGTAACTCTTTTTGTGATCGCGCGGCTGCCTACCCCTGCGCTCGAGAGCTATACTTTTCTGCAAAGTTGCGACGCCCCCCGGCGCGCTGAATAACCTCGCTTTCAAACATTTTATGGACGCAAATGAATACGATCTTGTGGTCATAGGCAGCGGACCAGCGGGGCAAAAGGGCGCCATCTGCGCCGCCAAGCTGCGCAAAAAAGTTGCCATCATTGACCGCAAGAAAACCATCGGCGGCGTTTGCGTCCACACCGGCACCATCCCCAGCAAAACTTTGCGCGAGGCCGTGCTCTACCTCACAGGGTTCCGCCAGCGTAGCTTCTACGGCCGCAGCTACATGGTGAAAGACAAAATTGCCATGGCCGATCTGATCTTTCGCGCCGACTCGGTCATGGCCCGCGAGATCGAGGTTATCAAGGCCCAGCTGCGGCGCAACTACATCACGACTTTCGAAGGCAATGCCCGCTTTGCCGACGCTCACACCATCGAAATCAAAAGCGATGAAGGGGTGCAACTGCTCCGCGGCCAATACATTCTCATCGCCTGCGGCACCCGCCCCGCTCACAGTTTCGACATCCCCATCGATGGCAAGCGGATCTTCGACTCCGATCAGCTGCATGAACTCGGAGAAGTGCCACGCGAATTGGTGGTCGTCGGCGCAGGAATCATAGGTCTGGAGTACGCTTCGATGTTCGCCGCGCTTGGCGTCAAAGTCACGCTGCTCGATCAACGACCCATTCTTCTCGATTTTGCTGACCGGGAAATTGTCGAAAGCCTCTGCTTCCAGCTTCGCCAGCTGGGAACGGTTTTTCGCTTGGGCGAGAAAGTCGTCTCCGTCGGTTTTGACGAGGCCCGCGATCGTGTCTTCGCGCGGCTGGAAAGCGGCAAGAACGTGCACGCTCAGGCCTTGTTGTATGCCGTCGGTCGCCAGGCCAACAGCGATCAGTTGAATCTCGAATCCGCCGGTCTGCAGCCTGATGCGCGCGGCAAACTCACGGTCAACGAATATTTCCAAACCTCCGTCCCCCATATCCACGCCGCAGGCGACGTCATTGGTTTTCCCGCGCTCGCCAGCACTTCCATGGAGCAGGGCCGCCTCGCCAGTTGCCATATGTTTGGCACGCCCACTAAGATGCCGCCGAATTTAATACCCTATGGCATTTACAGCATTCCTGAAATTTCCATGGTCGGACAGACCGAGGAACAGTTGACTCGCGAGAAAATTCCTTACGAGGTTGGCATCGCCCGTTACGCTGAACTCGCCAAGGCACAAATGCTGGGCGACGAGCAAGGCCTTTTGAAGCTCTTGTTCGATCCGCAGTCGTTGAAATTATTTGGCGTGCACGCCATAGGCGATCGCGCCACTGAAATTGTGCATATTGGCCAGGCCGTGCTTGCCCTCGGCGGAACGCTCGAGTATTTCCGCGACGCCGTGTTCAATTACCCAACTCTGGCCGAAGCCTACAAAGTCGCTGCGTTGGATGGGCTGAATAAGTTGTAAATGAATTCCAGATTGGATAGGCACGAACTGCGTGGGGACAGCCGCCCTCGGCTGTCCGGTCGAGCGCAGCTCGATAAGCGTGAGGACGCCCGTCGTTCAACAAGTTTGCACGAGCGGGACGCTCGCGCCCACATTGACGGGCGAGGACGCCCGGCGGAACCGCACTCCCCGGCTGCTATAGTATTTTTGTGAAGTGTAGTACGCGAGTTGGCCTGCTTCTTCTGCCGGCGGTTCTGCTGCTCCCTGCTTGTTCCCGGACACGCCAGAGCCACGAAATCAACTACGTTTCTGCTCCGCAAGCCATTCTGCGCGACCAGGTCGCCGCGGTCTTTAATAAGACTGGCACAGTCAAGAACGGAGAGGCAGTGCAGGTGCTTGGCCGCGAGCGCCGCTTTGTTCACGTGCGCACCGCAAGCGGCGCTGAGGGATGGATTGAGCAACGTTATCTCGTCACCCAGCAGGTTTTTGACGCGTTCCAGAAGCTTGCGCAGCAGGAACAAAACGCGCCGGTGCAGGCCACTGGCGTTACGCGCAACCAAACCAACATTCATCTTGAACCCAACCGCACCGCCGACCATCTTTATCAGCTCGATCAGAGCGCAAAGCTATCGATTTTTGAACGTGCGACCAGCGAGAAAACCTTGCCCGGCGCGCCACCCGTCAAGCCAGCCACCGGTTCGAGCGCCGGTGCGGCCGCGCCGGTCGCAGAAGATTGGTGGCTGGTGCGCGACAATGAAGGCCACGTCGGCTGGGTCCTGGCCCGCCTTATCGACATTGACGTACCTCTCGACATCGCGCAGTACGCCGAAGGTCAACGCATCGTGGCATCGTTTGTGTTGGATCAAGTCACAGACGGAAGTCAAAAAGTTCCGCAGTATCTGGTGCTGCTGACCGAGAACAAAGATGGCTTGCCCTTCGACTTCAACCAGATCCGCGTGTTCACCTGGAATCCTCGCCGCCACCGCTACGAAACTGCCTATCGTGAACATGATCTGATGGGCGTGCTGCCGGTTACACTCTCGCGGGAAAATTTTGAAAAGGAAGGCTGGTTGCCGGTGTTCATCGTGCGCGTGAAAGATGAAAACGGCAGCGTCAGCGAGCGGAAATACAAATTGAACACACCGATTGTCCGCAGGGTTCTGGCTCCGGGTGAGAAACCCGCATCGCCTGCCCATCCCGCGCGAAAATCCCGCCGCAAAAGCTAGTAGGGCTTAGCATTTCCTTTCTGGACGAGGACGTCCGGGATTTTGCACGCATGGCTCAATTTGCGGAGTGGGGGGAACCGGCCTGCCTTCGGTCAGGCAAGAGTGCCAGTGATCCAAAGAACTGCGCAACTGCACCAGCCGAATCCCGCCAAACTCCTCGGGATAGCCGGAGAGATTCCTCGACGCCCGAGCCAGCAAAGACCGTGCTCCCACGACATTGCCTCTGCTGTGATGGTGAAGTGCCACCGCGACCTGGATCAATCCTTGCAGGAATTTACGCTCGGTTTCCGGCGCGACCCGCCACACTTCTTCAAGCACCTCATGGGCGTCAAAAAACGCCCCGCGGTTGAATAGTCGGATTCCTTCCTTGAAGTGGCCAGGATCCATAATTCTCTAAGACTCTCTAAATAGACTTTCGGTAACCCATACCGTCAAACCTGTATACAGGATTCCATAGGCTCTCGTCCCACCAGCATCCAGTTTTCAATAATTTAGAACATTAACATCAAGACAAATTCATGAAAACAAACAATGTTATCTCATAACGTTTTGGAATGTTATTTGCACCTGTCAAACACCGGAATGTTCCCAGTGTCCCTCATGCCTCTCTTCGGCGGCACCGGAGGAGCGAGAAGCTCCCAGAGATTGAGTTCAGGAGAAGACGCCATGAAGCGAGAAATCCCCACTTTGAAGGTTCTAGCGTTCGTCTTTGCGTTGGCGGGTTTGCTAACCCTCAGCGCTGGCGTGGCTTACGGCCAGGCGATCAGCGGAAATATCGTTGGCACGGTTGTGGATTCGTCCGGCGCAGCGGTTGCGAACGCCGACGTTAATGCTACCAACATAAACACGGGCGTTGGCGCCAACACAAAGACCAACGGGACGGGTGAGTACCGTTTCGACAACCTGCTCGTCGGGTTCTACAAGATCACAGTCAAGGCGAGCGGCTTCCGGACCACCACCGTCCAAGTGGAGGTGCAGCTGAACGCAAGCGCCACCGCCAACGTGACGATTTCCCCTGGCGCGCAAACGGAAGTGGTTGAAGTTTCCGGAGAAGCGCCAATTATCGATACGACCACGGCGCAGATCCAGTCCACCTATGAGGACAAGCAACTCGCGGATCTGCCCACAGCCGCCTTCGGTGGAGCGTTGGGAAGCGGCGTGTTAAACTTGTCGCTTTTGCAGTCTGGCGTAGGCACCACCGGCGGGCTGGGTGCAGGTTCAGGCCCGGCTGTTGGAGGTCAACGTCCCCGGAACAACAACTTTACGATTGAAGGCGTGGATAACAACAATAAGGGTGTTACCGGACCTCTGGCTTACGTGCCGAATGATGCCGTCGCCAACTTTACCGTTCTGCAGAACCAGTTCGATCCCGAATTCGGTCACTCGAATGGTGGACAGTTCAATACCGTTGTGTTGAGCGGCACCAACTCCTTTCATGGCCGCGCCTACGAGTACTTCCAGAACCGTAACTTAAATGCGATTGATCAGTCTGTTGTGAACAATGTTTGTCCTTTGGGCGTCTGCCCTCCGGGAGTGGCGAGACCAAACCAAAACCCCCGCTTCGATAACAACCGTTTCGGGGGACAGGTAGGCGGACCGATTTTCAAGAATAAACTCTTTTTCTTCGTCAACTACGAGTACAACCCTGTGGGTCAAGTGGCGCTTCCAGGCGGTGGCCTCTACCAGCCAACCACCCAGGGCTATCAGGACTTGCTGAACTACACCGGGACCTTTGATGGTACGCCTACCGGCTCGCCGATCTCCACAGCTAACGTCAATGCTCTTAAAGTGTTTGAGCCCGGCGCGGCTACACAGGTGAAGCTCTCCAATTGCATAGGCCCTTCGGACCAGACCGGATGCCACGGCATTCAGATCCCTCTGGGAAGTTTCCCGCTGAATGCCCCGAACTGGCTTAACAACAAGGCGCTGGTTACTTCGATGGACTACAACCTAAGCGACAAGGACCAGATCCGCGGGCGCTATATTTACAACAGTCTTGGCCAAATCGATACCGGTCTGACGGGGGAAACGCTTCCCATCTTCTTTACGACCTTGACGCAGCCGTTCCACGTTATCGCGCTAAGTGAATATCACACCTTTTCCCCTACCGTCAGTAATGAGTTCCGTGTGGGCTACAATCGGTGGGGCTATAACTACGTAGTTCCTAACCTTAGTTTCCTGCCCACCCTCGATTCATTCCCCAATCTCACGATCGATGAACTAGGCACTGACATTGGACCCGATCCGAACGCGCCCCAGTACAGCCAGCAGAACCTTTATCAGGCTGTGGACAACATAACCTGGGTCAAGGGCAACCACACCTTCAAGTTCGGCGGCGAGGGGCGAAGGTACATCACGCCGCAGATGTTTATTCAGCGTTCGCGCGGCGACTACGAGTACAGCACTCTGAATCTATTCGCCTTTGATCAGATCCCCGACGAGTTAGCCGAACGCAGCTTTGGCAGCGTTGGCTATTCCGGCGACCAGTACGGACTTTATTGGTATGCCAATGACATTTGGAAGGTGCGACCAAACCTGAGCTTAAATCTCGGCGTTCGCTACGAGTACAACAGCACTCCATTCGGTTGGACGCAGCAAAGTTTGAACTCAATTGCCAATGTTCCCGGGCTGATTACTTTCGGTTCGCCTCAGGCGCCGACCAAAGACTTCATGCCGCGGGTGGGTTTTGCTTATTCACCGGGTTCGAGCGGAAACACGTCAATTCGTGGCGGTTTCGGCATGGGTTATGACATCCTTTACGACAATATCGGCGTGCTGGAGCGGCCGCCGCAGATTGGCAACACGGTCGATTGTCCAGAACCCCAGTGCAAGACCCCGTTCCTGGCTAATGGAGCCATTCCGTTCGAGCCCTCGAGCGGGATTAGCGTTCTTGACCAAGCTGAGGCGCGAGCGAACACCTCTGCCTACCTGCCAAACAACGTGAAGTATCCGGTGGCGCTCTCGTGGAATTTTGGCGTGCAGCGCGTAATAAAGTCGAACTACACCGCCGAGGTTCGCTATGTAGGTACTCGCGGTTCGAGTCTCAATGTACAGAACCGCCTGAATGTCTTGGATACGGTCACGCCCAGCTTCCACTTGCCTACTTACCTGCAAAATCCGGGTCAGGCGGCGCTCGACGCGCTTACAACGACTTTGGACGGACCGGGTGGCATTGTCGACACTTATGATAATGGCGCCTTTTTTGATCCGGCCTACCTGCTGCCGAACACGTCCTGCGGCGGCAGCGGCGGCGGCATTATTGGCAATTGCGGGTTCTTCAGTGAGATTACGGCCTACGAACCTTGGGGATCGTCCACCTACCACGGACTCCAAACCCAATTGAATCGCCGCTTTACGAGCGGCCTCCAGTTCCAGGCGGCTTATACCTTCAGCCACACGATTGACAACAGTACGGCTGATTTCTTCTCGACAATCATTGCTCCGCGCCGTCCGCAGGACTTCCGTGACCTGCCGGCGGAGCGCTCCAACTCGATCCTGGACCATCGTCATCGGGTAACGCTGTCGGCAGTCTACGAGTTGCCGTTCAACAAGAACAGCTCAAGCTGGTTCATGCGAAACGTCCTCGGCAACTATGAGATAGCGCCAATCTACACCTGGGAGTCAGGTCAGTGGGGTACGGTACAAAGCGGAACCGATTCCAATTTCAACACGGATGGCGCCACGGACCGGGTCGTCGTCAACCCGAGCGGCGTTAAGGGCACCGGGAGTGACGTGACGCCGCTCACTAACTCGGCAGGTTTCACTGTAGCGTATCAGGCAAACAATCCCAACGCCCAGTACATCGTGGCTGGACCGGGAGCCCTCGCCACAGGCAGCCGCAACACCTTAGCAACCCCGCCCATCAACAATCTGGACTTGACGGTTTCCAAGCATATTGCGTTCACAGAACGCTATCGCATGGAGTTCACCTTTACGGCTCTAAATTCGCTGAATCACCCGCAGTTCGTAACCGGGAGCATCAATCAGGTGACTTCCATCAGCATAACTGGCACAACACAGCGGAACTACTTTATTCCCAACTCGGCAAACTTCAACAACGCGCTGGCTAGCTGGGCAAGCAATGCGCGCCAGGTGGCTTTAGGCGTTAAATTCATCTTCTAGCCGATTTCACGAGTCCAACACAGGAGGGCCTGCGGGCCCTCCTAATTTTTTGCCTCGCGGCGCTCACGCCCTTTTTCGCTCAGCCGGTTGACAGTCATGAGCTGTTGCCCCTCCGAATCGCGTGCATTCGTACCCATCGGCTATGTCCTCATCCCTCTGGTACACCCTGAATTGCGCCCTGTCAGTCCAAAATGGAGACAGCGCGATTCAGGGGATGTTTTGGAAACGGAAGACAAAAGACTCGGAGGGGAAAAAGTGGGAGACTTGGCTGCGGCACGGGGTGGTGGCGAAGCGCATATTGAGCGAGTGATTACCCAGGTGCACGCCGAGCTTGAAGATTTGCTCAAAAAGCGGGCGGAAATCGTCAAGCGCATTGGCACCATCCGGCAAACCATCGTTGGCCTGGCCAACGTATTCGGCGAAGGCGCCCTCGGCCCCGAACTCTTAGAGTTGATCGATCGCCGCCCGCAGGAGCGGCAAACTGGTTTCACTAAGGCATGCCGGATCGTGCTGATGGAAGCCCAGCGCCCCCTGACGGCAAGGGAAGTTTGCCGTCTTATCGGGCAACGGAACCCGGCTCTGCTGGCGCGCCACAAAGACCCATTGGCTTCTGTGACTACAGTGCTTAACCGGCTGGCCAATTACGGGGAAGCGCGCTTCGTTCTCAACCAGCAGGAACGACGAACCTGGCAGTGGGTGAGCGACCGGGACGCCAATCCAGTTCAGCTTCCGAACAGCGTGTAGTGCGAGCTGGCAGCCATGAAAAACAGCATGGGAACGGAGAGGAAGAAATTCGTGCGCGAAGCGAGAAACTCTTGGCGGGCCAAAACCGCGGCGTCGGCGGGTGGAGTTCCGGCCAGTGTGCCGCGGATGATTTTCTTGTTGTTAGGCCAGATGATGCCCCAGACATTAAACAGCATTACCCAGCCAAAGCCTCCGC
>Ga0335078_10004408_pt1 | contig 20872 bp, 12 predicted proteins | sample Lox_Sample_32_FD_206711 | JGI IMG/M metagenome (GOLD analysis project Ga0335078, IMG submission 206711) | Soil microbial communities from Loxahatchee National Wildlife Refuge, Florida, United States - Lox_Sample_3.2 | ecosystem: Environmental > Terrestrial > Soil > Wetlands | place: USA...
AACATGTCGCAATTTCAGGTCTTGCAGCCGGAAACCACCTATGCGGGATCGCCCATCCAGGCGCTCGCAAAGGGCCTTCCCAAGCGCACCCGGTCACTCTGCCCGGAATGCTCGCAACTCATTGATGCGACGATACTTGATGATGCCGGCAAGGTGGTGATGGAGAAGCGATGCCCGAGCCACGGCGAGTTTCGGGACATCATTTACTCGGACGCGAAACTGTACCTGAAGATGGAAGAGTGGACATTCGGCGACAACCGGGGGCTGGCCAATCCGGCGGTGACGACCGCCACGCGGTGCCCCGACGATTGCGGTTTGTGCAACCTGCACACCAGCCACACGGGGCTGGCGAACCTGGATTTGACGAACCGCTGCAACATGACGTGCCCGGTGTGCTTTGCGAACGCCAATGCTTCGGGTTATCTGTACGAACCGGATTTTGAGACGGTGCGCAAGATGCTGCAGGCACTGCGCGACCAAAAGCCGGTGGCGGGCCGGATCGTGCAGTTCTCGGGCGGCGAGCCAACCATCTACCCGCGCTTTTTCGAGGTGCTGAAGCTGGCGAAGGAAATGGGGTTTTCGCACACGCAGGTGGCGACCAACGGGCTGAAATTCATGGACCTGGAGTTCGCCGAGCGCGCCAAGGAAGCGGGGCTGCACACCCTTTACCTGCAGTTCGACGGAGTGTGCGACGACGTGTACCGGCGGACGCGCGGCGAATCGCTTTGGGAAAAGAAGCTGCTCGCCATTGAAAACGTGAAGAAGGCGGGGCTGAAGATTGTTTACGTGCCGACGATCGTGAAGGGAGTCAACGATCACCAGATCGGCGACATCGTGCGGCTGGCGCTCGAATACATCGAATGCTCGAGCGGGATCAGCTTCCAGCCGGTGGCATTCACGGGGCGGATCGCACGCCATGAACTGCTGGCGAAGCGGTTCACGCTTTCCGATTTCGCGCACGCGGTTCACCAGCAGACGGGCATCTGCGATCCCTACGAAGACTGGTTCCCGCTTTCCTGCGTGACGCCGTTCTCGAAGCTGCTGAGCGCATTGCGCGGGGATGAGACGACCACGCTGAGCTGCCACCCGCATTGCTCGCTGGGCACATATCTCTTTGTCGATCAAAACCGCAAAGCGGTGCCGGTGACGCAGTTCGTGGAGGTGGGCCCGATGCTGCGCGAGATGGACGAACTGGCGCGCAAGGCGGGCAAGCGGCGCATCCAATTCTTCACCAAGCTTTCGGCGTGGAGCAGCCTGCGCAAGTTCTTCCACGAAGAGAAGGCGCCGGCGGGCCTGACATTCAACAAGTTCCTGCAAACGCTGCAAGGCATGACCGACAAGAAGTACGGCCGCGGCAAGAGCGAAGCCGGCGGGTTTACTTATCGCACGCTCATGCTGGCGGGCATGCACTTCATGGATTCCTACAACTACGACGTGGAGCGCGTGAAGCGCTGCGTGATTCACTATGCGGCGCCCAACGGCCTGATTTACCCGTTCTGCGCTTACAATTCGGGCCCGGTCTACCGCGAGCGGATCGAGAAAGAGTTTTCGGTTCCACTCGAGACGCAAAAAGAGATGCGCGGCCTGAGTGTGAAAGCGAAGAAGGGCTGCGGCACCTGCGAGCCGGAGCTGGTCGGATAAGACCGGCTTCGCCGGGAGCGGGAACAACCTGACCGCGGGAAGGCGCGCCTTTGCGGGACGGGCCGATTGCGGCCGCCAAATGTCACCTTGATTGCCCATTGCCGGGCGCCTGCGTGCAAGGCGCGGCGGGGCGGGCGCGGGCGGTATTGGGAGAGGGCGATCTGGTACAGTGAGCTATACCGATGGAGACCGAGGAACGCCAGCAGCGCCGCCTGCTACAGAAAGAATACGGCAGTTTTTACCGAGCAGTAAGTGACATTCTGTTCCGGCATAACTTCATGGACCTGGATGGCAAGCACAACACGGGCGAGTATGATCCGGAGGTGGATTCGCTGCTCCTGCGGATCGCGGAAGCGGAGCATCTGGAAGGCGTGCAGGAACTGCTGTACGAAGTTTTTGTGAGCGCCTTCGGGGAAGACAACTGCGGCAGCAAGGGTCTCTACCAGGGCGCGGCGGCGGAAATCTGGAAGGCCTACGAGCGGCACCGCCGCAAGTGAATCCTTAATCAGGTCTCCACGAGGCGGATGGCACCGATGAGCGGCGAACGGGCCGGCATGGGGCGCAGCCAGGCAACGCCGGGACCTCGCCGGGACCTCGCATGGCTGCTCCTGGCCCGCCAGCGTGCGCGGCGCCATGGCGCTGCTGTGCTATAATACCAATAACTCCTCAAATACATGGCTCGCCGCGGATTTACCCCGACGCCTGATTGGCTCGGGAGGTAATTATCTCAAAGGGAAACGGGTGATCCAATGTTGTATGACAGCACGAAGGTTCTCTTACGCGGAATGGTTCGGTCGCTGGAAAGTCTTGACAAGGATAGATGGGACGATCATGTCGAGTCGGGGGGCGAATGTCTTTACGAAATGCACCAAATGGCCCGCCCGCTATACAAAGGCTACCGAATCGACGCTTCCAATCGAGCGCCGGCCCTGGTTCCGGTGCACGAGCGGGCGGCGCGTGCGATTCCGCACGTGAAATCGATGGTAAAGGCGATCCGGCGCAAGGACCAGGCGGCCGCGGTACAGAGCGGCGCCGCCGCCCTTGCCGAAATGTAGACGGCGGGGGACAATGGGGCGCGCCGCCAGGCAGATCGCCACAGATGCCTGCGTGAAATTGGCAACGGCCGATGGGGGTTTCGCGTTGTGAGCCGCACCTTTTCGGCAGTTCCCCGGTTTCAGTTCGCGATTTCGTGCTACCATGAAGGTGTAGTTTGGCAGTTCCGCTAATTCGAGGCCTCTCGCATAGTCCGGCAACAAACCGTCTATCCTGCCCGCGATTCGCTGCTCTGCAAATTCCAGAAAGAAGATTAAAGTGAAGAATATTTTTGTAGGAAACCTCAGCTTCGGGGCTACCGAGGATGCGGTTCGTTCTTTGTTCGAGACGTATGGCACGGTTGACCGTGTGAGCATCGTAACCGACCGTGAAACCGGGCGCGCCAGGGGCTTTGGATTCGTGGAAATGACCGTGGGCGCGGAAGCCGACGCGGCGATTGCCGGTTTGAACGGCCGGGAACTCGATGGCCGGGCGTTGAATGTCAACGAAGCGCGGCCGAAAGAGGATCGCGGCGGCGGCGGATACCGCAGCAGCGGAGGCGGACAGCGGCAAAACCGGCGGTGGTAAGGTAAAATCAAGTGTGGGGCGGTTTTGGTAAACACCGCCCCCGTCTTCTCACGCGGATTCGATCGGGCGATCGATTTGCCGGTCCGGCGAGTTCGTGCGTATTGCGCGGCTGCGGTTTGAACCAGCTAGAATAGCTTAGATAAGGAGACACGCCTATGGCTTCGCGATCTCGTACTACATTCCAGAAACGGCAGAAGGAAATGGCACGCGCCGAGAAGCAGCGTGACAAGGCTGCCAAGCGGGCACAAAAGAAAGATCAGGAGCGCACCGGTCCGGAGGAAATCACCCTGGAAGAGGCCGCGCTGCTGCGTTCGTAGCGCTTGGCTGCAGCGCCGGACCGGATGGTCACGACCAGCGGGACGGCAGAGACAGCCGGCGGCGGCGGATTTGCAGGCGAATCAGGCCGTGCGCGCGGTGTCCCGATTGCCGATGCTGGAGCTTGCGATCGATTGCCTGCCCCGCCTTCCACAGGCGAGGCGAAGGGCTGGAGCCATCCGAGCCGGGAGTGATTGCGGATTTTCCCGGGGCTGGTACCTGCCCGGTTGTTCGACCTGCCTCAAAGCTCACGGCGTGAGGGTGAAGACGCCATGTAATGCGGCCGTGGAATCGGCGCCAATCCAAACGTCGAAGCGAGCCGGTTCTTGCACCCACGCCTTCTTCGCTGCGCTCCAGTAGCTCAATTCATCGTTGCCCAGCCGGAAGTGGACGGTTTTCTTTTCGTGCGCAGCGAGCGAAATGCGCTCGAACCCTTTCAGCTCGCGGACGGGGCGTGAGGCGCTGCCAAAGCGCTGGTGAAGGTAGATCTGCGCTACTTCATCGGCGGTGGATTCGCCTGTGTTCTCGATGTCGGCCGTGACCTCGAGCGACTGGCCGACCTTGGTCTGCGGCCGGCTCACCTGGATGTTCGCAAAGCGGAACGTCGAATAGCTGAGGCCATAGCCGAACGGATAGAGCGGAGTGCTCTCCTCATCCCAGTAGCGCCGGCCCTGATTATCGGGCGATTGCGTGGTATTGTGCGCATAGTAAAGGGGCACCTGTTCGGAGTTGCGCGGCCAGGTGAGGGGCAGTTTTCCACCCGGGAGAGCGTCGCCGAAGAGCAGGTTGGCGATCGCGCTGCCGCCTTGGGTGCCCGGATACCAGGCTTCGAGAATCGCCGGAACGTGTTGGGAGGCCCAGCGGATATCGAGGGGGCGCCCGTTCAACAGCACGAGCACGAGCGGCTTGCCGGTGGCGGCGACCGCTTCCATCAGGGCCTCTTCATTGCCGGGGAGCGCGAGCGATTCACGCGACGCCGCTTCACCGCTCATGTTCTGCGCTTCGCCGAGAACCAGGATGGTGAGATCGGAGGAAGCGGCGAGGCCCACCGCCTTATTCAGTTCGTCCTTCGCATGTTCCGGCGTCCAGGGCACGCGCGGCTTGCTATTGAAGATCTGATCGAACACCGAGGGGAACTTGCGGGCGATCTCGACGCCCGGGGCGAATGCGACCTGTGCCTGCGAGCCGGTCTTCGCGCGCAAGCCGGCCAGGACCGTGACGGTCTCACTGAGATCCTCCTGGAAGGCCCAGGAGCCCAGGGTGTCCACTTGCGAATCCGCCAGCGGGCCGATCACGGCAATCCGGGCGTAGGCGCCTTTGTGGAGCGGCAGAAGGCCGCCTTGATTGCGGAGCAGGACGGCGCTCCGCTCGGCGGCCAAGCGCGCCGCGGTGCGATGCTCGGGGCTTGCCAGCACGCGAGCCGCGCGCGCTTCGTCAACATACGGGTGCTCGAACAGGCCGAGGCGGACCTTCATGCCGAGAATGGCGCGATCGGCATCTTCGATCTGCCGGACGGTCACTTTACCGGAGCTGACCGCGGCCGAAAGGCTCTGTCCGAAGGCCGTGGCTCCGAGGGCCATCTCCATATCCACGCCGGCGCCGAGCGCGCGCACGGCCGCATCCGGCAGGTTTTCGGCGAAGCCGTGGGTGACGAGGCTCTTCACTGCGTCGGCGTCACTGACGACGAACCCCTTGAACCCCCAGTCCTGGCGAAGCACATCATGGAGCAGCCAGCGGTTGCCGGTAGCGGGAACATCGTTCAGGTCCATGTATGCGCTCATCGCCGAGCCGACGCCGGCCTGGACCGCCGCGTGAAACGGCCGCAGGTAGACGTTCCGGAGGAGGGACTCGGGGATATTGGACGCGTCATAATCGCGGCCTCCCTCGGCGGCCCCGTAGCCGGCAAAGTGCTTCATGCAGGCCAGGATGTGATCCGGCGCGCCGATGAACTCGCCCTGGAATCCGCGCACCTGGGCAGCGGCCATGACAGAGCCGAGCCAGGGATCCTCGCCGGCGCCTTCGACGATCCTTCCCCAGCGCGGGTCGCGCGCAATATCGAGCATGGGCGCAAACGCCCAGTTGATGCCCACCGCACTCGCCTCCCTGGCGGCGACCGCCTGCGCCCCAGAAACCATCGATGGATCGAAGGATGCCGCCAGGGCAATGGGGACGGGGAATATGGTGCGGAAACCGTGGATGACATCGAAGCCGAAGATCAGCGGGATGTGGAGGCGCGACTTGTCCACCGCGAGGTGCTGCAGGGCGTTGATGCGGGCCGGATCGGTGACGAACAGGAGGGAACCGAGCTCGCCCCGGGCCACGGCCCCTTCCACCGGTTTGGACGGGCCGAAGACGAAGACCTGGCTGAGTTGCCCGATCTTTTCTTCCAAGGTCATCTGATCGAGCAGCGCTTGCACCCGGCTCCCGACAGTCTTCGCGTCGGGGGGCTGCGACGCGGGCTGGGCTGAGGCTACGACAGCCGCCAGCGCCGACAGGGCGACAGGCAGCGCCAAGCACGATCCATTGCGTTTCGACTGGCGGCTCAAGAGATGGCTCCTTGTCACTGACGGGCATCGCGCACACTGATCCGGATGCCGTACCGGCTGAGTATGCCGGTGACCGGGCACGGGTTCTAGAGGGCTACGGTATGTACCAGGAGCAGAGGCATAACTACAACAGCGTCAACGAATTGCCGGCTCTGGCAGGGGGGTATGCGCGGCGAGCATACGTACTTCGCAGCCCGGTGATACTATAGGCTCACTGCCACGCGCCTGAACGGCGCATGCGAGGCGGCACGGATGCTGACGGAAAAATCCAAAGAGCCCACGCTTCCGGTCAACGGTTCGCAAAGCTACACCGACGCCGAGCAGGCCGCGGTGCGCGAGCAGATGGAGAAGATGCTCTCGCATGCGCTGTTCCGCAACAGCAAGCGATACCCTCCGCTGTTCCGTTTCGTGGTGGAGGCTGCGCTGCGGGGCCATCCGGAAGGCGTCAAGGAACGTCAACTGGGGGTGCAGGTCTTCGGGCGCGAGCCGGATTACGATACCAATCTCGACCCAATCGTGCGCTACACCGCGGGTGAGGTGCGCAAGCGAATCGCGCAGTATTACCACCTGCGGGAGCACGAGGACGAGCTGCGGATCGAACTTCCCTCGGGGTCCTACATTCCGGAGTTTCATTTCCGCGCTTCCGTGCCCTTGGCGACAACGGCCGCGCCGGCAGCGCAGTCGCGCTCCCGCGGCGCGCGGCGGTCGCGAACGCTGCTCTGGGGAATGGCGGGGGTGGCCGCGCTGGCCGGGGCGATGCTCTGGCTGCGGCCGTGGCAGAACCGAAGCGCGCTGGACCGATTCTGGCTGCCGGTGGTCAATTCCAACGACCCGGTGTCGATATGCCTGGCTCCGCCGGTTCTGGTTTCGAGCTTCAATTCGCCGGACGGGGCATCCCAAACAGGAGCGCAGGAATCGAGCGATGCCTCGGCCAGGAGGGCGGGCTCGATCGGGTATGGCGACGCGATCACGCTGGCGCGCGTGACGGGGCTGCTCCAGGCAAAGGGGCGGCAATACCGCTTCGGCGATCAGCGCTACCTGGATCTGGCGGATCTCAAGCAAGGGCCGGTGGTTCTGATTGGAGGCTTCAACAACGCGTGGACGGTGAGGCTCACCGACCGGCTGCGCTTCGTTCTTGCGCTCGACCGAGCGACGGCGGTGATGTGGATCAGGGACAATCAAAGGCCGGAGCGCCGGAACTGGTCCGTCCACTGGACCGCCGGGGGTCCGGACGGCGCGGAAGACTACGCGGTGATTTCGCGGTTCTTCGATCCCAACACGGGCAAGCTGGTGGTGGCGATCGCCGGGATCACGGGAATCGGCACACTGGCGGCCGGTGAGTTTGTCACCGATGACCGGCAACTGGCGGCACTGGACAGCCGGGCCCCGGCTCAGTGGGAACGCCGGAACCTGCAGATCGTGCTGGCGACCCGCATCATTCAGGGCAGCGACGCGATGCCGCGGATTGTCGCCACCGACTTCTGGTAAGAGCGGCCTACTGAAACAGCAGCGGAGCGAATTCTTCCAGGTAATTCCGCCAGTTGATCCAGGTATGGGCGCCCGGGCTTTCGAGGAAAACAGGCGAGAATCCGTGCTGTTTCAAAGCGTCCACGGTGGCCCGGGTGGTGGAAATCAGGAAATCCTTTTCCCCGGTGCTGAACCAGAGCAGCTTCAGGCCGGGCTTGAGTGCGGGATTGTCGAGCGTGGCCGCGTGTTGTTGGATCCATTCAGCCGAAGGGCCTGGCGCAGGCGCCGGCGAGCCAGGATCGGGCCGCCGCATGGTAAACACGCCGGAGCTGAATACGCCCAAATAGGCAAACCGATCGAGGTGGGCCATGGCGATATTCAGGGTTTGACCGCCCCCCATGGAGAGTCCCGCCATGGCGGTGTGCGCGCGATCGGTGAGAACGCGGTAGTGCGTCTCGACGTACGGCATGATGTCGGTGACGAAGTCGTCGGCGAACTCGTCGCGCGGCATGGGCTCCCCACTGCGCGGCATGGTGAACGTCCGTGAGGTGTGGCCGGCAGGCATGACGATCACCATCGGCCTGGCCTTGTGCGCGGCGAGCAGGTTGTCGATGATGAACCCGGCGCGGCCCACGGAGGTCCAGGAATCGTCGCAATCCATGGCACCGTGCAGCAGATAGAACACGGGATATTTTTCCGCGCCGTTCTCATAGCCTGGCGGCGTGTAGATATGCATCCGCCTGTCCCGGCCGAGCGCGGTGGAGTAGTAGGTGATGGAAGCCACCGCGCCGTGAGGCACTTTCTGGGTATCCATAAACTCAGCGCCGGGCACGTACACCAGGCTCCAGGAGTTCGCGTTCGACTGGCTAACGTCGGGATTGTGCGCATCCATCACCATGACGCCATCGACGAGGAACATGTAGCGGTACGCCCCGGGATCGACCGGTCCGATGGCCGCCTCCCAAATTCCGTTGTCGCCCTTGGTGAAGGTGGCAGTGGTGTTCTCCAGCCCGGCGAAATCGCTGGCAAACAGCGCCACGCTTTTCGCCTGGGGCGCCAGGATTCGGAAGACGATGTGCCGGTCCGCCGAGACCTCCGGGGAAACTACCGAAGGGCCCTGCGGCCCCATCGCGCGCGGCGGCGGAGCGGGCGCGGCGGCCGGCGCCGTGTTCTGGGCGAAAGCGCACGGAGCAAGCAACGCTCCAGCCAGCACGACGGCCGCGAAGAGTGTGGAAGGATTCTTTTGTTCTGACATAGGCTTATATCAAAGAGTCTGCGCCATGCCGCAAGACGGAATCTAGTCGGCTACCGGATGGCGGCCGTATGCTACATCGAGCATACGCCAGCGCCGTGCGGAAAAGCACGGCTGCCGGCGAACAGAACGGCGGGCGCCTGGGCCTCTTCTTCTCCGGAACGCGGCCGGGATATACTGTGGGGGCTGCCGATGCGCAAGACAGACGCGAGTGTCGCCGAAATTCTGAGGCAGTTGGAAGCATTTTACGGCAGGCAGGAGCCGGGCTGGCCGACGGACCCATACGAATTTCTGATCTGGTGGAACAGCGGATATCCAGCGAGCGATGCGGCGTGCGCCAAAGGCTGGGAGTCGCTGAACCGGGAGATTGGCATCGAGCCGCGCCAGCTGCTGGCGGCGGGCGCAGGCAAGCTGGCAAAGGCGCTCAAGCCGGGGGGCATGGTTCCGGAACTGAGAGCGATGCGCGTGCTGGAGATTGCCGCGCGCGTTCAAGACGAATTCGGCGGCGACCTGCGGCGGGGCCTGGCCGGGCCGCTTGCCCAGGCGCGCAGGGCGCTCAAAACCTTTCCCACCATCGCCGACCCGGGCGCGGACCGGATCCTCCTGTTCGGCGGCATGGCGCCGGTGGCGGCGATTCCCTCCAATTGCCCGCATGTGCTGGTGCGAATCCTCGATGGGCCGGAGCGGGAGAATTACGGCGCGATGTACCGGGAAGCGCAGCAGGCGATCGAAGCCGAAATCCCGGCGACGCTGGACGCCCGCGCGCGGGCTTTCCTGGTGCTGAAGCAGCATGGCCAGAGCGTGTGCAAGCGCTCCCATCCAAGATGCGAGCGGTGTCCGATCAATGCTTCGTGCGCCTTCGCGCGCGAGCAGCAGCGGCGATACGCCAGCGCGTAAGAGCGAATGGCCGCGGATGCGGGCGGCGCCAGTTTCGTTCCCACGGTATCGAACCAATACATGGCGGGCAAGAAGCTCCCGGGGCAGGAAGTAATCGAGGCGATGCGGGAACAGAAGGTGTACATTGGACGGATGTAGCCGGGCCGGCCGACCAACGCGCGTGTCGATCGGCACGCAGGATGAGATGAACCAATTCAAGACCGCATTTCTGCAGTGACGAGTCAGCCAGCGGCGCCATGACACGATTCCAGCCTCATTACAGTTGGGCGGCTCTTGCGGGCGATTGTTTCGGAGGAATCATCGCGGCGCTGATCGCTTTGCCTTACGGGCTGGCGATGGCGTCGCTGATGGGACTGCCTCCGGTACTGGGAGTCTTCACGTCGCTGCTGACGGCGCCGGTTACGGCGCTGCTGGGGCGCAACCCGCTGCTGATCGGGGGGACGGCGAGCGCGACGGTGCCGTTTATCGCCATCGCGGTGCGGCACCAAGGCATCGGCGGGGCGGCGAAGCTTTCGATTGTCGCCTCCTTCTTCATGATGGTGTTCTGCGTGCTGCGCCTAGGCAGGTACGCCTATCGCGTGCCGGTGGCGGTGGTTTCGGGGTTTTCCTGCGGCATCGGCGGGATGATGCTGGTGTCGCAGATGGATGTGATTCTGGGGATCGCCTCGCCGGTCTCGAAGTCGTCGAGCTCGGTGGTGGGCACGCTGGCCGCAGTTGTCGGCCACCTGCAGCAGGCACGGTGGACGCCATTTGCCCTGGGGCTCTCAGTGATTCTGGTGGCGTGGCTCGCGGCGCGCATCTCGCACCGGGCGCCCGCGCCTTTGATCGGAATTGGAGCGGCGCTGGTGATGGCTCAGCTGATCGGCGTGCGCGAGAAGGAAATCGGCGCGCTGCCGCTGCACCTGCCGGTGGCCGGGTTCTCCTGGAGCGCGGCCGATGTGTACACGGTGGTTCCGTCCGCTTTCGCGCTCGCGGTAATCACCTCGGTGAACCTGCTGATCACTTCGCGCGTGGTGGAGCATTTCCGCGGGCGGCATCATCAGGTGAAGAAATCCGATGCCGATGCGGAGCTAGGGGCTTTCGGCATTGCGAACGTCGTGGCCGGCGTGTTCGCGGCGCCGATGAGCGTGGGCATCCCCGCGCGCAGCCTGGCGGCGGTTCGCTGCGGCGCCAAAACGCGGGTTGCCAACATCCTGCACGCGGCGGTGCTGCTGGTCTTTCTGCGCTTCGGATCGGGCTTCATCTCGCATATTCCGATCGCCGCGCTGGCCGGCGTGACGGCGTGGATGGGAATCTGCCTGCTGGATTGGAGCACGTGGAAGCGGCTGCCGCGGATGCGGCGCGCCGATGGCGCGGCGTTTCTAGCCACGGCCGCGGCGGTGCTGCTGGTCAATGCGGTGGCGGCGATCGCCATCGGATGCCTGGTATACGCGGCGTGGCAGCGCTTCGCGGGGACGCGGACCAGCGCGCCGGTGGCGGAGCTACAGACCGAGTAAGCGCGCCAAGCCCCAAGGGTTCCCAGTGGCCCGGCCCGGACCTCGCATGTCAACGGAGCGACGCCGGCGAACCGTTCCGGCTGGCGCCAACGAACCCCGCGTTGAGGTTGGCCGCCGGTGACATCTGCAATGGGAGACAGGTGTACATGACAGCCACGGCGTTTCACTCCTATCCGACTTATGAAATGGCCTGGGGCAGAGCGAGGAGAAGCCTCAGGCCGGGGTCGGGACGGTGAGGCGCACCAGTGCGCCGCCGCCCTCGCGGTCGATGAATTCGACGCGGCCATTGACCAGCTCGGCGCGCTCGCGCATCGAGACCAGCCCCATACCCTGGCCGTTGCGCGTGGCGAAGCCGACGCCCTGGTCCTCGACCTCGAGAACCACCGAGCCGGGCAGGAACGACAGGCGCACGGCAGCGGTCTTCGACTTCGAGTGGCGCGCGACATTATTCAACGCCTCCTGCAGCACCCGATAGAGCTGGATGGCGATCGCGCGGTCCAAGGCGCGGCCGGCCCCGTGCTTCTCGTAGCGGATGGCGATTCCGGTCTGCTTTTCGTAACGCGGCAGGTAGGCGTCGACGGCGCCCTCAAAGCCGGCATCGTCGAGAACGACGGGGTGCAGCGCCTGCGAGAGGGTGCGCACTTTTTCGAGGGTGGTCTGGACGGTTTCGTGGATCTCGCGCAGGTCGGCGCGATCGGCGCCCGCTTCCTGGGGCGTGCGCCGCTGGAGGCGCTGCAGCATGGCTCCGACGGCGGTGAGGATCTGGCCGAATTCATCGTGTAACTCACGCGAGATCGAGCGGAAGGTGTTCTCCTGCATCGAGATCAACTGCCGCGCCAGCTCGCTGCGGCGTTCGGAGAGCGCGGCGACGTGTTCGAACATACGCCGGTTATAAACCACCAGGTACATACTGGTAAGCACGACGAGAATCAAAGCGGCGGCGAGAAAGATGTAAACATTGCGCTCGGCGCGCGCGTAGATCTCCTGGGTGCGGGCGGCAGCTTCCTGCTCGCTTTCGTTGTTGGCTACCAGCAGGCGCGCCACGGCGGTGCTGAGCGCCTCCTGGCGGGCTTCGAGAGAAATGCGGATAAGGTCGCGCGCTTTGGCGGGGTCGGTGGCGGCCAGGGCAAAAACGCGGTCGAGCGCGTCCCAGAACTGGGTGACGCTGCTCGCGAGATAGGCGCGCTGGTCGGAACTTTGGCCGCGCGGCGATGCGCGGCTCTCCTGTTCGAGCGCGTCGTCCAGGTCCGTGCGGATGCGGTGAAAGGGCGCCTGCCACGCGTTCAGCGGATAGGGCTCGCTGCCTTCGAGCATGTCGCGCATGGTCACGGCCAGGGAGTTCAGGTTATTCTGGATGCGCAGCAGGAGCAACGAATCGGTGCGGTTGCGGTCGATGATGGAAGTCTGCAGGTGCTCGAGACTGCGCAATTGGACGATGGTGTACGCGGAGTAGACGGTGACGGCCGAGAGCGTGACGGCCAGCCCGGCCAAGAGGCGGATTGTAGGAGATCTGCCCTGATCCACTAGTATCTTCCCATTATGGCCGCGTCCCAGCCTAACATGATATTTTGACGGCACCGGTGGCGCCGTCGAGGAGGGCGTCTGCCATTACGAACGAGTCTCACCATGCCGATGCGCGGCAAGTTTTTCCTGGTCATGATAGCAATCGGCGGGGCGGCGTGGCTGGCCCGGCCGCAGAGCACTCGGGCGCAGCTCAGCCGGGCGCGGGAAACGCAGCTATGGGAGCACCGCAACCTGGGTAAAGCGTTCTATGAGAACCCGACGACGCAACAGCAGGCGGTCGCAGAGTTCCGCACTGCGCTCGAAATGGCGCCGGATTCGGTGCGCGAACGGGTGAATTACGGCCTGGCGCTGCTGCGCGTGGGCGAACTACCGCGCGGCATCGTCGAGCTGGAGAAGGCGCAGAAGCAGGATGCGAAGCTGCCGCACACCTGGTTCAACCTGGGTGTAGCGTACAAGCGGGAGAGCGAGTTCGACAAGGCGCTGGCGGAATTTGAAGGAATGGCGCGGCTGGTTCCCACGGAGCCGGTGACCCACTACCAGATGGGCACGCTGCTCAAAATGAAAGGCGAGACCTCCGCGGCCATCAAACAGTTCGAGACCGCGCGCGACCTCAACAGCCTGCTGGCGGCGCCTCATTTCCAGCTCTATGGCCTGTACCGGCAAGCGGGCAAGCCGGACGCGGCGGCCGCGGAGTTGAAGGTGTTCCAGGAAGCGAAAGCGCGGCAGGAAGGCGCGGCGATTCCGGAAGACATGGACTGGTGCTCCTATGCGGAGATCTATGACCCGATCGACGAGCCGGCACCGGCTCCGCTGGCGGCGCCGGTCTATCGCGACGAGAAACTGGCAGGCGGGCTTACCGGTGAGGAAGCGGGACTGGCGGTGCTCGATCTGGACGGCGGCCCGCGGCCCAGCCTGATCGCGTGGGGCGGCGGGCACGTCCAGCTCTTCGGCAACGGCAAGACGCGGGTGGCGGATTCGGGACTGGAGACGCTGAGCGATGTGGTTGCGATCGTCCCCGGCGATTTCGACAACGACGGTCTGCCGGATCTGTGCGTGATCACGCGCCGCGGAGCGGCGCTCTACCGGAACGTGAAGGGACATTTCCAGAAGCATGCCGACCTGGGGCCGGGCACTTACCGGACTGCCCTGTGGTTCGATTACGATCACGATTACGATGAAGACCTGTTTCTCATCGGGCCGCAACCGAAGCTGCTGCGCAACAATGGCGCGGCCGGTTTCAGCGATGAGACGGCGCGCTTCCCGTTTGTCAGCGGCTCCGCGCGCGACGCGGTGCGCTTCGATCTGGAGCCGGACACTCCTTATTACGACCTGGTGATGACATATGACGACCGGCCCGGCGTGCTCTACCGCGATCGCCTGGTGGGCCGCTATGACGCCGTGCCGCTGACCGCTTTGCCGGCCGGGACGGACGGCCTGGTGGCGCGCGATGTGAATCGCGACAGCCGCACCGACCTGGTTTCGCACGGCACGCTGTTGCTCAACCGCCCGGACGGATTCGAGGCGCGGCCGGCGCTGCCCGACGAGGCGTTTCCGCCGCGGGAGGTGCTGGCCGATTTCGAGGGCGACGGGCGCCTGGACCGCGCGCGCATCGATGCGGATGGAACGCTGACGCTGCGCCATGACGTGACCCCCGATTACGGCAATTGGATTGAAGTGGCGCTGACCGGGGAGAAGAACGAAAAAGCGGCAGTCAACGCGAAAGTGGAAGTGAAGGCCGGCACCAGCTATGAGAAGGTCACCTACACCGGCGTGCCGGCGGTCTTCCGCCTGGGCAATCGCACCAAGGTGGACACGGTGCGCATCACCTGGCCCAACGGCCTGGTGCAGAACGAGACCAACCAGCCGGTGAACAAAGTGGATGCGATCAAGGAAGCGCCGCGCCTTGCCGGCTCCTGCCCGATGATCTTCACCTGGAACGGCAGCCGCTTCCAGTTCATTACCGACGTGCTGGGGGTAGCGCCGCTGGGCGCGAGCTCGGGCGACGGTGCCTTCTTCCCGGTGGATCACCAGGAATATGTTTCGATACCGGGGGAAGCGCTGGAGGCGCGCGATGGAGCTTACGAAATCCGCATGACGGAAGAGCTGCGGGAGGTTTCCTATATCGATCAGATCAAGCTGATGGCGCTCGATCACGCGGCGGACACCGAGATCGTGACCAACGAGAAATTCAAGTCGCCGCCTTTTCCGGAGTTTCGTCTTTTCGGCGTAAAGCGCAAAGTATATCCGGTCAGCGCGCGCGATTCGCACGGCGCCGATGTGCGAGCCGCGGTGCTGCGGCGGGACCGTGTCTATCCGGACTCCTTCCGGCGCGACCTGGCCGGGGTGGCCGAACTGCATCATCTGGATCTCGACTTCGGCGATGCGGCGCGATCGAACCGCGCGGCGCTGATTCTCTATGGCTGGGTGGACTGGGCCGATGGCAGCACGTTTCTTGCCGCCGCGCAGGCGCACCGCGATCTGGTGTTTCCTTACCTTCAAGTGAAGGACGCGGCCGGCAATTGGAAAACCGTGGTGAGCGACATGGGGATGCCCTCGGGCAAACCGAAGGCGATGGCGGTGGACCTGGCGGGCAAATTTCTTTCCGCCTCGCGCGAGGTGCGCATCGTCACCAACCTGTGCGTCTATTGGGACGAGATTTACCTGGTGGAGGACGACGCGGCGCCGGAAGCGCGCATGACGCCGATCAAGATCGCGGCCGGCGATCTGCATTTCCGGGGCTTCTCGAAGCCGCTGATTCATCCTCAGCGCAAGCAGCCCGAGCAGTTCGATTACGACACCGTGAACTTCACTTCGATGTGGAACCCGACGGCGGGGCTCTACACGCGGTACGGGCCGGTGGGGGAATTGCTGGCGGAAGCGGACGACCGCATGGTGGTGATGGGGTCGGGCGATGAAGTGAGCGTGCGATTCGGCGCGGCCGGCCTTCCGCCTGTGCCGGCCGGATGGAAGCGCGATTTCCTGCTGCTGGTGGATGGCTGGGCCAAGGATGCCGACGCCAATACCGCGTACTCGCAAACCGTGCTGCCCCTGCCCTTCCACGCGATGAGCAGCTATCCATACCCGGCGGGCGAGCACTATCCCGACGATGCGGCGCACTCCCGGTATCAGCGCGAGTACCTGACGCGCCCCGCGCTGCGCCTGATCCGGCCCCTGGCGCCGGGGGAGGAAACGACAGAGTCACGGCCATGACACGGCGGCGAACGGGAATGGAGAGAGGAGAGACGATGGCCTGCCCCACCTGCGGGCAGCGATACCAGCGGACAGCATGAACCAATCCAACCTGATCCGCGCTGCCATTGCCGGACTGGCTCTGCTGATTGTCAACAGCGGCTACCTGGTTGCGTTTCCGCGCGCCAGCGTTTTCTATATGGCGCTGGCGGTGTTCCACCTCGCGATGGGCCTGGCCCTGATGGCGGTCGCGATCGGTTATGTGAAGAGTCATCCGCGCGCGGCCGGAGCTTTTCTGATCGCGGGATTGCCGGCGCTTTACCTGGTGTTCTACGGCAACACGCGCGATCATCGCGCGGCGCTATGGCTGCACATCGCGCTGGGGGTGGCGGCCCTTCCACTGATTGTGCGAGCGCTCAGCGGCGGACGGCGCCTGGTGCGCGCCTCGGCCGCGGCCGCAGTGCTGCTGGTGATCGGCTCCCTGGTCTGGACGCGCATTTTTCCGGACCCGCACGCTCATATCGTCAATCCGCCATCGCCGCCGCTTTCCATGGATGAGGAGGGCGCCGGGGCAAAGTCGCCCTTCGCTCCGGCATCGGCGCAGACCAACACGGGCCACATCATCCCGTCGAATTTTTTCATGGATTCGAAAGACTGCGGCCGCTGCCACAAAGACATCTACCGGCAGTGGGAGAGCTCGACGCATCATTTCGCTTCGTTCAACAACCAGTTTTACCGAAAGGCCATCGAATACTTTCAGGACGTGGCCGGCACGCGTCCCAGCAAATGGTGCGCGGGGTGTCACGATCACGCGGTCTTCTTCAACGGCCGTTTCGACCGGCCGATCAAGGAACAGATCGATACGCCGGAGGCGCAGGCCGGTTTGGGCTGCATGTCGTGCCACGCCATCGTCCATGTCGGCAGCTCGATGGGGAACAACGATTTCACGGTGGAATATCCGCCGTTGCATGAAATCGCATCGAGCCACAACCGGTACCTGCAGGCGATGGACACATTCCTCACTTACCTCGCGCCGCAGCCGCACCGCCAGACTTTCCTCAAGCCGTTCATGAAGGATGCGGAGTTCTGCTCGGCCTGCCACAAGGTGCATCTCGACGTGCCGGTGAATGAATACCGCTGGTTCCGCGGCTTCGACGACTACGACAACTGGCAGGCGAGCGGCGTTTCCGGCCAGGGCGCGCGGTCATTCTACTATCCCGACAAGTCGATGAATTGCCAGGATTGCCACATGCCGCTGGTGGCGTCGCGCGATCCCGGCAACATCGATGGGAGGGTGCATTCCCACCGCTTTGCGGCCGCCAACACCGCGGTCGCGTATGTGAATCAGGACCAGGGGCAGCTGGAGGCGGTGAAGAAGTTCCTCCAATCGGGATTCATCACGGTGGATATTTTTGCGGTGTCACCGGTGGAAGAGACCAAGGGCCAGCCCGCCATGCTGCGCCGCGCCGACAACACGGTTGCGGCCAACACCAGTTTCGCGGTAGGCGAGGAAGCGGAGCAATCCACGCCGGCGCTGATCCGCGAGGTGGGCAAAATCGCGGCGCCGATCGACTCTGCGGGCGCGGTGCTCGAGCCGGGCAAAACGGCGCGGGTGGACGTGGTGGTGCGGACGCGCAAGATCGGCCACTTCTTCCCGGCGGGCACGGTGGACGCGTTCGACGTGTGGCTGGAGCTCGAGGCACGCGACGCCGATGGCCGGATCATTTTCTGGAGCGGCAACGTGGCGGACAACGGCAAGGGGCCGGTGGACCCCGGCGCGCATTTCTACCGCTCCTATCAGCTGGACGCCGACGCCAATCCCATCGACAAGCGCAACGCCTGGCAGGCACGCAGCGTGCTCTATGTGCGCCTGATTCCGCCCGGCGCGGCGGACACGGTTCACTACCGAGTCGCCGTGCCGAAGAGCGCGCGCGGCCCGATTCGCTTGACGGCGCGCTTGAATTACCGCAAGTTCTCCTGGTATTACACGCAGTTCGCTTACGCCGGGCAGCCGAAGCCGGGGCAGAATCCGGCTTTGCTCGGACTCGATCACAACGGTCTCGAATACCAGTTTCTTCCGGCTTCGATTCCGCGGGACGTTTCGGGCGCGATTCGCGGCCGCATCCCGGTTCTTCCCATCATCAGCCTGGCCGAAGCGCATGCAACGGTGCCATTGGGGCGGCCCACCTGGACGCCGGTAGTGCGTAAACAGGATGGCGAGCGCTGGAACGACTGGGGCATCGGGCTGTTATTACAAGGCGATTTGAAGGGCGCCGAGTATGCGTTTCAAAAGGTGACCGAAGCCGAGCCCGGATATGCCGATGGCTGGCTGAACGCAGCACGGGCGCTGATCCAGGAAGGCGAAACCGATGCCGCCAAGCCCTATATCGAAAAAGCGATGGCGATTAATCCGGCGCTAGGCCGCATCTGGTTTTTCAAAGCGGCGGCGCAGCGCGCCGATGGCGATTACGATGGCGCGCTCGAATCGCTCGAAGTGGCGCGATCGAAGTACCCGCGCGACCGCGTGGTGCTGAACCAGATTGCGCGCATCCAGTTCCTGAAACGCGAGTACGGCGCCGCCATCGAGACGCTGAAACAGGTGTGCGCGGTGGATCCGGAAGACGTGCAGATGCACTACACGCTGATGCTTTGTTACCGCGGGCGGGGCGATATGGGAGGCGCGGCGCGAGAAGAGGCGTTATTCCGCCGCTTCAAAGCGGACGAATCGTCGCAGGCCATCACGGAGAAGGCACGGATGAAGAGCCCCGAGGATAATAACGAGCGCCAGCCGATCCACGACCACGAGAGCGCCGTGTTGCCGGAGGCGGGGCCGGGCACGAAATGACCGGTGCGGTTGCCCGATAGGAGTTACGGAGTCCGACGATGAGATACAGCCTTCTTCTGCCCGCCGCGGCGGGCCTTCTGGCGCTGGCCGCGGCCGGCTTCATGGCCTGGGCGAGCGCGCCCGATCGGCCGGGTGTGGTGTTCACCGACGTGACCGCGCAGGCGGGTATCCACTTCACGCACAATGCGGGCCGCACGGGCAAAAAGTACCTGCCGGAAACGATGGGCTCCGGCGCCGCCTTCCTGGACGCGGACGGCGACGGTTGGCCGGACATCCTGCTGATCAACGGCAAGGACTTCACGCCGCGCGGGCGCCGCACCACGGCGGCGCTTTATCGAAACAACCGCAACGGCACCTTCACGGACGTGACTGCGGGCAGCGGCCTGGACATCGAGATGTACGGGATGGGCGTGGCGGTGGGCGATTACGATAATGACGGCCGGGACGACGTTTACATCACCGCGCTGGACGGCGATCACCTCTTCCACAACGAAGGCAATTTCAAATTCCGCGACGTCACCAAAGCGGCCGGCATTCAGAACGCGAATTTCGGCGCCAGCGCCGCATTTCTGGACTACGACCGCGACGGCAAGCTCGACTTATTCGTCGCCAACTATGTGCAGTGGACGGAAAAGGGAGACCTGCGGTGCTCGCTCGACGGCGCCACGAAGTCCTATTGCACGCCGGAATCCTACAAGGGCACGCGCTCGCGGCTGTATCACAACCTGGGTGGAGGGCGTTTCGAAGACGTGGCGGAGCGCGCCGGAGTGGGCGACCCGACCAGCAAGTCGCTCGGCGTGACCATTCTCGACTATAACGGCGACGGCTGGCCCGATATTTTCGTCGCCAACGACACCCAGCCGAACAAGCTATACCGGAACCTGGGGAATGGAGCGTTCAAGGAAGAGGGCATGGCGGCCGGTGTTGCCTACGGCGAGGACGGGATCGCGCGGGGGGCGATGGGCGCGGATGCCGGCGACTACGACCGTTCCGGCCGGCCCGCGCTGCTGGTGGGGAATTTCTCGAACCAGATGCTCGGCCTGTATCACAACGAAGGCAACGGCCTGTTCGTCGACGAAGCTCCTTCCTCGACGGTAGGCCGCGCCAGCCTGCTTTCGCTCACCTTCGGGGTTTTTTTCTTCGATTACGATCTGGACGGCTACCCCGACATATTCGCGGCCAACGGCCACATCGAGGATGAAATCGGCCGCGTGCAGCCGAAGGTCAGTTACCGCGAGCGGCCGCTGCTCTTCCGGAATCTGGGCAACCACCGGTTCGAAAACGTCAGTGACCAGGCCGGGGCCGGCCTGGCGCAGGCGATGGTGGCGCGCGGCGCGGCCTACGCGGATTACGACCACGATGGCGATCTCGACGTGATCATCAACACCAACAACGGACCGGCGCACCTGCTGCGCAACGATGGCGGGAATCGCAACCACTGGCTCTCGGTGCGGCTGGCGGGGACGAAGTCGAACCGCGACGGCATCGGCGCCGTGGTGCGGGTGGAGAGCGCCGGCGGCAAGCAGTGGAACATGGTGCGCAGCGGATCGAGTTACTGCTCGCAAAGCGACCTGGCGCTCACGTTCGGGCTCGGCAAAGACACGACCGCCAACCTGGAGATCGACTGGCCGAGCGGCGCGCAGCAGCGCTTCCAGAACGTGGCCGTCAACCGGCGGGTCCTGGTCGAAGAAGGCAAGGACGTCATACAAATGAAATGATGGCAAAGGCGCGGCCTCCCGCTTCCCGGCAACCCAGCTATAATAAGATTCGTGGCGGAGGTGGGTCTTCTCGAGTAGCCGGCAAGCCGTAATCCTGAACGTCGCTCCCCAAATTGTCCGAGCAACCTCCCGTGCTTTTTTTTCCCTCTTATTCCCCGATGACTGCGGTGTGTGCGGCCAGCCGTTGCAGGAGATTTCCCGCGTCCCGGTGTGCTGCTCCTGCCTGCAGGCGCCCACGCCGCTCGATGCGGAGTTCTTCTGCGTCTCTTGCCGCACGCCGTTTCGAAACCGGTTCCCGCTCGATGAAGAGGGCCGTTGCGCGTTGTGCCGCGGCGCGCTGCGCGGTTTCGATGCGGCCTATT
>Ga0335078_10004409_pt1 | contig 20872 bp, 17 predicted proteins | sample Lox_Sample_32_FD_206711 | JGI IMG/M metagenome (GOLD analysis project Ga0335078, IMG submission 206711) | Soil microbial communities from Loxahatchee National Wildlife Refuge, Florida, United States - Lox_Sample_3.2 | ecosystem: Environmental > Terrestrial > Soil > Wetlands | place: USA...
GGCCACCGGCCCGGGCGGCCCGACCAGATGCAGCGCGACCGGGCCCGGGCCAGGCTCCCGTTGCCACCCGCCTGCCGGATCGTCGTCCTGGGCTGCACCGTGGGGGCCGGGCAGACCGTGACCGCGCTGCTGACCGGGGAACTGCTGGCCAGCCTGCGCGACGATCAGGTGGCCCTGTTCGACCTCAACCCCGGCCCCGGCTCGCTCGCCGAGCGGGCCCGGGCCGTGCCGGCGCTGACCGGCTCGGCCGCCCCCGCGCCGACGCGGACCGAGGTCGTCACGCGCGAGACCGCCGCCGCGGCGAGCCGGCGGCCCGGCGACGACCGGGAGGACGTCACCAGGATCTTCGAGCTGCTCTCCACGCGGTACCCGCTGACCCTGGCTGACCCCGGTGCCGCCATGGTGCCGCGCGTCCTGGCTGCGGCCAGCCAGCTCATCCTGGTCGCCCCGGCCAGCCAGGACGCGGCCAGCGCGCTCGCGACCACGCGGGAGTGGCTGGAGGCGCACGGCCACACCGAGCTCACCGAAGGGGCCATCGTCGTGCTGAACGGCGTGAGCAGGCACACGATGCCCCACGTCGAGCAGGCCGAGGCCCTGGCCCGGGGCCGGTGCCGGGCCATCGTGCGGATCCCCTGGGATGACCATCTCAAGCATCAGGAGCCATCACGCCCCGCCTCGCCCCCCGCCGGCGCGAGACACTCGAGCCAGGCCCCGGTGGCGCTGAGCCCGTCCACCCTGCACGCGTATACCGCGCTGGCCGGCGTCCTCGTCGCGGCCGTGGCCAGCGTGCCCGAGCAGTTGCGGGCCCGCTCGTGAGCGGGGCCAGGACGCGGGGCCGGAGCCGCCTGTCGGTGCGGTACTTCGATGACCGGATCCTGCTCACCGAGACCCACGCCTGGGCCTACTACCGGCTGCCGACGGTGTCGTACGAGTTCACCACGCCCCAGGACCGGGAGGCCCTGGCCACCAACATCACCGTCGCCCTGGCCGCGATCCGGATGCCCGACGCCGAGGTGCACCTGCGGATCGTGCACCGGTCCTATCCGGCAGCGGAGTGGGCGACCGGCCTGGACGCCACCTCGGACGGCGGCCCGGGCTGGCCGGACTACCTGGACGAGATGTACCAGCACGTGTGGGCCAAGGACTTCTGGACCAAGGAGGTCTACCTCGGTGTCCGGCTCGGCCAGCGCGGGATGCGCGCCCAGCTCTCGGGCGGGGTCTTCGCCCAGTTCATCGGCGCCTACCGGGCCAGCGAGGAGGCCATGGGGCTGACCGACGAGGCGGTGCCGTCGGGCGAGGTCGCCCGCTGGACCGAGCAGGCCGAGCGTCTCGGCCGCGCGCTGGGCTCCAGCGCGCTCGCCGCCAGCCACGCCACGTCCGACGAGATCGCCTGGCTGTTCCGGCACGCGCTGGCCGGGACCGTCGGCGAGCCGCCCGCCTCGGCGGTGCGGCGGCGCCGGTGGGGCTCGGGGGAGATCGAGGCGCTCCTCGAAGGCCAGGTCCACAACGGCCGCACGCTGCTGCGGCTGGAGCATCCGGCCGGTGAGTCGTACACGGCGTTCTTGTCCTTTGCCCGGTTCCCCGACGTCATGTACTTCCCCGAGGGCGAGCCGTGGCTGCACTACAGCGACGCGCTGCCGTTCCCGGTCGAGGCGAGCCTGCGGATGCGGCTGATCCCGCCCGCCAAGGCCAGCAAGGACGTCAGCCGCAGGCTCGCCCACGCCCGGGACATGGACGCGCACATCAGGGAGGCCGGGGCCGAGCTCCCGATCGCGCTGGCCGAGCAGATCGAGGCGGCGCGGCTGCTCGAGCACGGCATCACCAAGGAGCGGCTGCCGTTCGTGTACGGCTGGCACCGGCTGATGGTGACCGCGCCGTCGCGCGAGCTGTGCGTGCGCCGGGCCGAGGCGGTGACCGAGCACTACCGGGACGCCGGCATCGACGTGGTGAACTCCACCGGAGACCAGTTCTCGCTGCTATGCGAGTCGCTGCCCGGCGACCGGGTCCGGCTCAACTCCTACCTGCAGCGCCAGCCGCTGTATACGATCGCGGGCGGGATGCCGACCGCCACGGTCGACCTCGGTGACCGGGCCGCCACCGACGCCGGCTGGGTCGGCCCGTACATCGGCGAGACCCTGGGCCGGGCCAGGACCATCGTGCACTTCGACCCGCTGGTCGCGGCCGCGCGGAACCGCCCGACCGCGATCGCGATCACCGGCGAGCCCGGCGGCGGGAAGACCACGCTGGCGCTGCTGCTGATCCTGCAACTGGCGCTGCGGGGCGTGACGGTCGCGGTCATCGACCCGAAGGGCGACGCGGAGTCCCTGGTGGCCCTGTTGCGGGCCCGCGGCCGCCCCGCGCGCGTCCTGCCGCTGGGCAGCGCCGCGCCCGGGCTGCTCGACCCGTTCTCGTTCGGCGATGACCTGGCCGAGCGGCGCACGATGGCGACCGAGACGTTGCGGCTCCTGCTGCCGAGGATGAGCGAGGAGCGGGAGAGCGCGATGATCCAGGCGGTGGGCGCCGTCGCCGCCGCCGGGCAGCCCAGCCTGGGCCAGGTGGTGACGCACCTGGAGAAGTCGGCCGACCCCGCCTCGATGAACCTCGGCGCGGTGCTCCGGTCGATGTCCGAGATGCGGCTGGCCAAGCTCTGCTTCGCGCCGTCGGGCGGGCAGGGCATCGACGCGGCCGGCTGGACCACCGTCTTCACCCTGGCCGGCCTGACCCTGCCCGACATCGGGGTCAAGCGCGATGACTTCTCCTACGAGCAGCGGCTCTCGGTCGCCCTGCTCTACCTGGTGTCGCAGTTCGCCCGCAGGCTGCTCAACGGCATGGACCGCAGCCTGCCCAAGGCGATCATCCTCGACGAGGCGTGGGCGATCACCTCCACGCCCCAGGGCGCCAAGCTGATCCCGGAGGTGTCGCGGATGGGCCGGTCCCGCAACACGGCGCTGATCCTGGTCTCGCAGAACGCCGGCGACCTGCTCAACGAGCAGGTTACGAACTGCATCTCCGGGGTGTTCGCGTTCCGCTCCTCGGAGCGGATGGAGGTCGCCAACGTCATGGCCCTGCTGGGCGTGGAGCCGTCCGACGAGCACAAGGCGGTGCTGCGCGGGCTTGGCAACGGCGAGTGCATCTTCCGTGATCTCGATGGCCGGGCGGGCCGGATCGGCATCGACCTGATCTCCGACGATCTCCGGCGGCGGCTGGACACCAACCCGACCCGGGCCAAACCCGAAGTGCCGGTCCCGCCCGCCTCCGGGGGCGGGCCCGGCCCGCGACCCGCCACGGCGCATCCGCCCGCCCCCGAGCCGGCCTACCCGGCCCCGCCGGGCGGGTAGGCCGCCCCCCGCTCACCCCCCCAACCCCCCGCCAGGAGCCCCCCGACAATGCGCATACCGCGCTGTTTCCCGCGCCGCACGATGCTCGTGCTCGCCGTGCTCGCGGTGCTGCTCGGCATGCCGCGCGTGGCGAACGCGGCGGCCGGGCCCTCGGGCGCCGCGCATCACGCCGCGGCCGGGCGGACGGCGCCGGCCCGGGCGGGCTCGGTTCAGCGGGCGGGCTCGGTTCAGCGGGCGGGCTCGGTTCAGCGGGCGGGCTCGGTTCAGCGGCCAGATTCGGCGCAGCGGGCAGATTCGGCGCAGCGGGCAGATTCGGCGCAGCGGGCGGGCTCGCCTCATCGGATCGACGCGGTCACCCTGGCCGCCCGGCAGCCTGCCGCGCCGGGCGGGGCCTGCTCGGTCCCCGGGATCGGCGACATCGCCTCGCTGCTGGGATTCTGCACGCTCGGCCAGAGCGGCCTGACCGGTGACCTGAACAACATCTGCCAGCCATCGCTGCCCGCCCCCGAGCAGGCGAACGCCGGCATCGACGCCATGGTCAAGCCGCCGGCCTCACCGGGGACGCAACCGACCACGCTGTACAACAGCTACGGGATCGCGGGGCAGTACTGGAACGCGACCAACCTCCAGTGCTCCGACATGACCTCGCTGATCGGCAACAACGTCGCCAGCATGGTGTTCGACATCGCGAAATCGATCGACCGGGTCACGATCACCGTCTACCAGGCCGCGGCCGGCGAGGGCATCCTCAGCTGGCTGACCAATGTCGTGAACAGGCTGGTCAGTGGCCTCGGCAACGCCATCTACTTCCCCTATCTGTCCGCGGTCGTGATCATCGGCGCGATCTGGCTCGCCTGGCAGGGGCTGATCCGCCGGCGCGGCACCCGGACGATCGAGGGCACGATCTGGATGGTGGTGGCCTGCGTGGCGGCGATCTGGCTGATCGGGCGGCCGGCCGACTTCACCGGGATGGGCACCGCGGTGACCGACGGCATCAGCCAGACGCTCAACACCGCGTTCGCCAAGCTCCCCGCGCCGAGCCAGGGCAACTGCCTGCCGGTGACCAAGGGCGACCCGCAGGTCCAGCCGTCGGACTTCGCATTCTCGTCCAGCAACGAGCTCGTGGCCCAGAACGCGAACGAGCTATGGGCGGTGCTCGTCTGCAAGCCCTGGCTGGCGGGTGAGTTCGGCACGATGGACTACGGCGCCGGAGGCAGCGCGCCGACCGTGGTCAACACCTACGGCAGGCAGCTGCTGTGGGCCCAGGCCATCGCCACCAACGAGACACCGTCGACCGCGCTGATCCAGGCCAAGCAGGCCACCTACTCCGGCATCGCCACCAGCATCCAGCAGCACGATCCGGGGATCTACCCGCTGTTCCAGGGCAAGCAGTGGACGACCCGGCTGGAGATCGCGTTCGCCGCGCTGTTCGCGGCGGCCATCGCCGGCGTCCTGGTGCTGCTGATCGCGGTCACCCTGATCCTGCTCAAACTGGGCTTCCTGCTGCTGCTCGTGGTGGGGCCGTTCTTCCTGCTGATCGGCACCCACCCGGGCTTCGGCCGGGTGGTCGCGGTGCGCTGGTTCGAGATGCTGGTCGGGGTGCTGCTCAAGCAGGCCGCGATCGCCCTGGTCCTGAGCGTCCTGCTGTACGCGTACTCGCTGATCATGGGGACCAGCGAACAGGTGCTCCCGTGGGCGCTGAAGATCCTTATGATCGCGCTGGTCACCGTGGCCGTCTTCATCTACCGCCGCCCGTTCCAGCACCTGTTCTCGGCGGTCGGCTACGGCATGATCGGCTCGACCGAGCGGGCTGAGGTCAGCCTCCAGCGCCACCGCGAGACGCTGCGCGCGAACACGCTGGGCGCGGCAGCGGCGATGGTGCCGGGTGTCGCCGCCTACCGGGCGGCCCGCTGGGCCCGGCGCAACCCGGCCGCCGCGGGCGGGGGCATGAGCGGAGCCGGCGCGGGCGGCGTGACGACCGCGGACGGGGCGAGCGACGACGGCGTGGCCGCGGACGGCAGCGCCGCCGCCGGGATCGCGCCGCCGGAGGGCGGGACCCGCGCGGGCAGCCGGGCCGGGCTGGCCTCCCGCGCCCGGACCTGGGCGGGCGCCGCGGCCGGCGGCGGTGCGGGCCGTGCCGCGCCCCCGCTGAACCTCCCGTCCCGCCAGGCGGCCGGGACGGCCGCGGGCGGGGCCGTGCGCAGCAACGGCGCGGCCGCCGGGTCCCTGCCGCCGGGTCGCACGGCGGCGGACGCCGCGGCAGCCGCCGCGGCAGGCGGGGCCGTGCGCCAAGGCCAGGCGCGCGGCGCGCACTCAGGCGCGATGCAGTCAGGTTCAATACAGGCCGGCGCCACGCAGCCGGGACCCGTACCGGCGGGCGCGGCGTCGGCGGGCACGGCGCGGTCGCGCTGGCCCGGGTCCGGCCAGGGACGTCCCGGCGCGGCCGCGACGGGGGGCCCTCGTCCCGCGCCGTCCCGCCCCGCCCCGTCCTCCGTCCCAGCGCCGCCAGTCCGGGCCCCGGCCGGTCCCGCTCCCGCTCGCTACGCCCCGGGCGGCCCCCCACCGGCCGGTCCCGCCCCGGCTCGCTACGCCCCGGGCGGTGCGCCGCCGCCCGCCGCCGCCCCGGCTCGCTACGCCCCGGGCGGCCCGCCACCGCCCGGTCCCGCCCCGGCTCGCTACGCCCCGGGCGGTGCCCCGCCGCCGGCTGCCGCCCCGCCGCCCGCGCGCGCGCGCGGCGGTGGATCGCCCTGGCGCCCCGGCCTGACGCCGCGCCAGCCCGCCGCTCCGGCCGCTCCGGCGGCCCCGCCGCGTGACCCGGGGCCGCGCAGCCGGAGCGGGCCGTGGGCCGATTCCTCGGCCGGCCGCCAGTCGGCCGCGCCGCCCCGGGCCGCCGCCCCGCCAGCCCGCCCGTCCGCCGCGCCGCCCGCGCGGGCCCGCGAGCCCGGGGCGGGCGGCGGGGGCCCGGGCCTGCCGCTGGCCGGCCCCCCCGGCGCCGAGGGCACCGAAGGCCCGGGGCCGTTCTGGCTGCGCCCGATCAGGCGCCGGAAGTAGCCGGTTTCGTCATGGACCTGACTGCTGGCCAGCGCAAGGCGATCTTCGGCCTGATCGTGGTGGTCCTGGCCGGCCTGGGTGTCTACATGTTCGTCCCGGGGGCGCGGGGCGGCGGGAGGCCCCCCGCACCGTCACCCTCGCCGCGGCCGCCCCGGGCGGCGGCGACCGTGGCACCGCCCGCGCCGACGCCCGGCCCGTCCCCGTCCGGCGCCGCCGGCCCGGCGGCGCCGGACATCTACCAGTGGCTGCCGTTCACCCAGGCCCAGCTGGGCAGCGCGGCCGCGGTGGTCACGCAGTTCTCCGCCGCCTACGGGACGTGGTCGTACAGCCAGAACGCGGCCGCCTACGTCGCCACCATGCGCAATCTGGTCACGCCCGAGTTCGGCCAGGTCCTCGGGCAGGGTTATGCCGCCCCCGGGGTCGCTGCGCAGCGGGCCAGCAAGAAGCAGGTGTCGGCCGGCAGCGCGGTCATCAACGCGCTGCGCGCGTTCGGCCCGTCGAGCATCAGCTTCGTCGTGACGATCAGCCAGGAGATCACCAGCACCGCCGGCCGGAGCCCGGCCAGCACCCAGTACGCGGTGACGGTCGTCGAGGCAGGCGCGAGCTGGCAGGTCAATGACATCGAGCTGGCCTCGGCAGGCAACTCATGAGATGGCGCTGGAAGCCGGGGGGCTTAAGCCGCGGCGCGGTGCTCGCGCTGGTGGCCGCGTCTGTCGTGCTCGTCCTCGGGCTGATCACGATCCCCATGCTGGTGGTGGGCGGCAGCGGGCTGCTGTTCGAGTCCGGCAGCGGCTGCGAGGCGGCGCAGGGTGCGGGAGGGCAGCCCGTGGCCAGCCCGGACGCCCGTGACTCGATCCCGGCCAACTACCTCGCGCTGTTCCAGGAAATGGGCCAGCGGTACGGGCTGCCCTGGGTGGTCCTGGCGGGCATCGGCGAGGTGGAGAGCGACGACGGCCGGTCCAACCTGCCCGGGGTGCACTCCGCCGCCAACGCTTTCGGCGCAGCCGGGCCGATGCAGATCGGCATCGGCGGCGCCGCGGGCAACGAGTGGGGCGGCGCGCCGGTGCACCCGGCCAGCGAGCACGTGAACGGGGTGGCCACCGATGGCGACGGCGACGGGATCGCCAGCGTCTACGACCCCGCCGACGCGATCGCCGGCGCGGCGAGGTTCCTGGTCGAGCACGGCGTGCAGAGCAACGTGGCGGACGCGATCTTCGCGTACAACCACATGGACTCGTACGTCCAGCTCGTGCTGTCCTTCGCCGGGACCTACGCCAAGGGCGGCTTCACGATCAGCCCGGTGACCGTGGCCAACGTCCCCGGTTGCGTGCCGGGCATCAACACGGACGCCGCCGGGTCGGTGGTGCCGCCCAACAAGACGGTGGCCACGGCGATCTCGTTCGCCGAGGCCCAGCTGGGCAAGCCGTACCAGTGGGGCGGCACCGGGCCGGACGCCTTCGACTGCTCCGGCCTGGTGATGATGGCCTACCGGGCCGCGGGCGTGTTCATCCCGCGCACCTCGCAGCAGCAGTGGCTGTGGGGGCCGCAGGTGCCGGCCAGCCAGGTCGAGCCCGGGGACCTGGTCTTCTTCGCCGGGGGCGACGGGACGGTCACGGCCCCGGGCCACGTCGGCCTGGTGATCGGCCACGACAAGATGATCGAGGCGTACGCCACCGGCTTCCCGATCCGCATCTCCTCGTTCGGTGACGCCGCGGCAGCGCCGGGCGACACCGACCCGGTCGGCTTCACCCGTCCCTGGGCCCACCCCGGCACCGTCCTCGCTGCCGGCTAGCACGGCAGCCGGGCCTCGTGACCTGGGGTGCGCCCGCAGCGATGTGTTATCTTGTTACCGTGGTAACAATCGAGCGAGTGCAGACCGGCCTTCGCGTCGAGCGCAACACGCTGAAAGTCCTCAAGGGCCTGGCCGAATACCTCGACCTGTCCCTCGGTGATCTCGTCGAAGGCATCGTCTGGCACGCCTTCGAGGGCAAGGCGCCCTTCGGGCCACCCGTCCTCACCAAGATCGACCAGCTCAAGGCGGTCTACGGGCTGACCGTGACCGCCGCCGACGCGCACAAGCTGACGGAGCAGCCGTGACCAACACGCAGCGGCGGCTCGCCGGCCGCATCCAGGTCGCCCTCCCGCCCGGCGAAGCGTTCCGCCTGTTCACCCCGCGCGGCGAACAGGACTGGGTACGCGGGTGGCACCCCCGGTTCCCGGCCCCGGCGCCCGACGACACCGAGCCGGGAACCGTCTTCGAAACCAGCGCTCACGGCCAGCACACCATCTGGCTGGTGACAGACCGGCAACCAGGCAGGCGCATCTCCTACGCCCGCGTGACCCCTGGCGACCAGGCCGGCACCGTGACCATCATCATCAGCGCCGCCGGCCAGTACAGCGAGGTCGAGGTCACCTACCAGCTAACCGCGCTCACCGGCCCCGCCGGCCACAAGCTCGCCGGATTCGCCGACAGATACCCCGCCTACCTCCGGTCCTGGCAGGACGCCATCATCGCCTGGCTGCAGAGCCAGCGCCTGCCCCCGGCCACCACGGCGACTGACCGCCCCGTCCCGCACTCCAGCACCACATAACCGCCGCACCGCCTCCGCCCGGCTCGTGGTTGTACCGTTGCACGGCCTATCGCACGTGCGGAGGTACAACCATCCGGCCGGCGGGCCAGGGCCGGGCGCCGATCGCGTCGAGCGCGGCGGTGGCCGCGTCGAGTTTCTCGTACAGGAACAGCACGGGCTGGCCGGCGGCCATCGCGACCGCCTCGGCCAGGGCCTGCCGCGGGCCGTCGGCCGCGGCGACCCGGACCGCGGGCCGGGCCCGGCGCATCGCCGCGGTGATCAGGCTGGTCATCTCGCCCGGGGCACGGCCGCGCTGGTCGGCGTCCTCGTACACGACGACCCGGCCGAACCAGGTGGCCACCGCCTCGGCGGTCGCCGCGACCAGGTCGTCGCGCCGGTCACCGGGCAGGGTGACCGCGGCGGCGGGCTCGCCGCCCCAGACCGCGCTGATCATGCGCCCGGTCGCGTGCAGGGCCGCGGCGTTGTGCCCGTAGTCCACGATTACCGGGCTGTCGCCGGCCAGGTGCAGGTTGCCCCGGCCCGGGTTGGCCTGGCCCGGGGTGAACGTGGCCAGGGCGCGCCGGATGTCCTTGGCGCTCACCCCGAGGGCGCGGCAGGCGGCCGCCGCCGCGAGCGCGTTCGCGACCAGGTGCGAGGCGAGCCCGCCGAACGCGCCGGGCAGGTCGGCCACGTCGAGCAGGGGGCGGCCCCGCGGTCCCTCGAACTCGGCCAGCCGCCCGTCGCGCAGCTCGTAGCCGATCCCGCCCGCGCGCCGGTGGCCCTCGAGCAACGGGTTGCCGTCGGCCAGGCTGAAGTACCTGATCACGGGGTTGTTCCGGCGGACCCGCGGCCGGGCCGCGATCGCGGCGGCGGCCGGGTCGTCGGCATTCAGGACGAGCGTCCCGCCGGCGGCGATCTCCTCCGCGACCAGCGCCTTGACCGAGATCAGTTGCTCCAGGTCGTCCACGCCGTCCGCGCCCAGGTGATCGGCGGTCACGTTGGTGATCACCGCGACGTCGGCGCGGTCGTAGCCGAGGCCGCCGCGGATGATCCCGCCCCGGGCCGTCTCCAGCACGGCCGCCTCCGCGGTCGGGTCGTCCAGCACCATCCCGGCCGACCGCGGCCCCGACGCGTCGGCAGCGTAGACCAGCCGGCCGCCGGAGTACACGCCGTCCGTGGTGGCCAGGCCGACCCGCAGCCCGGCCTGGCGCAGGATGTGGCCGATCATGCGGACGGTGGTGGTCTTCCCGTTCGTGCCGGTGACCGCGACGACCGGGACCCGGGACGGGGCGCCCGGCGGGTACAGGCTGTCGACGATCGCGCCGGCCACGTCCCGCGGCCTGCCTTCGGCCGGGGCCAGGTGCATCCGCAGGCCCGGGCTGGCGTTGACCTCCAGCACGGCCCCGGCGTCCCCGGCCCGGCCGGCCGGCAGCGGCGCCGCGATGTCGGCCAGCCGCAGGTCGACGCCGCACACGTCCAGGCCGGCCACCGCGGCGGCGCGACAGCACAGGGCAGCGACGTCGTCGTGGATCCGGTCGGTGACGTCACGGCTGGTCCCGCCGGTGGACAGGTTCGCGTTGCGCCGCAGCGTGACGGTCTGGCCGCGGGCGGGCACCGAGGCGGGGCCGAGCCCGGCCGCCGCCAGGTGGGCGAGGACCCGGTCGTCGAGGCTGATCCTGGTCAGGGCGCGGGCGTGGCCGTCGCCGCGCCGCGGGTCACGGTTCACCTCGTCCACCAGCCGCGCGATGTCGCGGCGGCCGTCGCCGGTCACCGCGGCGGGGCGCAGCTCGGCGGCGGCCACCACCCGGCCGTCGACGACCAGCACCCGGTAGTCGGTGCCCGCCACGAACCGCTCCACGATCACCCCGGCCTGCTCAGCTCCGGCCTGCCCGGCGGCCACCTGGTCGTAGGCGGCCCTGGCCCCGCCGGCCGTGGTCACCCCGACGATCACGCCGATGCCATGGCTGCCGGACCGCGGCTTGATCACCGCCGGGCCGCCCAGGGACTCCAGGGCCGCCGCCGCCTCGGCCGCGCTCCAGGCCACGACGCCGTCCGGCACCGGCAGGCCGGCGTCGGCCAGCAGCTGCTTGGCCAGCATCTTGTCGGCCGCGATGTCCGCGCCGATCACCGACGTCTGCTGGGTCAGCGCGGCGCAGACCAGGCGGCGGTGCCGTCCGTAACCGAGCCTGAGCATGCTCAGGCCGCCGATCCGCCGGACCGGGATGCCGCGGCGGCGGGCCGCGGCAGCGAGCGCGGCCGTGCTCACGCCGAGCCGCTCGCGCTCAACCATGGCACAGATCCCGGCCAGGCCCTCCGCCAGCTCGGGCACCCGCCCGGCCAGCGCGTCGCCCACCGCGGCCATGGCCAGCCGGAGCAGCTCGCCCGGGACCGCGGACTCCGCCGGCTCGTCCTGCGGGCATTCCATCAGGATGTCGTAGCGGCCTTCGGCGCCCGCCCAGACCGTCCGGCCGTGGTAGACGTCGCGGCCGGCCAGGCCGGACAGCTCCAGCGCCACGTGCTCGGTGACGTGGCCGAAGTAGGTCCCGCGCGCCATCGCCTCGGTGAAGCCGCCGGGCCGCCCGGCGGCGCAGTGATGGTCGGCCAGGCCGGGCAGCGCCGCGGCCAGCCGCCCGGCGAAGCCGGGGAAGTCGGTGGTCTCCCGCCCGGTCAGCTCCTCGAGCACGATCCGCGCACAGCACGCGGGCCGGCCGCTGAACGCGTTCGGCCCGCTCAGGTGACGCAGGTCTGCCAGGCGCACGTGACGCTCCCTAGTTTTCGGGCCGGCCGGGACGACGCCGTCAGTACCGGTCGTGCGCGGGCCCGATGCCGGCCTCGCGCGTGGCGGTGTCGAAGATGCAGCCGGCGGGCAGCAGGTGCAGGCGGACGCCGAACAGCGTTATCGGGTCGACGTCCCCGGCGGGGTGCACGACCGTGGCCCGCTCGGCGTCGACGACCGTGGCCACGCCCGTGCCGAGCACCTCGAAGCTGCTGCCCTCGACCAGGATCCCGGTGTTCTCGTCGAGGCCCACGCCCAGCCGGTCCGGGTCCAGCGCGACCGCGCTGAGCAGCCGCGGCAGCCGGCCTCGCTCGCCGAAGTGCATGTCGATGAGCACCTTCGGGACCAGCCCGAGCCCGGGGCCGGTCCGCACCGCCGAGGCCGACACCTCGGGCCCCTCGCCGCCCAGGATCATCGCGGCGCCCAACGCCGTGGCGCCCGCGCTGGTCCCGGCCACGACTAGGCCGCCGGCGGCGGTCAGCCGGTCGCGCAGGATCTCGTTGATCCGCGAGCCGACCAGCGTCCGCAGCCGGGACTGGTCGCCCCCGCTGACGAAGACCCCGGTGGCGTCTTCGAGCACCTTGGCCGCGTCCGCGCTGTCGGCGTCGGACCGGCCCCGTACCCGGAGCTGGACGGTGCGGTCGGCGCCGAGCCTGCGGAAGACCCGCTCGTAGCCGGCGTGCACCTCATCGGGCGCCCCGGTGGCGGTCGTGACCAGCGCGATCCGCGCGGCTTCCCCGCCGCTGAGCTCGACGAACCGCTCCAGCAGCGCGGCGCCGGGGCACCGGTCCTCCGCGCCGCCGATGATGAGCAGGTGACCGGGAATCCCGCCGTGGTCCCCGCCGTCGTCCTCCACGCCGCCTCCTCGACAGGGGTGTTTACCCTTCGTAGTCGAGGATGAACCAGGAGTAATACCAGAGCGACCGGGCGATTACTCCGAGCGCAGGACCCGGGGCGGCTTCCTCGCCGCGTGACGCGGGGCCGAGCGCTGCCTGGAGAGCTCCTCGGGCAGCTGGAGCAGCGGGTTCGTCGCGCTGGCCACCACGTCGGTCGCGATGTCGATGACCCGCCGTCCCCGGTTCCGCGCGGCGGACCTGAGCTGCTCGAAGGCCTGGCGGGGCCGGATGCGGTGACGTTCGGCCAGCACCCCGATCGCCTGCTCGATGCGGATCCGCGCCGTCAGCGCGTGCTCGAGCTGGCCGACCGTGGTCCGCAGCCGCCGGGCCTCCTCGGCCACATGCTCCTCGCGGGCCGCGGCCGGCGAGGCGGGCGGGGCGGGCGGGACCGCGGGCTGGATCTCGGTCGGCAGCTCGGCGGCCAGCAGGTCGGCCAGCACCATCGCGCAGGTCAGGTCGGGCAGCTCGTCATCGCCGACCCGCCAACCGTCCGCGGTGCGGCGGACCACGGCCTCCTCGGCGGGCCCGGGCAGCGCGCCGGGCACCGAGGGCGCCGGCGGGCCGCCGGGGGAGCCCGGCCCGGCGGACGCGTCATCCAGCGCGCCGGCCGGGTCCAGCCCGGCCGCGGCGGTCACCGGATCAGGCACGCGCCGGAGCGTTCTGGATCTCTTCTTGGACATCAGCGGGCAGCCAGTTCGTGCAGCCGTTCCTTGACGGTGGCCGCGGAGGGGTTGGTCAGCACGCTGCCGTCGGGAAAGACAACGGTGGGCACGGTCTGGTAGCCGCCATTCACGCTCATCACGTACTCGGCGGCCGCCGGGTCCTGCTCGATGTCGATCTCTGCCATCTCGATCCCGTCGGCCGCCAGCTGGCGCTTGAGCCGCTTGCAGTACCCGCACCACGGCGTGGTGTACATGGTCAGCGGCTGAGTCATCGGCCGTCCTCCCCTGATCGTCCCAACACTGAACATTACTAACTCGTAAACCCTTCGGGGGCTTCCCGGACGTCGTCGGCCGCGGTGTCGGCGGCATGCGCGAGGATGGCGGCCGGGGAGGTGGGCCCATGGACAGCGCGGAAGCGGTGCTGGCCGCGCTCGACCCCGAGCAGCGGGAAGTCGCGCTGGCGGCCCGCGGGCCGGTGTGCGTGCTGGCCGGGGCGGGCACGGGCAAGACCCGCGCGGTCGCGCACCGGATCGCCTACGCGGTGGCGACCGGCGTGGTGGACCCGGCCCGGGTTTTGGCCGTCACGTTCACCACCCGCGCCGCGGGTGAGCTGCGGGGCCGGCTGCGGCTGCTCGGCCGCGAGGCGCTGCCGGGCGGCGGGATGGAGCGGGTCCAGGCCCGGACGTTCCACGCGGCGGCGCTGCGCCAGCTCAGCCACTTCTGGCCGCTCACGGTCGGCGGGCCGCCGCCGCGGGTGCTCGACTCCAAGGTCGGCCTGGTCGCCGACGCCGCGCGCCGGCTGCGGCTGCCGCTGAGCCCGCCCGAGCTGCGGGACGCGGCGGGCGAGATCGAATGGGCCAGGGTCAGCGGGGTCGGTCCCGGCGACTACCCGCAGGAGAGCGCCAAGGCGGGCCGGACGCCCCCGGCCGGCCCGGCCGGGCTGGCCCGGCTCTTCGCGGCCTACGAGGAACTGCGCCGGGAGCGGCACCTGGTCGACTTCGAGTCGGTGCTCGAGCTCACCGCCGCGATCCTGGCCGAGCACCCGGTCGCGGCCGCTGCCGTGCGTGAGCGCTACTCCTTCTTCGTCGTCGACGAGTACCAGGACGTCAACCCGCTGCAGAAGCTGCTGCTCGACGCGTGGCTCGGCGACCGGGACGACGTCTGCGTGGTCGGCGACCCGAGGCAGACGATCTTCTCCTTTACCGGGGCGACCCCGTCCTACCTCACCGGCTTCGCGGCCGAGTTCCCGGACGCGACCGTGATCAGGCTGGTGCGCAACTACCGGTCCACGCCGCAGGTGGTCGCGCTGGCCAACCGGCTCGGCCGGGGGTTGCGGTCGGCGGGCGGCGCCGGGCTCGCGGCCCAGCGGCCGGCCGGCCCGGAGCCGGAGTTCGCCGAGTACGGCGACGAGCTCCAGGAGGCAGCCGCGGTGGCGCGACAGGCCGCGGCGCTGATCAGGTCCGGGACCGCGGCCGGCCAGATCGCGGTGCTGGTGCGGACCAACGCCCAGACACCCGCGTTCGAGCAGGCGCTCGATGACCTCGGCGTGCCGTTCGTGGTGAGGGGCGCGGAGCGCTTCTTCGACCGGGCCGAGGTGCGCCAGGGGGTCGGCCTGCTGCGGGCCGCCTCGCGCTCGGCCTCGGCCGGCGAGGACGCCGATCCGGCCGGCCAGGTCCGGGCGGTGCTGTCCGGGATCGGGCTCAGCCCGCGGCCGCCCGGGGGCCGGGGCCAGGCCCGGGAGAGGTGGGAGTCGCTGGCGGCGCTGGCCCAGCTGGCCGACGGCTTCTTCGCGGCGTCGCCGGGCGCCTCGCTCGCCGACCTGGCCGCCGAGCTCGCCGCGCGCAGCGCCCTCGGGCACGCCCCGGTGCTGGACGGGGTCACGCTCGCCTCGCTGCACGCGGCCAAGGGGCTGGAGTGGGACGCGGTGTTCCTGGCCGGGCTCAGCGACGGGACCGTGCCGATCGTGCATGCGCAATCCGGCGAGGCGATCGAGGAGGAGCGCAGGCTCCTGTACGTCGGGGTGACCAGGGCCCGGGACCGGCTGTTCCTGTCCTGGGCCCTGGCCCGGTCAGCCGACGGGCGCCGCGCGCGCCAGCCGTCCCGGTTCGTCGAGGAGATCCGGCCGTCCCGCCGGGCCACGGCCCTGGCCCTGGCCGGGGCCCGGCAGAATAAGCGCGGCGGATACGGCGGGCGCGGGCGCTGAGCGAGGCTGGTGACAACCGACCATGACCGAGGCCCTGGACCGGGTGGTTGACCTGCTCGACCTGGAGCAGATCGAGGTCGACATCTTCCGCGGGCGCAGCCCGGAGGGAGAGCGGCGCCAGCGCGTGTTCGGCGGCCAGGTGGCCGGCCAGGCGCTGGTGGCGGCGGGCCGCACGGTGCCCGCCGAGCGGCCGGTGCACTCGCTGCATGCCTATTTCATCCGGCCCGGTGATCCCGCTGTGCCGCTGATCTACCTGGTCGAGCGGGTGCGAGACGGCCGCTCGTTCACCACCCGCCGGGTCTCCGTCGTCCAGCACGGTCAGACGATCTTCACGCTCTCCGCCTCGTTCCAGCGCGACGAGGCCGGGGTCGAGCACGCGTTCGCCATGCCCGGCGACGTGCCGCCGCCGGAAGCGGTGACGCCGACCGCCGAGCGGATGGAGAAGCTGTTCGGGCCGGGCGTGCGCGAGTGGTTCGGCGGCAACCCGATCGATATCCGGCACATCGGCCCGCTGACCTACGAGGCCGAGCGCGACCCGGCGCTGCGGACCACGCGCAGCATGGTGTGGCTGCGGGCCGACGGCGAACTGCCCGACGATCCGCTGCTGCACGTGTGCCTGATGACCTACGCGTCCGACATGACGCTGCTGGACTCGGTGCTGCTCGCGCACGGCCTGTCCTGGACCGACGGGCGGACCAAGGGAGCCAGCCTCGACCATGCGATGTGGTTCCACCGGCCGTTCCGGGCCGACCGGTGGCTGCTGTACGCGCAGGACTCCCCGGTCGCCCGCGGGGCCCGCGGGCTGGCCCGCGGCGAGATGTACACCAGCGAGGGGGCACTGGCGGTCTCCGTGGTGCAGGAGGGGCTGATCCGGGTTTCGTGAAGCGGGCCAGGCCGCGAGAAAGGTCTAGCCGCGGCGCGAGAACAGCCCTAGCCGGGCCGGGAGAAAGGTCTGGCCAGATCGCCAGGGGAAAACCGGTTGCCCTGTCCCGCGCAGGCTACGTAGGCTTCTCGCATGTCCGCGGGTCTACCGACGACGCCCTATGAAAGGGGGTGCCCAGGATGCTGAACCTGCTCTCGGATCTCGAGACCGCCGCTGAGGCGCACGCACCGTTCAGCGCGGGCGCCTGCCTGCCGTCGGGTCCCGTCCAGACCGCCCAGCCGCGCCAGAGCGCCGTCGTGCACGCGCGCCCCCGTGCTTTCTGGGCCGCCGACGTGTTTGGGCACCGCCGCCCGGCGGCTGACCCGGCCGTCGCGCTCGGGCAGCAGGACAGCCAGAAGAAGAACCCGTACATGACCCGCATCGCCGTTAGCGGCGGTGCCAAGGGTCCGCATCCGGCGAGGGAACCAGAACCGGCCTAGAGATAGGCCGGCCAGAACCCCTCAAGGCCGCGGACCCGGGATCGGGTCCGCGGCCTTCGTCATGCGAGGCCACCGTTTTGTCAGACGCGTGAGAGACCGTAGACGAGTAGATGAGAGGGGATGGCTCCGATGCAGCGGCCCGGCACCACCGCCGTTCTGGACGACCAGGCGGGGTTCGAGGCGGAATCCAAGCAGGCAGCGCTACTGGCCAGCGCAGTCCCGGCGCAGGTCGTCGCCGTCCCGGTGACGGTGACCGGGACCCCGGCTGGCCGGCACCTGCCGTGCACGGATGACCCGGACCTGTTCTTCGCCGAGTCCCCGGAGGACGTGGAGTTGGCCAAGGACCTGTGCCGGGGTTGCCCGGCCCGCATCGCCTGCCTCACCGGGGCGCTCGAGCGGCGGGAGCCCTGGGGAGTCTGGGGCGGCGAGCTGTTCCTGCGCGGCGAGGTCGTGCCGCGCAAGCGGCCGCGGGGACGGCCCAGGAAGCACGAGGTAGCGGCCTGACCAGGCACATCGTTCGGACATCGAGACGCGAGGAATGGTGGTGACACAGATGTTTCCGGCACCCGAGATGGTGAGGGAACGACAACAGACAATGCTGGCGACGGCGACGGCGGAGCGCCAGGCGCAGCGGGTGATCGCGCTGGACCGCGCGGCCCGCCGGGCGGCGCGGGCGCAGCGGCAGCTGGTTCACTCGAGCAACGAGACCCTGCGCCTGCGCGGCGAGCTGGCCGCTGAGCAAGGTTCCTGACGGACACCTGACGCGCGAGCCCGGGAAGGCCTGGCCTTCCCGGGCTCGCGCGCTGCCTGGTCCGCGCCGCTACGGGGAGGTGCCGGCCCCCGCCCAGGTGTCGTCCTGGTCCTCCCGGCCGGGCTCGGGCGAGTCGCGGGGATCCTGGTCTGGCTCGGCCGGGTCGTTATAGCCGGGCATCCACTTGATCACCTCGGCCCGGAAGTGACCCTCGCACTCGAGCTGGCAGAGCACCCCGATGCCGGCGGTGGATACCCGGTGGATCAGCACATACGTGGGCGGCAGGTTGAGGCGGCGGCCGACCGCGGCCGACCGCATGTCGGTGACCCGGGACGCCTCCTCGCGCAGCCACTCCCGGGTGAACTTGAAGGTCTCCACCCGGGAGGGCTCGGCCAGCGGCGCGAGGTAAGCGTGCAGGGCATCGAGATCAACGGTGACGCCCTCCTTGAGGAACCCGTGCGCCCGCAACTCCTCCTCGACCGTCTGAATATCCCGGTCCTCGTGCATAAGGCGCAGGAGCTTGCCGAAGAAGCGCGGGAACCCGTCCGGGAGCCGGTCGACCGCCCCGAAGTCGAGCACCCCGAGCCGGCCGTCGTCCAGCAGCCGGAAGTTGCCGGGATGCGGGTCCGCGTGCAGCAGGCCCGCCCGCGACGGCCCGGAGAACAGGAACCGGACGAGCAGGAGGCCGGCCCGGTTCCGCTCCTCGGTGGTCCCCCCGGAGATGATCTTGGAGAGCGGCGTGCCGTCCATCCACTCGCTGACCAGGACGTGGTCGGTGGCCGCGACGACATGCGGGACGAAGAACTCGGGGTCGGCGGCGTAGGCGGTGGCGAACTTCTCCTGGGACGCGGCCTCGAGCTGGTAATCGAGCTCCTCGGCGACCCGCTTGCGGAGCTCGTCGAGCAGCGGCTTGACGTCCAGCCCGGGCATCAGCACGCTGAACAGCCGGCCGAGGCGGCTGAGCTGGGTGAAGTCGCTGATCAGGGCCTTCCCGGCCCCGGGGTACTGGATCTTCACCGCGACCGGGCGTCCGTCGCGCCAGGTCGCGCGGTGCACCTGGCCGATGGAGGCGGCCGCGGTCGGGCTGTCGTCGAAGTCGGTGAAGTTGTCCCGCCAGCCGGGGCCGAGGTCGGCGACGAGCACCTTGTGCACGGTTCCGGCGGGCAGCGGCGGCGCCGATTCCTGCAGCCGGGTCAGCGTGGTCCGGTAGGGTCCCGCGATCTCCGGGGGAAGCGCGGCCTCGAAGATTGACAGTGCCTGCCCCAGCTTCAGCGCCCCGCCCTTCAATTCACCCAGCACGCGGAAGATCTGCTCCGCGGTCCGCTGCTGGATCTCCTGGGCGACGAGCTCGGCCGGGCGCCCGCCGATGCGCTTGCCGAGGCCCAGCGCGGTCCGGCCGGCCAGCCCGACCGGGAGGGTGGCTAGTTTCGCCGTGCGCGTCACCGCCCGGCGCGGGAGGTCGCTCACTGATACCGCGGCCCGGGCCGGCCGGTGGCCGGACCGCCCCCCGCGCGCCGCTTCACCACCCCGGTGAACTCACCGCGCGCGTGCCGAAAGCGCGCGGCAGGCGCCGTGTGCACCGCGAACCTCAACTCTGCTCCCTTCCGCATGGCACGGCCCGAGTCCTGTCCCGTCGCAGCCGGGCGCAAGGATGCCAAGATCCCATTGTCCGCTACTCGAACGCGTTACTGCCACAGGAGCAGCCGTGGTGCCGCGGCCAGGTCCGGCGGCGCCACTGCCACCCGGGCAGGACGAGTTCCAGGGTGCCATTGGCGACGGCCGCGACGGCCACCGCCCTGTCGATGAAGGTCAGCGCCTGGGCGGCGGCTTGCGCCGCGACCCCCGCCGCGAGCGGCGCGTCGCACGCGGCCGGGTCGGTCTGGCGACCGTCGAGCTGGGCCAGGATCAGCGGCCACGCCGGATCCCGGTCGGCCCTGGTCAGGTCCATGCATCTCAGGCAGGCGGTCCGGCCGGGGATCACCAGCGGGCCCACCACGCCGATGGCCTCGTCCGCCGAAGCGGCCAGGTGCGGTATCCGCGCGCGCATCAGCGCGGCTCGCAGGTCCAGGGTCGTCCGGCCGGCCAGGATGGCGAGGTCGGGCCGGCCCGGCTGGGCGGCCGAGGCCGCGTGCGTGACCCGGCCGACGCCGGACGCCGTCAGCAGGCTGGCGATGCCCGCCCCGATCCGACCGTCGCCGTGCACGCGGACCTGCGCGGCCAGCCGGCGGGCCAGTGTGCGCGCGCCGCCGTCACTGTCACGGTTGACCAGCGACACGGTGGCCAGTTCCGCGGCGAGCCGCGCCCGCAGCGGCCGCGAGACCAGCCGTAACGTGCCGGCCGGGAAGTCGTCGAGCGCTCCGGCGGCGGCGAGTAACTCCAGCACGCGCTCGGCCGTCGCCTCGGGGATGCCGTGGCCGGCCGCGGCCCGGATCACCTGGGCCCGGTCGCGGCTGCCGTCCAGCAGGCCGATCACCCGCGCCGCGCCGGCCATGCCGGTCAGCGCCACCGCCCGCCGCGAGTCGATCCCGATCTGCAGCGTGTCACGGTCGCGCCAGACGGGCCGCAGCCCCGGCTTCAGCGCTGGTCTCACGTTTCCCAGCGTGACAGGCAATACCGACAATGGCCACGCGTGGCCGCTCGGCAGCACCACGCCCGGCCGATTCCGGACGCGCCCTATCCCATCGTCAGCCTGGCCGAAACCGGGAGCCACCTCCGGCGGCCCGTCCGCGCTCCCAAGCTGGCGTGGGAGCGGCGCTGGACGGGGCCCCCGGGCCTGGGAACGGCGCGGCCATCCGCGGTCCGGTCCGCTGCGGGCCGTTCGCCCCCTTCCCCAGAAGCGCGTGCGGCCCGGAGCCCGGGGACTCCCTCTCAGGCGAAGCTAGGCCCGGCGCTGCGGCCGGTCAATACGCCCTTGTGGATAACCATGTGGACAACCTGGGGATAGGGCCGAGTGTCGCGGTGGATACCTGGGGACCGCCTTGTGCAATCCATTCCCGGCCCGCCTGGTGAGCCAGGCTGACCTGCGCAGACGCCGTCCACCGCTTGTGGACGGCAAGACTGCCGCGCTCTTTATCCGGGAATCTGGCTCAGCCGCATCCCGCGTGCCACCGCATTCCTTGATCTCGGTAGCTAAGGTGCGCCCCGTGCGCCTTACCTACCGGGATCATGAAACCGGCACGGTCAGTCCGCGCCGTCCACGGGCGGGGAGTCGCCGCGGTCATCGGGTGATGCCGGCGGCTCGCCGCCGGGTGCCTCCCCGCCGG
>Ga0335078_10004410_pt1 | contig 20869 bp, 17 predicted proteins | sample Lox_Sample_32_FD_206711 | JGI IMG/M metagenome (GOLD analysis project Ga0335078, IMG submission 206711) | Soil microbial communities from Loxahatchee National Wildlife Refuge, Florida, United States - Lox_Sample_3.2 | ecosystem: Environmental > Terrestrial > Soil > Wetlands | place: USA...
GCTCACTGGTGAATGGCTCTGTTGGTCGAGGACCGATCATGATCGTCTGGCGTCTTGTGATGAAGGGCTACATCAGTGAGACAGAGAGTCACCCATGGGCGACAGCCAACTGGCTATCCGCAGGCGCCCCTGCCACCTTTAGTGCACCATATGATGTTTCAGGGTACTAGGTCTGATGCTAACCAGGCGTTCGCGCACTACCTGGCCAAATTCCAGGAACAGATGGCTGACATTGCCTCTGTACTCAAGGCACCCGACAACGCCAGGGTTTTCGCCGCGCAGGCTCATCTTGAAGTCTCTGGTGTAGGAAAGGTCTTGCTGTCGATCTCAGCGCCATCCAATATCGCTTACGCCGATGCGAACTCGTACATTGCGGCGCTTACTGTGACCGAGGCTTTCAGCGACTCAGACGGCAATGCTGTCCAGAGACTGTATAGGCAGCTGGATCTCCTGCCGTTGACCAGTTATGAGCTGGCCGACTTGCGAAGGCAGTTCCCGCTCACTCAGGAGTTCGCCGAATCCCGCGGCTCCAGGGCTATGGCCGACCATGCATTTTATCTTTCGATCCACCATATGACAGATTTCGTTGCCATGATGGATGCTTTGCTAGCCATGGGAGCTGACCCCCGTTATATGACCATTCTGGACAAAGGCTATCCGTACACCCGGCGGGATCGCGTAGATGGCTGGCTGCGTGACACCCTCGGGATCAAAGTTGATCCCTATCCTGAACGGGTGGCCAGCCTGGATGCGCATATCGAGCGGGCCAGGGGCGCTGGTCTAAAAACCATCATCTTCGATGATGGTGGTTACATCTGGCCAGTGGTGGTTGAATATTACCTCAATGCGGCCGCTGAGTTTGTGGGCATTGTTGAACAGACCATGTCCGGCATCTGGAAACTCGATGGTCTTCCACTGCCCATTCCAGTTTTCTCGGTAGCAGAGAGCCAGCTCAAGGCAACCGTGGAGTCGTACGGTGTAGCAACTGCCGCTGTGGCGAGCATCTTTGACCGGCTACCGCACGAGAAGTTTGAGGGTCGGCCGGCGCTCGTTGTTGGCTACGGCCGGATCGGCCGTGAGGTCGCCACGATCCTGCGTGAGCGGCGTATGCGCGTGGCAGTCCACGATAGTGAGATCGTCGCGCTGGTAGCGGCCCACGAGGAAGGATTCATTACCAGCCGGTCGCTCGCCCACCTGATCGAATCACACCAGCCGCTGCTGGTGGTAGGTGCCGCGGGGCGCGGCAGCCTGCGTGGCGAGCATCTTTCGGCCTTCCGTAAGAGCTGTTACCTAGCCAGCGTCACGTCGCGGACTTACGAATTCGATCTTGAGGAATTCGCAGAGGTTGCCCTAAAGGTGCTCAACTATGATCGGCTAGGACATGCCTACCATCTCGGTCAGGGGGTTGAGCTCTGTGTGCTAGGCCACGGAATGCCGATGAATTTCTACCACGCGGAGTCATTGCCCAATCGTTACATTGACCTCATCATTTCCGCGCTGCTGCTGGGCGGGGTAACTCTCGCACAGCCTGATTCTGGCGGACTGGTTGCAGGTCACAATTTAGCGCTGACAAATACAATCCTTAATACCTCTGCCGCGCTGGATACATACTACGATTGGTATGGGGAGCCGTCGGCGCGCCGGGAACTTCTCACGCCCGGGGGCAGCGTCCCTGCGTTCCATGCCGTGCCGTGGGCTTTCCCACCCCAGTCCTGATCTGCTCAGCACATGGAATTCCATGATGAGCGGGTCTTCGACTTGCGGATGCTGGGCCCACCACTTGGGGTGCAATCTCGCGGACTGCTTCTCGGGTATTCCGGATCCGCTTCGACCACTAGCTGGCTCGCCAGCCGCTACGGGCAGGCCACGGTGGCTGGCGAGCATCAGTGCATCTTCCGCGTTCCGCTGCGCCACGGTTCACTCGCAGTTGCCGGGCTGGCCACCATCAGGTGTGGCCATGTCGCAGGTGTGGCGATGCACGAGGGCGGCAACACGGACCTTGCGCAGTTGGCTCTGGCGTTCGCTATCCATCTCAATACCCGCCGCCGTGAAGATCCCGATCCGGTCCGGCCGTGCCTCACCTCGGCCGGCAAGCCCGACCTGGCATCCGTTCCGGACCTCGTCCGGGTGCCTCACCTGGTGACACTGGTAGCTGAGACTCCTGGCGGCCTCTCCGACCACGTCCTCTGGGAGGTAATGACTCGCAGCCAGGCCAGCCGATGGCTTGGCGGCCCGATCCCCAATCAGGCACTCTTCGAACAGGGGCTTCCGTCTCTGCTACAGCTGCGCCAACTGATTCGGACGGGAAGGGTGCCCGGCGGTCACCTGGGCCAGTGCCTGCGAGAAGTGCTTGCTGAGCGGTACATGTCCATCCGGGTCGTGTACCAGCATTCTGAATTGTTTGCGGAACTCATCCGCGTGATATGCCTGCCACCTGCATCAGGAGGAGAGAATGTCTGAGCCAGCATCGCTCCGAGCCAGGATGCGGGCCGCCGCCGTCGGCTTGATCGCCGGGCTTGACGAGCACCAGCGGGCCCTTTGCCGACTGCCCTTCGCTGATCAGGGCAGATGCCGGTTCACCTACCTGCCCCGATCTCGGCCAGGTGTCTGTCTCGCCGATCTCGATCGTCCTGGACATAAGGCTGCTCAACGGCTGCTTGCTACTGGCCTGAGCCCTTCGGCATATGCCCAGGCGGCTGCAGTGATGGCCCTGGAGGAAGTCCTCGACCGCCGCGAGGGATGGCGACGCGGCAGGCACGCCAACGACTACTGGGTTGTGATCTTCGGCGATCCAGCTGGTAGCGAACCCTGGGCGTGGCGATGGGAAGGTCATCATCTGTCCGTATCGGTGACCATTGACGGTGCGGAGATCTTCGTCGCACCGCTGTTCCTGGGCGCACACCCGGCGCGCGTCTCGGTCGCTGGTTGGCCGGTGATCCGACCGTTCGGTGTGGAAGAAGACCTGGCACACACACTCTTGGAAGCGATGAGGCCCGCCGCTCGGGGCCTAGCGGTCGTTGCCAGTTCGGCACCATCTGACATCCGTAGCTCAACACTTCCGTCCGTGCTCGGCCAGATCACTCCGCTCGGGGTTGGTGCTGGGCAGATGGACCCGGCAAGCAGGGCGCTCCTCGAGCAACTCACGACCGTCTATCTGAGTCGCCTGCCGGAGGACATGGCGGTGCGCGAAGCCACGGGTTTGCCGGATTCAGACTTGCACTTCGCCTGGGAAGGGCCCATCCGGCAAGGTAGTGGGCACTACTACCGGATCCAGGCTGAAGGCCTGCTCATCGAGTATGACAACACGTCACACGATGCGAACCACGTGCACACCGTGCTGCGCCGGCCAGGGCGTGACTTCGGTGGGCAAGGTTCGTCAGCCGGCTGGGCGGGCCCGGCAGCGGATCACGAGTGAGTGATCGCTTTGCGCGGTTGCCAGCACTCACCTTGATAGCTGGCCAGCCCGAAGGGCGCTAGTGTGATGCGGACACCTGAAGCCTGGCTCTGGCAGTTGTTCATGCGGCGGCATGCGGTTCGCGACGGTCTGGGAAGACGACCCGGTGATCAACCTGGCCTTGCAGTAGGTGGTGTCCAGGAACACATACCTAAACGGCGCCATGCTCTTCTTCCCTGGCCGTCGCTGACCTTCGCTGCCGTCGTGGCGGTGGTGCCGCGGGGTCGCATCCGGGGCGGCCGGCACGAGTACGCCTTCTCTTACGCGATGGTATCGATGTCCCGATCCGTTCGTTGCCAAGGTGACAGACCGGCATCGGCCCGGTCGACCGCACGCGAGGAGAGATCATGATCTCTACCTACACTTTCGACGTCTTTGCCAGCCTTGATGGCTTCGGCTCCTATAGCTGTGGTGACTGGGGCGGCTACTGGGGCAAGTAGGGCTCCGAGCTGCTTGAGCACCCTCTCGCCGTGTATGGCAAGAAGCAACGAATGGTCTTCGGCGCCTGCACATATCAGCTGTTCGTGCAGCTGCTCGGCTCGAGCACCGAGGAGTCCGAGGCCCGTGACCCGTGGTCGGCCGGATGAGGACCTCCCGGCAACAGTGGTGTCGACCACGATGCAAGGGCCACTCGACTGGCCGGACGGGGCCGACGTGCGCGGTGACGCCGTCGCCCGGCTCAAGCAGAAGTCCGAGGTGTCGCTGCGCTCGCACGGCAGTCTGCCCGTCGGCCTTCTTCAGCACACAGTGCCGTGCGTACGACAGGAATGCCGTGGCCGTGTCAAGCTCCCCGGAGCCCCACGCGTGGCACAGGCTCCCGCTGAGTCTCTGCCATCCCGCTACGGTAATCCGGCGACCAGATCGTGAGCTTACTCAAATTCGTGCGCCCCCCGGGGTGGCGGTGGATGCGGTCGGGGGTTTCGCTGAGCTCGGGGGCAGACGGTCGGGGTCTCGTCGGCGGCGGTGATGGTGTGAGGGTGGGTCCCGGAACGCGGCCACCTCGGCATACGTCCACGCGGATATACGACACTTCTCAAACTGGAAGATCCCGATGTCCCGCCCGCGGTGGGACGCCGCTGTGTCCGGTGCCACGCACGTTGGCACCTCTCCGTGGGCAACCATCGCCAGAACTGGCCCGCCCCGCACAGCGAGTCAGGCTCAGTTGGCATGCATCGCGTGTCGCCTTGCGTTGTACCTTCCTGAGCCGGTAGCTTTCCCACATGTAGGTAAACTACATACGTGTAACTACCACAGCTTGTGTCTCGATGGTCGCTCTGGGCGGCTACGGAATGACCGTGCCGGCGGCTCAGCTGTCGGCAGGACTGGGGAAGGAGGTGGTCACATGCACTGCCCGTTCTGTCGCTATCCCGATAGCCGGGTTCTAGACAGCCGCCCGGCTGAGGATGGCACTGTGATCCGCCGACGGCGGTCCTGCCCTCAGTGCGGCCGCCGCTTCACCACAACCGAAACCGCCGCGCTGCTGGTTGGCAAGCGCAGTGGCGCGACGGAGCCCTTCAGTCGCGAGAAGGTTATAGCTGGCGTTCGCAAGGCTTGTCAGGGACGCCCGGTGAGCGACGACTCCCTTGCCCTACTCGGGCAACGCGTGGAGGAGGAACTGCGAGCGACTGGCCGGGCGATCTTGCCTAGTCATGAAGTAGGTCTGGCTACTCTGCAGCCGCTACGGGATCTAGACGAGGTGGCATACCTGAGGTTCGCCTCTGTCTATAGGGGATTCAGTTCACTCGAGGATTTCGAGCGGGAGATCGCTCGCCTCCGCGGGAGCGACGATCCTGAATCGAGCCTCCCAGCTTTGGCGGCGTCTATGCAGACATGATGCGACGATGCCGGAACGTCGAGAACCGATAGGGGCTTGGGCGCTCAGCTCTGGCACCCATCATTTACGAGGCGCGAGCAAACATGCAAGGGGAGAAGAAGCTAATGGCGGATACGGGTAGCGGCCAGCAGCGGGGGACACGGGTAAAGAGCCCGAAGGGACTGCGCATCGAACGGATTTACACCACGCCTGGCGTACACCCTTACGACGAGGTGAAGTGGGAGCGCCGTGACGTTGTGCTGACCAACTGGCGCGACGGCTCGATCAACTTCGAGCAGCGTGGCGTGGAGTTCCCGGATTTCTGGCAGCCGAATGCGGTCCAAATCGTTGCCAGTAAGTACTTCCGAGGGGCCCTCGGGACGCCGCAACGGGAGTGGAGCCTGCGCCAGCTGATAGACCGCGTAGTTCTCACCTATGTCAGGGTCGGCCATGAGAATGGCTACTTCGCCGGGCCTGAAGAGGCTGAGATCTTCGAGTATGAGATGACCTACACACTGCTGCACCAGATTTTCAGTTTCAACTCACCAGTGTGGTTCAACGTGGGGACGGCTTCTCCTCATCAGGTGTCGGCGTGTTTCCTGCTGGCAGTGGACGATTCGATGGATTCGATTCTGGACTGGTACAAAGAGGAGGGCCTGATCTTCAAGGGCGGGTCGGGCTCAGGGGTTAACCTGTCGCGGATCCGTTCGAGCAAGGAACTGCTGTCGTCCGGTGGCAACGCTTCGGGCCCCGTGAGCTTCATGCGTGGTGCCGATGCCAGCGCCGGCACAATCAAGTCCGGTGGGGCGACTCGCAGGGCGGCGAAGATGGTGATCCTCGACGTCAATCACCCCGACATTGAGGAGTTCATCCAGACCAAGGTACGGGAAGAAGAGAAGATCCGCGTCCTGCGCAATGCCGGCTTCGACATGGACCTTGGTGGCGAGGACATCTACTCCGTCCAGTACCAGAACGCTAACAACTCGGTCCGAGTAAGCGATGAGTTCATGCGCCAGGTCGAGGTTGGCGGTGAGTTCGATCTAACCGCCCGCCTCACTGGTGATGTAATTGAGACTGTGAATGCACGTGGCCTCTGGCAGAAAATGTGCCAGGCGGCATGGGAATGTGCTGACCCGGGAATTCAGTACGACGATACGATCAACGACTGGCACACATGCCCTGATTCTGGCCGGATCACGACGTCGAATCCATGCGCAGAGTACCTTCATCTGGACAATTCGTCGTGCAATCTGGCGTCGATCAACCTGCTGAAATTCCTCGGTGATGACAACAAGACCTTCGACGTACAGAAGTTTGTGAAGGTCTGCGAGCTGGTCATCACTGCCATGGATATCTCAATTAGTTTCGCTGATTTCCCGACGACGAAAATCGGTGAAGTAACCCGGGCGTTCCGGCAGTTGGGCATGGGTTACGCCAACCTCGGTGCCTTGCTGATGGCCGCGGGCCTGCCATATGATTCCGACGGCGGTCGGGCTCTGGCCGGGGCGATCACCAGTTTGATGACCGCGACCGCCTACCGGCGCTCCGCTGAGCTTGCCGGAGTGGTCGGTCCTTACGACGGCTATGCGCGGAACGCCGAGGGTCACAAGCGCATCATGCGCAAGCACGAAGCTGCATCCCGGGCCGCGACCACGATCGACGAACGGGACCGGCCGGTATGGGCCGCCGCCACAGCGGCCTGGGAGAAATGCCTGCGAGTTGGAGAACGCAATGGGTGGCGCAATGCCCAGGCGACGCTACTCGCACCCACTGGCACTTCAGGGCTCGCCATGGATGTCGACACCACGGGTATCGAGCCAGCCCTGGGACTGGTGACGTTCAAGAAACTGGTCGGCGGTGGGTCGATGCAGTTCGTCAACCAGACCGTGCAGCGGGCACTGTGGACGCTCGAATATCAGGAGGAGCAGGTCGAGGCGATCGCTGAGTACATAGGCGATCATGGCCACGTGGTGGACGCGCCCGGCCTAAGGCCGGAGCATTATGCAGTATTCGACTGTGCGATGGGAGAGCGGTCCATCGCACCTATGGGGCACGTTCGGATGATGGCCGCGGTCCAGCCCTTCCTCAGCGGGTCCATCTCGAAGACGGTGAACATGCCAGAGTCCGCGACCGTGGCTGACGTCGAGCACATTTACCTGGAGGGTTGGAAGCTCGGGCTCAAGGCGCTGGCCGTCTACCGGGACAACTGCAAGGTCGGCCAGCCGCTGTCCGACGCGAGGAAGAAGCCAGCCGCGGCCGCCGCCGAGCCGGAAAGCTCGCCGCACGAGATCCGGCCGGTGCGCCGCCGCCTGCCCAAGAACCGCACCGCCACCGTGACCAGCTTCTCGGTGGCCGGCGCCGAGGGCTACATGACCGCGTCCACCTACCCAGACGACGGCGTCGGCGAGCTGTTCCTCAAGCTCGGCAAGCAGGGTTCCACGCTGGCCGGCGTGATGGACGCGTTCTCCATGGCCATCTCCATCAGCCTGCAGTACGGGGTGCCCCTGGAGAAGTGGGTGGAGAAGTTCACCAACATGCGGTTCGAGCCGGCCGGCATCACCGACGACCCGGATATCCGGATCGCCAGTTCGGTGCTGGACTACGTGTTCCGCCGTCTGGCCCTGGACCACCTGCCCTACGAGACCCGCGCCGACATGGGCATCCTGTCCGCGGCCGAGCGGAGCGCCCAGCTGGCCGGGGAGGACCCCGCGGCCCTGGCTGAGGAGCAGGACCCGGGGGAGATGGCCCAGTCCGCCCCGGTGCAGCGGCCGCCCGCCCGGGCCGAAGACCGGCCGGAAGCAGCCGGGCCCGCCGCTGGGGCCGCCCAGCCGCACAGCTCCACCGAGCTGATCGAGGCTCAGCAAGGCCGCACCGCGGACGCCCCGCTGTGCCTCACGTGCGGCACCAAGATGCGCCCGGCGGGCAGCTGCTACGTGTGTGAGGGCTGCGGCGCCACCAGTGGCTGCAGCTGATTGACGGGCCCAGCCGAACGCGGATTACCTGCTCAGCCGGGGTCCCCGGGGACCGGGGCCCCGGCTGATGCTGGCCTGGCGTGGCCCTGCCGGTGGCAGACGACGATCGGATAGAGCGAGGCGCGGATGAGCGACACCGAGCCGCAGACCGCGGGCGGGAAGGTGCTCTGGCACTTCACGATGTCACTGGACGGTTTCGTGGCCGGGCCGGACCACCGGATGGACTGGCTAACCGGGTTCTCCATCCGCCCGGGCCTGATCGACGAGTACGTCACGACCACGGGCGCCGTGCTGGGCGGCCGGGACGGCTGGGACCGCGCCACCGGCGACAGCCGCCCCTATGGGGGCGCCTGGGACGGGCCGCTCTTCGTGCTCACCCATCACCCCGAGGACGCGGCGCCCGCCGACGGGGTCACGTTCCTCAGCTGCGGCCCGGCCGAGGCGGTGCGGATCGCGCTGGCGGCGGCCGGGGGCAAGAACGTGGAGGTCTTCTCACCCTCGATCGGCCGCCAGCTTCTCGAACTGGGGCTGATCGACGAGATCGACCTGCACATCGCGCCGGTCCTGCTCGGCGACGGGATCCGGCTGTACGACAATCCCGGCGGGGCGGCGGTCCGCCTCCGCCGGGTCGGCCAGGGTGACCCGGCCTCGGTCGTCAACGTCCGGTACCGGCCTGCCGCCGCGCCACCCGCTGCCTGACCGGCGCTCAGCGCCCGTCGAGGAACGGCGTGATCAGCGCCAGCATTTCGCCGGGCCGCCGGGTCAGGTCGACGTGCGTGGTCGCGGGGAGCACGGCGAGCTGCGCGTCCGGCAGGAGCTCGTACAGCTCCACCACGTCCGGCAACGGTGAGAAGTCGCGGTCGCCGAACACCAGCAGGGTGGGCGCCCGCAGTGACCGCAGCTCGCCGGTCCACCCCGGGAACTCGTGGACCAGCGCCGAGTTCTTGGCCGCGAACTCCTCGAAGTGCCCGGGGTCGGGGGCGACCGACTCGTAAGCCTCCCGCCACGCCTGGTAGTCGGCCTGCGTCGGCAGGCGGTCCTCGCCGAGCGGCGCGCTCTCCCGGCCCGGGGGGCGGTGCGGGTCCGCGGAGGCGATGATGAGCCTGCCGACCCGGCTGGGCGCGCCGAGCGCGATCGCGCTCGCGACGAGACCGCCGAGGCTGAAGCCGAAGAAGTCGGCCTCGCCGATCCCCAGCTGGTCGAGCAGCGCGATGACGTCACCCGCCAGCGCCTCGATCGTCATCGGCCGGCCGGTGTCGGCGGTGTGCCCATGGCCCTGCAGCTCCACCGCGATCACCTGGCGGCCCGCCGCGAGGGGTCCGAGCAACGGCCCAAAGTTGAGGCCGATGGTCATCAGGCCACCGTGCAGCAGCACGAGAGGCCGGCCGCGGCCATGCCTCTCGTAGTAGAGCCGCAGCCCATTCACCGGTGCGTAAGCCATAACCGGACAGACGCCGCGGGGCCGGCGAACTCACCGGGGTCTGCAGCCCGGGCCGCGGCTGCCAGCCGCTCGGCCAGGACGTGCAGCACCGGGATCAGCTCCGGCGGGTCCAGGACCCGGAAGCCGAAACCCTTGACCGCCACGTACAGGGCCAGTTCCGTGAGGGAGTTGGACCCGGTGTGCAGGATGCACGTGCCGTGGTCCACCGCTTCCAGCCGGCCCGCCGCCGGGGATGAGCGCTCGGCCACCGCCGCCAGCGGCGCGTGAATGAGGACCCGCGCCTGGTAGCGGTACGGCGCGGCGGAAATGGCCGAGGAGACGTAGCCCGCCACGTCCCCCTCGGGCGGCTGGCGGGGCGTGAACCGGGCGCCGGGCGGGCCCAGCAGGCCCTGGATGCGGTCCACCCGGAACGTCCGCCAGTCATCGCGGCCGGTATCCCAGGCCAGCAGATACCAGCGGCGCGTCGTGTGCACCAGCCGGTGCGGCTCGACCTCGCGGGTCGTGACCGCGTCCCGGCCGGGATAGCGCAGCCGAAGCCGCCGCTGGTCCCGGCACGCCGCGGCCAGAGCGGTCAGCAACTCCGGATCCACCTGGCCGCTCCGGGATCCCGGGCCGGCCAGCGGCACGGTCGCCGCCTGGAACGCGCCGATCCGGTACCGGAGCCGGGACGGCAGCAGCTGCTGGAGCTTGGTCAGCGCGCGCAGCGAGGTCTCGGCCAGCCCGGCCACGCTGCCCGTGGTGGCCGTGTGCAGGCTGATCGCCACCGCCACCGCCTCCTCGTCATCCAGCAGCAGCGGCGGCAGGGCCGCACCCACCCCCAGCCGGTAGCCACCAGCGGCTCCCGGCACCGCGTCCACCGGGTAGCCGAGGTCGCGCAGCCGGTCGATGTCCCGCCGCACGGTGCGCAGGCCGACGTCCAGACGGTCAGCGAGTTCCGCCCCGGTCCAGTCCCGGCGGGACTGCAGCAGCGCCAGCAGCCGGAGCAGCCGCGCCGAGGTTTCCAGCATGCCGTCGATTCTGCCACCTATTGGTGTCAGAACCTGACACCAATGCCGCCTAGCGTGGCGGACATGACGAACAGCGAAACCACCACCCGGCAGCCCACCGCCACCCCGTCAGCGGCATCCGCGCGGCCAGCGGATGACACCAGCCTGCGCCCTTACCGCGTCAGCATCAGCCAGGCCGACGTGGACGACCTGCGCGAGCGGCTGGCCCGGACCCGCTGGGCCAGCGACCTGCCCGGCACCGGCTGGGAGCGCGGCGTCCCGACCGCGTATCTGCGTGACCTGGCCGGGTACTGGGCCAGCGATTTCGACTGGCGCGCGCAGGAAGCGGCGCTCAACGCCTGCCCGCAGTTCAGCACCACGATCGACGGCACCGACGTGCATTTCCTGCACGTGCGCTCGGCTGAGCCAGCCGCCACCCCGCTGCTGCTGCTGCACGGCTGGCCCGGCTCAGTGGTGGAGTTCCTGGATCTGATCGGCCCGCTCACCGACCCGCTAGCGTACGGCGGCGCCGCCGCCGATGCCTTCCACCTGGTGATCCCGTCCCTGCCGGGCTACGGGTTCTCCGGCCCGCTGACCGGGACCGGGTGGACGGACGGCCGCACCGCCGCCGCGCTGACCGAGCTGATGGCCCGGCTCGGCTATCCGCGCTACGGCATCCAGGGCGGTGACGTGGGCGCGTTCATCGCCCCGCTGATGGGCCGCGCGGCCCCCGACCGGGTCATCGGCGTGCACGTCAACGCGCTGGTCACGTTCCCGACCGGGGACCCGGCCGACATGGCCGCGCTGACGGACGCCGACCGCGCCCGGCTGGCCAGGATGCAGGAGTGGCAGCAGAAGTCCGGCGCCTACCTGCAGCTTCAGGGCACCCGGCCGCAGACCCTCGCGCACGCGCTGACCGACTCCCCGGCCGGCCAGCTGGCCTGGATCGTGGAGAAGTTCCAGGACTGGACCGACCCGGCCGCCGAGTTGCCCGAGGACGCGGTGGACCGGGACCGGATCCTCGCCGACGTCAGCATCTACTGGTTCACGGCCACCGGGGGGTCGGCCGCGCACACCTACTACGAACGCTTCAACGACCCGGCTATGTGGGCGCCCACCGAGCGCTCCACCGTGCCGACCGCGGTGGCCGTGTTCACCACGGACGTGGCCATCCGGCCGTTCGCCGACAAGCTGCACAACGTCGTCCGCTGGACGGAGTTCGCGCGCGGCGGCCACTTCGCCGCGCTGGAAGCTCCCGAGCTGCTCACCGCCGACCTGCGGGAGTTCTTCCGCGGCCGGACCTGACCGTCCGCGCGTCCGCCCCGTCCGCTCCGGCTGGGCCCGCCGCCCGCGCTACCGGTGAGCGCTGGGCGGCGGCCCATTTTTTCTTAACGATTGGTACCGGGAACTGCCTGGCGCGCTGCGGGGCCAGCCACCGACATGCTGGCCTCGACGTCACCCGACCGGCGCCGCAGCCACCAGAACAGCAGGGCCAGCGGCACGACCAGGCCACCGATGCCGTAGATGGTGAAGGCGACGAAGGTGTCGACGTGCCGCACCAGCCAGCCGAAGTTCTGGCCGAAGAACCCGGTGACGAACGTCAGCGGGAGGAAGATCGTGGCCAGGATCGTGAGCTGCTCGATGGTCGTGTTCTGCACGACGCTCACCCTGGTCTGCTCGACCGAGATCACCGCGATGTTGGCTTCCAGCACGGTGCGCAGCAGGTCACGCTGGGCGGCGACCTCCTCGTTGGTCGCGATCACGTGGTCCTGGACATCGCGGAAGTATGGCTTGAGCACCTTGGCCGCGCCGCGGGCCAGCGTGGACACCACCGGCAGCAGCGGGTGGACGGCGCGGTAGAAGTCGGTGGCCTCACGCCGCAGCGAGTAGATCCGCTCGGTCGGCGCCACGGTGCCGGAAAACACGGTGGCCTCGACCTGGTCGATGTCCTGGTCCAGCCCGGCCACCACCGGTTCATACCCGTCCACCACCTCATCGATGATCGCCCACAGCGCGGACGTGCTGCCGGTGGCCAGCAGCTCTGGCCGCTGTTCCAGCCGCATCCTGGCCCCCCGCAGCTCACTCGCGGCGCCCTGCCGCACGGTGATGACGAAGGTCGGGGCCAGGAACACGCCGATCTCACCGAAGTCCACCTCCTCCGCAGCGTCGTCGTAGCGGGCGGTGCGGAGGATGACGAGCTGAACCTTGTCGTCGTACAGCTCGATCTTCGGCCGGGTGTGGAAGTTCAGCACATCCTCGATCGCCAGCTCGTGCACACCGAATGCCTGCCGCACCTCGGCCAGCTCGGCGGCGTCCGGCTCGAACAGGCCCAGCCAGACGAATCCGCCCTGGTCGCGCCGGGCGGCTGCGTCGGCTATCGACACGGGCTCGTCCTCCTGCCTGCGCCCGTCCTGGTAGTGAGCACAGTCAATGATCATTTTTGCTGCCCCTTTGCCGTGCGGATGCGCAGACCACTAGCAGCATGTTGTCGTGGCCGGGCAGCCGGGGCGACGGCACCCCGTCAGTTGGGCTTCAGGACCGGGCGTCCCCCGCTACCTGCGGCGCGGGCTCGGCGCGGTCCCGGCGCGGCTGGGCGGCCCCGGCCGGGCGGCCGTTCGTGGGCCGGCTGGCCCGCAAGCCCGGGGCCAGCAGCAGCGTGACGGTGACCGACATCGCGGCCAGTACGGCCATGGTCATGGCCGGGGCGATGTGCTCGGCGATGGTGCCCGCGATGGCCGCGCCCACGCCCTGCATGGCGAGCATGCCGGAAGAATGCAGCCCGAGCGCGTGCCCGCTCAGCTCATCCGGGGTCAGCGCCATCAGGCGCTGCTGCAGCAGCAGGGTGGCCGAGTAACCCACCGAGGCGAGGGTGATCGCGGCCACCGCCACCGGCAGCGCCGGGTCCAGCGCGAAAATCAGGTACGGGGCGGCCAGCAGCAGCCGCAGCGGGGCGCCGAGCCGCTCCCGCCAGGCCGCGGGCATGAACCGGCCAGCCAGCATGTCCCCGGCCAGCATGCCGAGCGCGGCGAACGCGAACAGCAGCCCGGCGTGCCGGGGCGCGTACGGCACGAACAGCGACTCGCAGCCGACGATCAGCCCGTTCGGCACCCACAGCGCGAGGTACACGTAGCGGCGCGCCCGGCTGGACCACAGCCACCTGTTGTCCCGCCAGGTCTGGCGGACCGACGGCCGGCCGGTGGCCCGCGGCGGCCGGCGGCTCAGCCCGAGCCAGGCGGTGACCGCGGCGGCGAGGTAGAGCCCGGCGCCGACCAGCAGCGTGCCACGGGCGGACAGCGTGGCCACCAGGACGCCGCCAACGGCGAAGCCGCAGATCTGCATGGCGCCCACGGACATGTTCAGCACCGACCGGCCCAGCAGGTAGCTGTCCCGGGGCAGGATCTCGGTGATCAGCCCGTAGCGCACGCCGCTGCCCAGCGAGGCGACCAGGCCGAGCCCCATGACGATGGCGAACGCGCCCGCCACCGGCAGGCCGGGAATGGCCAGCGCGGCGGTGCCTGCCGCGAACACCAGGGGACTGCCCGCCAGCACGGCCCGGGGCGGCAGCCGGTCGGCCGCAGACAGCAGCATGGTCGCCCCGATGAGCTGGGCCAGCGACGGCCCGAACATGGCCAGCGCGGACAGCAGGGGCGAGCCGGTGGCCAGGTAGATCAGCGTGCCCAGGCCCAGCCCTTCCACCACGCTGGCTGCCACCTGGACCGAGCTGGTCGCCAGCAGCGGGGTGAACTCCGGGGTGCGGAAGAGCTCGCGGTAGGTGCGCATGCCCCTGAGTTTCCGTCGGCCGCCATGCGCCTTGTTAATGTTTCGCGGGGAGGCGAAACCATTGGGCTGGTGGCAGCTGAACGCGGACACCCTGGCGGGCAGCCGGTTCGTGATCTCCCCGCTGGCCGAGGCCACCGCGAGCCTGATGCTGCTGGCCCGGGCAGCCGCCAGTAATCCGGCTGAGCACGCCTGGCTGACCGCCCACCGGCCTGCCTACCGGCGGTACCTGGCCGCCGACCCGGTGACCGCGCGGCTGGTCCAGGCCGCGCTGGGGCGCCGGTGGATCGCGGACTTTCTGACCCCAACGCCGGCCGCGGATGGCGAGGAGGGGTTCGACGACGAGGTGGCGCAGATCCGGGCCACCCCGCCCAGCGCCGCCCGGGCCGACCTGGCCGTGTCACTAGCTGGCCCGCTGCCCGCCGAGCTGTTCCGGTCCGACCTGCCCGAGCGGACGGCGCGCCTGCTCGAGTGGGTGTGGGCCGAAGCCGTCCGGCCATACTGGCCGCGCCGGCGGCGCATCCTGCAGGCCGACGTGCTGGCCCGGATGGCCCAGGTGGGCCAGGGCGGCTGGGTCGCGGCCCTGAACGACATGGGCCCCGGCATGCGCTGGCTGGGGAACAGCCGCCTGCAGATCAACGCCCATAGCTATCCGCCGCGGGAGATCTCCGGCGCGCAGCTGCTGTTTGTCCCCGTCACCCCCAGGCGGGGCTGGGCGTCCTGGGCCGAGCCGTACCGGTACGCCGTGGTCTACCCGTGCTCGGGGGTGCTGGCCGACGCAGACCAGGTCCCGGTGCCCGAGGCCCTGGCCGCCCTGCTCGGCCCCGTCCGGGCCAGCGTCCTCGCCCGCCTCGATACCCCGAAGAGCACCACGCAGCTGGTGGCGCTGACCGGCCAGGGACTCGGCTCGGTGGGCCGGCATCTCAAGATCCTTCTCGCCGCCGGGCTGGTCCAGCGCCGGCGGGCCGGCCGCTGCGTGCTGTACAGCCGGACGGCGGCCGGGCAGGTTCTGGTGCAGGCCCAGCCGGGCGCAGCGGACTGAATACCACCGGTTGGCCGGCTGGAGCGGGGGTCATGGCCGGCTGGAGCGGGGATGAGAGCTGGGGATAGCCGGTACGCTGTGTCCCGGCTCGCCCGTCCGGCCAGACCCCGCACCCAGCCCGGGCTGCCTGGCCCGGGGCGAACCAAGCAGAACATCCGGCGGCAGCGGGAGAAACGGCAGATTACGGTTCCGTGATCGCGCCGTGCTTCAGCCGCCATGCCCGGTCGCCAGCCAGCAGGCTGGGAGACCTGGCCGGGAGATCGTCCCTTGACCTTGCTGAGCGGCCGGGCGGTGCAGCGCCCGCCGTCCGCCCGGTCACGGTGCCCTGCCCGGGGGCTGGGCACCGGTACGTCATGCCCGCCTGCGCAGCGGGCTGGGGAGCCCTGGCCGGCTCCCGAGGAGGAGTGAGATGGTACTGACGCCGATGACTCGTCGGCCCCTGGCCAGCCGGCCGGGCCGCCGCTGGACCGGCCCGGCGGAGAATCAGGTGATCTGGGTGTACGCGATCACCGACGCGCTGAGCCCGGGTCAGCTTGACGGCCTCACCGGGGTCGGCGGGGAAGCCGTCCGGCCGGTGACCGAAGCAGGCCTGAGCGCGGTGGTCGGCTCGGTGGACGCCGCGGCCTTCGGCGAGCACGCGCTGGCCAATACGCTCGGCGGGCTCGACAACATTGAGCGGGTCGGCCGGGCGCACCACCGGGTGATCGCCCGCGCCGCCGCAGCCACCAGCCCGGTCCTGCCGCTCCGGCTGGCTACCGTGCAACCCGACGACGGCACGGTGCGCGCGCTGCTCGCCCGGCGGCACGGTGAGTTCGCCGGGATGCTGGACCGATTCCGGAACACGGTGGAGTGGGGCCTGCAGGTCTATGGCCCGGCTGGGCCGGCCGATACCGTGCAGCGGGCCGAGGATTTCGCCGACGTGATCGACTCGGCGCTCAGCGACATCGCGGTCGCCACCCGGCGGCAGCCTGGCGAAGACCCGCAGTCCACCGGGCGGGCGGAGTGGCTGGTGCGCAGCGGCGCATACCTGCTGCCCGCCGACCGGTCCGCTGAGTTCACCGCGGTGGCGCGCACCCTGGCCAGCGGCGAGTACGGTGTCCGCGCCGACGTGAACGGGCCCTGGCCGCCCTACTCCTTCGTAGAAGAACTCGAAGCCTGACTGGTCGGTGTATCTGGTCGGTACATCTGGTCAGGCCGGGGCGGGTCAGCCCGGGGCAGTGGCGGGCTGGCGGGCCCGGCGGACTGGCCGGCCGCCGCCTGCGGGCACGGCCAGGTACCCACTCGCGAGCCGGGTCAGCGCGCTGACCAGCACATCCCGCTCGGCCTCGGGCAGCGCGTGCAGGACCGCGCGATGCACGCCATCGGCGATCCGGGTGCCCTCGGCCACGACCTTCCGGCCCGCGTCGGTGACCGTGATGATCCGGGCCCGGCGGTCGGTGCCGGACGGGCGCCGCTCGGCCAGCCCGGCCCGTTCCAGCTCATCGACGGTCACCACCATCGTGGTCTTGTCCAGGTCGGCGATCTCGGCCAGCTGGATCTGCGTCCGCTCGGCCTGCATCGCGTGGAAGAGCACGCAGTAGCCGCGGGGAGTGATGCCAAGGCTGGACATGGCCGTGGACATCTGGGTCGCCAGCACGTGGCTGGTGTGCGCCAGCAGGTAGGACAGATCCCCGACACGCCGGGCGGGGACGGTTGTCGGCATGGCTGCGCCTTCCAGATAGATCAGCTTCTAGATTATCTGCTAACCAAACTATTTGCCCCAGGGTGGCCCGGGCCAGCGGGGTGACGGCCCGGCGGCAGCATTGGAAGCGCCTTTGCCGGCCAACGGCCGCCAAGAAAGACCAGGTCAGGTGCGTGCGAGGGGTAACCAGCCGGAGGCCGGAAAGGCATCACCCGGCCGTTGGCCATTACCCTGGCAGGGTCGGCGCGCCGTGGCGCGGCCGACCCGGCGGCCACCCCGCGGGGGCCGGTGGGGGACAGCCTGGCCTGGCCATTCCTTGCCGGTATCTGGTTGTGTGTCGCTGTAGCGCGTGGTAATTGCGCTATACAAGGAACGGCACGAGGGAGCAAGATGCGGCCAGACGACGGGTCCCTGCCTGGCAGGCGAATGGCGCAGGAAGGGCTGGCGCGAGTACGCCAGGCCGTCCTCGCGGCTCCGCTGCCGGTGAAGATCCTGCTGGTCAGCGCCTTGGTGCTGCTCGTGGTGCTGTCTTTCAGCCTGGGCGCACGGGTGTGGGACCTGGTCGTGCTGGCGGTGCTCGGCTATGGGCCCTACGCGCTGTGGCGGGGGCGGCCGTCGGTGGTCGCCTCGGTGCTGGTCGGCGTCTGGGGTGTGGTCGCCGTCCTGGCTGTGGCCGCGGTGACCAACCGCGTCGGGGCCGGGACCGTGCCGCTCCTCCTATTGCCCTGCGCGGCGGTCGCCGCCGCCCACGCCCCGGCACTGTCCCGCCGCTACGTGCCGTGCCGGACGGTCGCGCTGACCATGATCTGGGCCCTGCCGTCCGGCCTGCTGACCTGGTGGCTCGTCCCGCACGACGAGGTCATCAGCTACGCGGTCACCTGGCTGCTGGCGCTGGCCGTGCTCGGCTGGCGGCTGGGCAAGTCCCAGCAGGAGGCGCGGGCGCTCAGCCGGCAGCAGGGCCGCAGCGGCGCGCTGGCCGCGCAGCGGCCGCACGGGCCGGGCGGCCGTCCGGCCCGGCGCCCGCCGCAGCAGTCCGGGCGTGGCGGCGTCACGGCCGATACGTCCCGGGTGCTGCAGACCGCGGAGGGGCCGCTCCGCCCGGCCGAGGCGGCGGTGGTCCGCGAGCGGGCGGCCAGCCCCCCGGCGCCCCCGGAGATCACGATCGCCCAGGCCAAGGCCGAGCTGGAGAACATGATCGGCCTTGAGGCGGTGAAGGAGCAGATCCGGCAGATCACCGCGTCGGTCGAGGCGGCCCGCAGGCGGGCCCAGGTCGGCTTCGGCGTGGACAAGCCGATGCAGCACTTCGTGTTCCTGGGCCCGCCCGGCACCGGCAAGACCTCGGTGGCCAGGATCATCGCGCGGCTGTTCTACGCCTACGGGCTGCTGGATGTGCCGTCGGTGATCGAGGCCTCCCGCGCCGACCTGGTCGGCGAGTACCTCGGCGCCACCGCGATCAAGACCCATGAACTGGTGGACAGCGCGCTCGGTGGGGTGCTGTTCATCGACGAGGCGTACAGCCTGGTGAACGAGGGGGAGGGGCAGGGCGACCGGTTCGGCCACGAGGCGGTGCAGACCCTGCTGAAGCGGGCCGAGGATAACCGCACCGACCTCATCATCATCCTGGCCGGCTACGAGAAACAGATGGAAAGCTTCCTGGCCAGCAACCCCGGGCTGAACTCACGGTTCGGCCTGCGGGTCAAGTTCCCCACCTACACCCCCACCGAGCTGATGGAGCTGGCCGACCTGTATCTGGAGCGCCGCGGGGAGGTTCTCGACCCCGACGCCCGCCCGGCGCTGTGGCGGATGATGGAGGACGTTGGCCGCCGTCGGCTCGCCGATGAGCTGGGCAACGGCCGGTTCGTGCGCAGCCTGCTGGAAAAGGCCGGCCGGACCCGGGATGTCCGGATCATGGCGCGTGGCACCGATCCGTCACCGGACGAGCTGATCACGCTGGAAGCAGCCGACCTGCAACGGGCCGGGGCCGAGCTGACCGCCCGGTTCCGCGGCTATACCGAGGTGCCCACCCTGGAACACGCCCTGGCCGAGCTGGATGAGCTGGTCGGCCTGGAGCCCGTCAAGCGGCAGGTGCACGAGATCGCCGCCCAGCTGCGGGTGGCCCGGCTGCGGGAGCGGCAGGGGCTGTCCAGCCAGCCCCCGGTCCGGCACTTCGTGTTCACCGGGCCGCCCGGCACCGGCAAGACCACGGTGGCCCGGATCCTGGGCCGGATCTTTACCGCGCTCGGGCTGCTGGTGCGTCCCGAGGTGATCGAGGCGCACCGGGCCGACCTGGTCGGCGAGCACCTCGGCTCCACGGCGATCAAGACCGGGAAGCTGATCGACTCGGCGCTCGGCGGGGTGCTGTTCATCGACGAGGCCTACTCGCTCTACAACGTGGGCTACTCGGGCGGGGACGCGTACGGTTCCGAGGCCATCGCCACCCTGCTCAAACGGGCCGAGGATGACCGGGATCGGCTGGTCATCGTGCTGGCCGGATACCCCGCGGACATGGACCGCTTCCTGCGCAGCAACCCGGGCCTGGCCTCGCGGTTCAGCGTGCGGATCGGATTCCCCAGCTACTCGCCCGACGAGCTGGTCAAGATCACTGGGGTGATCGCCGAGCAGCACGGCGACACGTTCGAGCCGGACGCGCTGCCGGTGCTGGACGAGATCTTCGGGCTCGCGGCTCGGCACGGGCAGATCGATGAGCTGGGCAACGGCCGGTTCGCCCGCAGCCTGTTCGAGCGCGCCTGTGCGGCGCGGGACCTGCGGGTCGCCGACCTGGAGGAGGCGGCCAGCGCCGCCGACCTGACCACCGTGTCCGCGGCCGACCTGCGCGGCGCCTTCCGTGAGCTGGCCGCGGCCGTGCCGGGTGGCCTGCCCGAGCCACGCGCTGAGGCTGGCTCGGGGCCGGCCGCCGGCCCGCCGGCCGGGGACGGGGCAGTGGCGGATGAGGCTGGCTCGGGGCTGGCCGCCGGCCCGCCGGCCGGGGACGGGGCAGTCGCGGGTGAAGACCGTTAAGCCTTATCGGTCTGGCTAGAGCGTGGTCGGGGGTAGCTCGCGGAGCGCGGCCAGCAGGCTCGCCGGGTCGGCCCCGGCGTCCCGGATCACATACATCAGCGTGTGCAGCACGGCGTGCCGGTCCTCGCCCCGGTCCAGCAGGCGCTGCGCGGCCTCCCACAGCTCCGGTGGGTCGCCCCGCCACAACCGGTCGGCGAGGACCAGGTGCCGGTCGAGGTGCAGCGGCCCGCTGGGCCGGCCGTTCGCGTCGTTGTGGTCGGCGGCCAGCAGCGTCCGCCGGTCGGCCGGCTCGGCCGGGTCCAGGCCGGCCAGGTCGGTGTCGCCGAACATGCCGCGCAGCACCGGGAACGCGAACGCGCGGCGCGGCAGCGCCTCCAGGTCACCGTCCGGCAGCAGCCGGGCGACCAGCGCGGCGTCCAGGCCGAACGCGGTCGGGTCGCGATAGACCTGCGCGAACGTGCCCATCGAGTCGAAAACCGCGTCCAGCGTCTCGGCGATGACCTCCCCGGCCAGGCCCTGCCGGCGGCCCGCCCAGCGCACCCAGGCGGCGAGGACGTGGGGCATCGCGTGCTGTTCGGCCGGGGCCAGCAGCACCTTGCGCGGCAGCCAGTCGAGCAGGAACGTGGCCACCTTGGCCGGGCTCATCCGCAGCGGCCGCCCGAAGTCGCGGTCGCACCCGTAGTCG
>Ga0335078_10004411_pt1 | contig 20867 bp, 13 predicted proteins | sample Lox_Sample_32_FD_206711 | JGI IMG/M metagenome (GOLD analysis project Ga0335078, IMG submission 206711) | Soil microbial communities from Loxahatchee National Wildlife Refuge, Florida, United States - Lox_Sample_3.2 | ecosystem: Environmental > Terrestrial > Soil > Wetlands | place: USA...
GACGGTAGACCGCGTAGATGGCGCTGCGGGTGAGGTCACCATCGGCCGGCCGATCGCCAATACCACCGTGTTTGTACTCGATTCGCATCAGCGCCCGGTTCCGATTGGGGTTTCCGGCGAACTCTATATCGGCGGCGAAGGAGTGGTTCCTGGATACTGGAATCGCCCGGAGCTGACCGCGCAGAGATTCGTACCGCTTCCCTACCCTGGCGGCGAGCGAGTCTACCGCACAGGCGACCTGGTGAAGTACCTGCCGGATGGCCGTCTGCAATTTCTAGGGCGCGTCGATCACCAGGTCAAAATCCGCGGTCACCGCGTGGAACTGGGCGAGATCGAAGCGATCGTATGCCAGCATCCGCAGATCAACCAAGCCGTCGTTACCGCGACCGCGGCCGGCGGCGAAGGACCGCTGCTGGTGGCCTACCTAGTACAGCGCAACGGCACCCAAATTTCGGAAACCGAGTTACGCCAATTCCTGGGAACCAAGTTACCGTCCTACATGGTTCCCAACGCGTTCACGTTTTGCGACTCATTTCCGCTCACGCCCAACGGCAAAATCGATCGGAATCACTTGCCGACTCCGCAGACGCGGAGCCCCGTGCGGGAGCTAGTGGCGCCGCGAACCCCGGTCGAACAGAAAATTGTCGGGATTTGGAAGGAAGTTCTGCACATCGAGAGCATCGGCATTCACGACAACTTCTTCGATTTGGGCGGCCACTCCCTATCGGCCGTCAGCGTTACTTCGCGCATTCGCTCGGCACTCTCGATTGCGCTGCCGCTCCAAGCCGTTCTGGACAATCCAACCGTCTCCGAACTAGCCAACGAGGTAGAGAAGTTGGCCGCCTCGGGACCACCTAATCCAGTTGCGCGGCCATCCATTGCCGCGATGTCGCGAGCTCGCAAACGCGCCGCGTCGTAAGCATGAACATCGCGATCGACAGCGCGACGAACCGGGCGGCGCCGGGGCGCACCAAACGAATCGTCGGCGCGGGAAGCGTGCTGGCGGCCGGGGCGGTTCTCCTCCTCGTCATCTACTCCTGGGTTGTTCCTGTCCCGCCATCCGCGCCCCGTCTGCCGGCGCCCTATCTCACGCCCAGCGTCTACAATTGGCCGCTCCTGGGACCCAAGCCGGAGGGCCGCGAATTACAAGTGCCGCCGGGATTTCAGGTGGACGTGTACGCCGAGGGCTTTCACTTACCGCGATTCATGATCGCAGGCCCGAGCGGCGAGGTACTGGTGACCGATAGCCTTCCCCGGCCCGCCGGCGCGGTTTACGCGTTGCTCGACAAGGACCGGAACTTCCGGCCGGCCGAGCGCAAGCTGCTGATCAAAGGCTTGGATATGCCTTCGGGTCTCGCGTTCTGGAAAGATTATCTGTACATCGCCGAGCCGGAGTCGGTGAAGCGCTATCGGTACGACGCCGCCAAAATGTCGTTGGGGCCTGGCGAGGAAATCGTCTCTCTGAAACACCTGCGCGATTTTCACTGGACTCGCACCCTTCTGTTCGATCGTGAAGGCCAGAAACTATACGTCGCGGTGGGATCCGGCTCGAACTCGGCCTTGGGTGAAGATCCCAGGCGCGCCGCCATCAACCGCTATAATCCTGATGGCACGGGGCACGAGATCTACGCCGCGGGCACCCGCAACCCGGTGGGCTTGCGGTGGTATCCGGGGACGGATACGTTATGGATAACGGTCCAGGAACGGGATGACATGGGCGACGACTTGGTGCCGGACTACCTGACGCATGTCGAGGCCGGCGGCTTTTATGGCTGGCCGTACGCCTACATAGGCCCGCATGTGGATCCGCGCAACGCCGGAATTCACCGCATGCGGCATCCGCTGCTTTGGTTGGAAACAATATTCAGTGTCCCGAAACTCATTCGCCACACGATCGTGCCCGACGTCTTGTTGGGTTCGCACGTGTCCGCTCTCGATACTCTCTTCTACACCGGTCACCAGTTCCCAGCGGAGTACAGCGGCGGCGCGTTTGTGGCGCTCCACGGCTCCGTGAATCGCTCGAAGCGAACAGGTTACTCCGTCGCGTTTATTCCGTTCCAGGACGGCCGATCTAAGGAACCTCCCAGAGAATTCTTAAGCGGCTGGATGATAGCACCGGATCGCCCCGAAGTATGGGGCCGTCCTGTTGGGCTCCTACAACTATCGGACGGCAGCCTGTTAGTTTCCGATGATGGCGGAAAGAAACTCTGGCGCGTTCATTATACGAAAGATTCTCCGAAACGGTACTGATTATGACGGTGCCATCGGGATCGAGAATGTATAGTCAAGAGACGGGAAACGCGCCCGATCGAGTGTCTCCCGCGGTTTCTGAACCGTCCGTTTGCCCCGTATCTTTTGCGCAGCGCAGACTCTGGTTTCTTGACCAACTGGAGCCCGGAAATTCGGTGTACAACGTTTGCGAAGCCTTGCGATTGGCGGGGTGTCTCAACGTGGAGGCGCTCGAAAGCAGCATCCATCAGATTGTGCTGCGACACGAATCGCTGCGCACTACATTTGCGGAAGTGGATGGCGAGCCACAACAGGTAATCGTCCCATCACTGCGTATTGAGTTGGATCCTCGCGATCTCGGAGTGCTGCCCGAAGCCGAACGAGAGACCGCGGCGGCCGCACTAATCAATTTCGAGGCCAATAGTCCGTTCGATTTGCAAAAAGGGCCGCTCCTGCGCGTCCGGTTGATTCGAATAACCGCCGAAGATCACGTACTCGCCGTGACCGTACACCATAGCATCTTCGAGGGTGGCTGGTCGATGGGGATCTTCCTCAAAGAGTTGCAGTCGCTCTACAACGCCTACGTGGCCGGCGGGCGCGCGGCACTGCCCGACCTGCCCGTGCAATATGGCGATTTCGCGATCTGGCAGGAAGAGTGGCTGCGCGGCGAGGAATTGGCGCGCCTGCTGGAATTTTGGAAGCAGCAATTGGCGTCCATCCCGGCAATCATTGACCTGCCCACTGATCGTCCGCGGCCTGTGACACAAACCTATCGCGGCGCGCGGAAATCGATCCATTTGCCATTGGAGCTGAAAGCGAGGTTGATGGCGCTGGCGCGCGAAGAGAACGCCACCTTGTTCATGGCGCTGTTGGCAGCTTTCCAGACACTGCTTTTCCGGTACTGTGCGCAGCCACACCTGGCGACCGGGATTCCCGTGGCCGGTCGATCCTCTCCGGAAGTCCAGGACCTGATCGGTTTCTTCGTGAACACGCTCGTGTTGCCCGCCGATTTTACCGGCGACCCGAGCTTCCGCCAGCTTCTGAAACAAACGCGGCAGCGGACGCTGGACGCGCTATCGCACCAGGACCTGCCGTTTGAACTGCTGGTAAAAGAACTGCGGCCGGAACGCACCTTGGCCTACACGCCGCTCTTTCAGGTAATGTTCGCATTCCAGAATGCGCCGCGTCCGGAATTGGCCTTCGCCGGTCTGGCGGTCTCGAACTTCGATGTGGAGATCCGCACGTCGATGTTCGACATGACGTTGTTTGCCTGGGAGAAGCCGGACGGCTTGCTGGCAACCCTGGAGTACAGCACCGACCTCTTCGATGCGGAAACGATCGAGCGCATGCTGCGTCAATTCCACACGCTGCTCGAAAGTATTGTGCGCGAACCTTCGGCCGCGGTCTCGGCATTGCCGCTGCTGCCGGAGGATGAGAAGCAGCAACTCCTCGTACGCTGGAACGCCACCGCGCGGGATTATCCGCGCGAAGCGACCATAGCGGCGCTCGTGGAACGCCAGGCGGCCGCGACGCCTCACGCGCCCGCGGTTACTCTGGGAGCCGAGAGCATCACCTACCGCGAGTTAAATGCGCGGGCCGACCGGTTGGCCGGTTATCTTCGCGCGCTCGGGGTCGGCCCCGGCAGCCTGGCAGGTATCCTGGTCGAACGGTCGCCGCAAATGGTCGTCGGGCTGTTGGGAATCCTGAAGACTGGCGCGGCTTACGTGCCGCTGGATCCGATTTACCCTCCTGAGCGGATCGCCTTCATGCTGCAGGACTCCAAAGCCGCGGTTCTGCTGACTGAGGAAACCCTGCCGCGGGTTCCAGGCTTTGGCGGCCAGCAGGTCTTTTTGGATAGCGAATGGCCGGCCATCAGCCGGCAGGAGCCAGTTCTCGTGCCCGTTGGCGGCGCGGATAGCCTCGCCTACGTGATTTACACCTCCGGCTCGACGGGCAAGCCGAAGGGTGTGGCCATCGCGCACCGCAATGTGGTCAATCTGCTCGAAAGCATGCGGGAGACCACCGGCTTCCAGAGCCGGGATGTTCTGGTTTCCGTGACTACACTCTCCTTCGATATCGCCGGTCTCGAAATCTGGATGCCGTTGGTGTGCGGCGGGCGCGTAGTCGTAGCCAGCCGCGAAGTGGCAATGGACGGGGTGGCGCTGGCGGGAGAACTGGCGCGCTCGCGTGCCACTTATTTGCAGGCTACGCCCTCGGTCTGGAAGCTCCTGCTCGATTCGGTATGGCCGGGCAGCGCGCGGCTTACGGCGCTGTGCGGCGGTGAAGCGCTTCCCGCCGAATTGGCGGATCGGCTGCGCGGCAAGGTCAAGGCTCTCTGGAACGTCTATGGGCCCACCGAGACGACCATCTGGTCGGCGGCTCACCACGTCGACGGCGCCGATTCATCGATTCCCATTGGGCGTCCCTTAGCCAACACGCAGTTTTACGTTTTGGACGAGCGGCGCCAACTGGTGCCTACCGGCGTTCCAGGCGAGCTTTACATCGGTGGAGATGGCGTAGCGGCGGGCTATCTGCATCGGCCGGAACTCACAGCCGAAAGGTTCGTTGCCAATCCCTTCGATCCCTCCGGCCGGTCGCGGCTGTACCGGACTGGCGATCTGGTCCGCCAGCGGAACGATGGAACTCTGCTGTTCCTGGGCCGGCTCGATCACCAGGTGAAACTACGCGGCTTCCGCATCGAGCTGGGCGAGATCGCCGACGCATTGAGCCGTCATCCAGCCTTGAAGGAAACCGTTGTCGTTCTGGACGAGAGCGGCCCCGAGAAACGGCTGGTGGCCTATGCCGTCCCGCGAGCGGGAGAAGCTCCGCCGGCTGACGACCTGAAGAACTGGCTCCGCGAGTCCCTTCCCGAGTACATGGTTCCCGCGCGGTTCGTTTTCCTGGAAGCTTTGCCGCTTACTCCGAATGGTAAAGTGGATCGGCGCGCACTCCCCGCCGCCGCTTCCTTGCCGCCGGCCGGCGAACACGCGCTGGTGGAACCACGCGACGAATACGAGCGAAGACTGCAGCAGATTTGGGAGCAGTTGCTTGGGACTCCCAGAATCGGTGTGACCGCCAATTTCTTCGACCTGGGAGGCCACTCGCTGCTGATCACGCGATTGGGGCGTCGCATCGAGCAGGAGTTCGGCCAGCACCTCTCTATGGCGGAGGTGTTTCAGACCCCAACCATTGAGGGCATGGCGACGCTATTGCGGAAGGCCAGCCTGCCGGTTGCGGAAGCGGACTGCAAGGTGTTTCCGCTGCAACCCTTGGGCTCACAGCCCCCCTTTATTTGCCTGGGCGCAGGACCATTCTTTTTGCCTCTGGCCGTTGCGGCCGGCGGTGAGCGGCCGTTTTGCGGTTTGGATCTGAACCCGCTGCGGCCGGGCCGGCTTTCGGTCCCTTACCAAATGAAAGAAATCGCCGGCCATGTCAAGAGAGCCATCCGCGCCTTCCAGCCGCACGGCCCGTATTATCTGGGCGGCTGGTGCCTGTTTGGGGTGCTGATGTACGAGGCCGCCCACCAGATGATGGCCGAAGGCGACGAAGTTCGGCTGCTGGTGATGATCGACAGCCCCAATCGGTCTTACGAAAAGGGACTGCCTCCCGTGCGGCGCATCCATTCCCGGCTGCAGAAGTGGCAATACCACGTGCAGGAAATGGGCCGCATCGGAGCGGCGAAGATCCCGGCCTTTCTCAAACACCAGGTGGGGGTGGCGCGCCTCGAAGCACAGGTCCGGAAAAATGAGCAAGACGTAGAACGCGGAGTCGAGACCGGGGTGAGCGAGCAGGATTTCAATTACGCCTTCCAGATCGCCGCCAGGAACTACGATCCTCCCCGTTATCATGGACCCGTTTTGATCCTGCAGACGACTGCGCGGCCGGCAGGTCATCACTGGCACTTGCGGAACCGTTGGCGTCACCTGGTGGAGCAACTGGAAGTAATCGACGTTCCCGCCGGGCATGAGGAAATGTTCCACGAACCGCACGTGCAGACTCTGGCCACGCAGTTACGCGAGCGGTTGGAAGCAGGTAGGCAGGTGGGCGCGGCGGCAACCGCAGCTAGGTGAATGGCGCGGGCCCAGGCCCGGCGGCGAACTCGCTCGTCCCACTGTCAAGCCTTGGATTCGTGAAACAGCCTCAGTAACTCCTGGCTGGCGGCGAAGGGGCTCACTTTGCCCTCGCGCACCGCCTTTTCGAGCTCCGGCAGGCGCCGCGCAACGGCTGGATGCTTTCGGAATTCCTGGCTCAGATCGAGCATCACCAGTTCCTGCATCCAGTCGAGAGCCTGGCGCGAGCGGCGCTCGGCGAAAGCGCCGCTCGCTTCGAGATGCCGGCGGTGTTCGAGAATCGTTTGCCAGATTTCGGCGATGCCTTCGCCGCTCAGAGCGGAGCACGTAAGCACGCGCGGCGACCAGCCATCCGGCGGCGTCATAAACAGGTGGAGCGCGCTGGCATATTCGATGCGCGCGCGTTCGGCCTTGGGGCGGTTGTCGCCGTCGGCCTTGTTCACCGCGATGCCATCCGCCGCTTCGATGATGCCGCGTTTGATTCCTTGCAGCTCATCGCCGGCGCCGGGAATGAGCAGCAGCAGGAAAAAATCGGTCATGGCGCGTACGGCCGTTTCGGACTGTCCCACGCCCACGGTCTCGATAAGAATGTCCTGATAGCCCGCCGCTTCGCAAAGCAGCATCGTCTCCCGCGTGCGCCGCGCTACGCCGCCTAAGTGCCCGCGTGCCGCCGAGGGCCGGATGAACGCGCCCTCCTCCTGGAACAGGCGCTCCATGCGCGTCTTGTCGCCGAGAATGCTGCCGCCCGTAATGGGACTCGAGGGATCCACCGTGAGCACCGCCACGCGCTCGCCGCGCTCGTGGATCAAGTGCATGCCCAGCTTGTCGATGAACGTGCTCTTGCCCGCGCCCGGAACGCCCGTGATGCCGATGCGGCGCGAGTTTCCGGCATCGGGCAAGACAGCCTGCAAGAGTTGGGCGGCGAGTTCGGTGTCGGCGGCGAGATCGCTCTCGATTAAGGTGATGGCGCGCGCTAGAATGACGCGGTCGCGGGCACGTATGCCGCTCACGTACTGATCGAGCGTCAGCCGGTGCGTGCGCCGCCGCGGCGCGCGCGAAGCATCAGGCACGAACGCTCGCCAACAGTGCCGCCAGAATCTTCTGCGCGCAAACCGGAATCACGCTGCCCGGCCCGAATACGTCCACCACGCCCTCGCGTTTGAGAAAGTCGTAATCCTGCGGCGGAATCACCCCGCCCACGAATACCAGGATGTCATCACGGCCGAGCCTGCGCAATTCGGCGATGACTTCAGGCACCAGCGTCTTGTGCCCGCCCGCCAGGCTCGACACACCCAGCACGTGATTGTCGTTCTCCACCGCCATGCGAGCGGCTTCACGCGGTGTCTGGAAGAGCGGACCGACATCCACGTCGAAACCCAAATCGGCAAAGGCTGTGGCGATTACCTTGGCGCCCCGGTCGTGCCCGTCCTGGCCCATCTTGGCCACCAGAATGCGCGGCCGCCGGCCTTCGGCGCGCGCAAACTCTTCCACCATGGCGCGCGATTTGCGGAACTCCGCGTCGTCGGTGATCTCGGACGAGTAGACGCCCGAGATGGTGCGGCTCACGGCCTGGTAGCGTTCGAAGACTTTCTCCAGGGCGTAGGAGATCTCGCCCAGTGTCGCGCGCAGGCGGGCGGCGTTGATGGAAAGCTCGAGCAGATTGCCCGAGCGGCTCTTAGCGGCTTCGGTGAGCGCATCGAGCGCGGCATCCACGGCGCGCCGGTCGCGAGTGTGCTTCACGGCCGCCAGTCGCTGCAATTGCGATTCCCGCACCGCGCGGTTGTCCACTTCGCGAAACTCGATCGGCTGGTCCTCGGCGGCGCGGTACTTGTTCACCCCCACAATGGTTTCGCGGCCGGAATCGATCTGCGCCTGCCGCCGGGCAGCGGCTTCTTCGATACGCATCTTGGGAAGCCCGGTCTCGATCGCCTTCGCCATCCCGCCGAGTGTTTCGATCTCCTGGATGTGATGCCAGGCCTTGTGCATTAACTCGTGGGTCAGGCTTTCCACATAATAGCTGCCCGCCCACGGATCGACCACCCGCGTGATGCCGGTTTCCTCCTGCAAATAGATTTGCGTGTTGCGGGCAATGCGCGCCGAAAAATCCGTGGGCAGCGCGATGGCCTCATCGAGCGCGTTGGTGTGCAGCGATTGCGTGTGGCCCAATGCCGCGGCCAGCGCTTCGATGCAGGTGCGCGGCACGTTGTTGAACACGCCTTGCGCCGTGAGACTCCAGCCCGAGGTCTGGCAGTGGGTGCGCAGCGCCATCGACTTGGGATTTTTGGGATGGAACTTCTTCACCAGTTTCGCCCACAAAACGCGCGCGGCCCGCAGCTTGGCAATCTCCATGAAGTGGTTCATGCCAATCGCCCAGAAGAAGCTGAGGCGCGGCGCAAAGCTGTCGATATCGAGGCCCGCGGCGATGCCTGTGCGAACGTATTCCAAGCCGTCGGCCAGCGTGTAACCGAGTTCGATATCCGCCGTGGCCCCGGCCTCCTGCATATGATATCCACTGATGGAAATCGGATTGAATTTCGGCATGTTGGCCGCCGCGTAGCGGAAGATATCGCCGACGATGCGCATCGACGGACCCGGCGGATAGATATACGTATTGCGCACCATGAACTCTTTCAGAATGTCGTTCTGCATGGTGCCGCTGAGCCGGGCGGGAGCCACGCCCTGCTCCTCCGCCGCGACCACATAGAACGCCATGATCGGCAAAACCGCGCCGTTCATCGTCATGGATACGGACATCTGGTCGAGCGGGATCTGATCGAAGAGAATTTTCATGTCTTCGACCGTGTCGATGGCCACGCCGGCCTTACCCACGTCGCCCGGAACGCGTTCGTTGTCGGAGTCGTAACCGCGGTGCGTGGCCAAATCGAACGCCACCGAGAGGCCCTTCTGTCCCGCGGCCAGGTTGCGGCGGTAAAACGCGTTGGACTCCTCGGCGGTGGAGAAGCCTGCGTACTGGCGGATGGTCCACGGCTGCATGGCATACATCGTTGAGTATGGACCGCGCAAAAATGGAGGAATCCCGGCCGCGTATTCGAGGTGCTCCATCGACGCCAGATCCGCCGCCGTGTAATAGGGCTTCACGGGAATGTGTTCCAGCGTCATCCAGACGGGCGTGTCCGGCCCTCTGCGATCCGGCTCAGCGGGTCGCGGCCGCGGCTGGTAATCGATTTTGGAAAAATCCGGTTTCATAGACTTCTCGCGGAGGTAGCTCGGCAGACGACAAAAGGCGATCGTCTGCCCCACTTTGACGATGCGCGCGACCCCCAGGCGGGGCGCGTGTGGGGCCAGGGCTTCTGCCCTGCCGCCGGGCTTCCGCCCGGCGAGTTGCGATCACGGTGATTGCGCGACGCCGGGCAGAAGCCCGGCGGCGGCCCGGAAGGGCCGGCCCCACGTATTCTTCCCACTTCAAGCCTCCATCCCCAAGCGGTCCTGCCAATGCGTGAGCGTTTCCACCGCGTTGCTCATCACGTGCACGAAGCCTTGGACGCCGGCATTTTGTAATGCTTCAATTTGGTCCTTGGGATTGCCGGCGACGATCACAGGAACCGTCACCCTGGGGCAGACCTCTTGCGCCAAGGCGAGATACTCCGGGTCGGAGCTGCACAGCACGATGACGTCGGCCTTTTGATCCGCATAGTCGCTGGATGGCACGATGTCGAATCCCGCGCAGCCGAAGAAGTTCAGCGAGAAATTGGCGCGCGCCATGCTCATTTTCAAATCGCCGCGTTTCAGCAGCAGAACCTGCGGATAACGCCCGGTACGCCGCGCGTGGCGGGCCGAGCGCGCGCGGATGCGCTCGAACGGCTCGGCCAGCCTCGCCTGCGGCAAAGGATCTCCGCTCTCGGGAAGAGGCGCCGCGGCATCGGGCACTTTCTCCAACAGGTCGGGATAGTTGTTCACACCCACCAGCGTTCGCCGTCGCGACGCCACTGCCTTTTCGCGTGCGGCGCGGGTCGCCGCAAGAGTTGCCGCTAGCGAGCCCGACTCCAGCGCCCGGCGATAGCCGCCTTCGGCATCCACTTGCTGGAACAGCTTCCAAGCTTGCGCGGCGAGCGATTCCGTCAGCGCTTCCACGAAATACGATCCGGCTGCCGGGTCGGCTACGGCGTCCACATGCGCTTCTTCGCGCAAGATCCGCTGGACGCCTACAGCCAGGTGCGGGTCGAACCCGAACGGCTCAATCGTCAACTCGTCGCATCCTCCGATAGCTGCCGAAAACGATTCGGTGGTTACCCGCAGCAGGTTCGAATAGGGATCGTAGATGCTCTTGTTCAGCCGCGACGTCCGCACGTGAAGCCGCATCCGGCAAGACGTGTCGTCCTGGAGCCCGAATGCGCCGACAGCCTGTGCCCACAGCCAGCGCGCAGCGCGCAGCTTGGCAATCTCGAAGAAGAAGGTCGAACCGGCCGCAAAGATAAATTCCAGCTCGCGCGCGGCTGGCTGTTCCGTCAGCCGCTCGACTCCCGCCGCGATGCCGAAAGCCAACTCTTCGACCGCGCTCGCCCCCGCTTCGTGAAACCAATCGGCGCGGATCGCGCCCGGCAGTGGCGTCACATCCTGAGCCGGCTTCCACGACTGCCCCATGGCCGGCTGCGATCCGAGCCCGGCTACATCTTCCGCCCGATAGTAGGGCCGAACCGTGACCCCTTCTTCGCTGCGCCACACGAGTCTCTTCTCGTAATCGGCGCCTTTGAGGTCTCTGCGGATAGCCGCTTCCCAATCCGCCGTGGGCACGGGCGGAAAGTCTTCGCGCAGCCGCAGAGTCTGAGCACCATCAGGCATGGCGGCCCTCCTCCACCACTTCGATCAGGTAGCCGAACGCCGCGGCATCGGTGGTTTTCGGGTGTACGAAGAAAACCGTGGTGCCCCGCGAGCCCTTGCGCGGCGCGCTGTCGATGATGTGAAACCCGCTCTGTTTCATGTGATCGAAAGCTTCCTGAATATTCGAGACGCGCAAGGCGATGTGCGCGAGCCCGCCCCGTCCGCCGTTCTTCTCGATCTGCTTGGCCACGGGAGAATCGGCGCTCAGCGGCTCCAGCAATTGCACCAGGTTGGGACCGTCGCCTACGCGCAGCAGCACCTCACGCACCTGATCGCGACCCAGAACGTCCTCGCGATGCACTTCCTGAAATCCGAGCGCCTGGTACGCGCGAACATGCGTCTCCAGCTCCCCCGGCCGCACAGCCACGGCCACATGATCGAAAAACAGGAATCCACGCACTTGATTTGGGGAATCCATCACGCAAACTCCACGACTACCTGGCCCACCTGCACACTCTCACCGGCGGCGGTCTTGACCGCGCTGACCTTGCCGGAGAGCGGGGCGGTGATGTTGGTCTCCATCTTCATGGCCTCCAAGACAAGCAGGATGTCGCCCACCTGGATGGCCTGTCCCGGCTGCGCCACTACCCGCACCACGATACCGGCCACCGGGCTGCGGCAGACCTTCTCTTCATTCACCGGACCGGTAGGCGCGGGGGCCTCGGCGGGAGCCGCGCCCGGCACGCGGACGGGGGCCGATTGCACGGTGTAGTTTCGCGGAGTGTGCGCCGGCGCGTCGCCATCCACCGCCTCTACCTCAACCTCGTAGGTTTTGCCGTCAATGGTGATATTCAGTTTCACGAGTTGCCTTTGTCGAACCTCCTCATGGCCCTGGGGGCCACCAATAGCGATGAAAGGCGTTCGTGGGGCAGGCCTTCCGGCCTGCCGCCGGCTTTCCAGCCGGCGCGCCGAGCGGAAGCTCGGCGGCGGCCCGGAAGGGCCGGCCCCACGAACGCGTTTTCAATGGAGCGGAGGTTAATGCACATGGTGCGATGCCTGGACCGACGCCCGTCCCACCTGCGCCCACGCCGACGAGCTGATCAGGCGGATCTGCCGGACATGCACATGCTCTCCGAGGTAAGCCGCGATAGCCGCCGAGATCGCCAGCAGCGTTTCCTCGGAAATGGCCTCTTCGACGGGAGGCTCGCCAACCGCCGCGGCAGCGTGGCCGTTCGGCGGTTGCGTCTCGACCGCGTGCGTGCCGCCGTGTTCCAACCGTTCTACACGAGCCGCCAGATTCGCCATTTCGGCTCGAATCTGCTCCAGGATCGTCTTCAGCTCGCTATCCATTGCCCTTCCCTCAAAGCGGCATCAGCCCGTGTTTCTTGGGCGGGCGCAGCTCCCGCTTGGTGTGCAGGTATTCGAGCGCCTGCGCCACATATTTCCGGGTCATGGCAGGCTCGATCACCTCGTCCACCAACCGCCGGCCCGCCGCGACATAGGGATTGGAAAAGACTTCGCGGTAGTGTTCAATCAGCTCGTGGCGTTTCGCGGATTTGTCGGCCGCGTCGTGAATCTCTTTGCGAAACACAATCTCGGCTGCGCCTTCCGCGCCCATTACCGCGATCTCGGCGGTCGGCCAGGCAAACACGCGGTCCGCGCCCAGATCCTTTCCGCACATCGCCAGGTATGCCCCGCCGTAGGCCTTGCGCAACACCACCGTAATCTTGGGAACCGTGGCGGCCGAGTAGGCGAACAACATCTTCGCGCCGTGGCGAATGATGCCGCCGTACTCCTGCTGCACGCCCGGCAGGAATCCCGGGACGTCCACAAAGGTCAGCAAAGGAATGTTGAACGCATTGCAAAAACGAACAAACCGCGCAGCCTTGTTGGATGCGTTGATATCCAGCACGCCCGCCTGCGCCAGCGGCTGGTTGGCGACGATCCCGATGGTTCGCCCTACGATGCGCGCAAACCCGACCACGATATTGGGCGCGTAGCCGGATTGCACTTCCAGAAAATCGCCTCCATCCACCACCGCTTCGATCACTTGCCGGACGTCGTAGCCGCGCTTGTTCTCCGCCGGCACGATGGCCTCGAGCGCGGGGTTGGGGTCCACGCGCGGGTCGCCTTCCAGGCGCGGCGGATCTTCCAGGTTGTTCGAAGGCAAATAGCTGAGCAGATTCTGACAAATCAGAATCGCGTGGCGGTCGTCTTCGGCCAAAAAATGAATTACGCCGGAGTGCACCATGTGGGCATCGGGACCGCCCAGCTGTTCGGCCGTCACACTTTCCCCGGTCACCTGCTTGATCACCTGGGGTCCGGTAATGAACATTTGCGCCTGGCGCGTCTGGATGATGAAATCGGTCAACGCCGGGCTGTACGCCGCTCCTCCGGCACACGGCCCGCAAATCAGGGAAATCTGCGGGACTGCGCCGGAGAGCATCACGTTGGTATAGAAAACCTTCCCGTAGCCGGATAGCGAGTCGATGCCCTCTTGCACGCGCGCTCCGCCGGAATCGTTGAGGAACACGAAGGGCGAGCCCGTCTTGAGTGCCTGGGTCATGATCTCGGCGACTTTGATGGAATGCACTTCTCCCGCCGAGCCGCCCGCCACGGTGAAATCCTGGCTCGCCAGGTGGATCAGCCGTCCGGCGACCGAGGCGGCGCCGGTCACTACGCCGTCGGCCGGCATCACCTTGCCGTCCATCCCGAAAAGCGTCGAACGGTGCTCGGCGAACGAGCCGGTTTCCTGAAAGCTGCCGGAATCCACCAGCGCTTCGATCCGCTCACGCGCCGTCAGCTTTCCAGCCTGGCGTTGCTTTTCCAGCTTGTCGGCGCCGCCGCCCAGCGCCACTTCCTGGCGCCGCCGCCGCAATTCGCCGATTTTGGCTTGCATGCCGTCGCTGGTCGTCACTTTGCTCATGTGCTTGCCAACTCTGTTACGCGGGCGAGACCGTCACGCGATGCGTCTTTCCGTTGAGCTTCACTTCATACGCGACATTCGTGCGCACCGGCGCCGGGCTGGATTCCGCAACCGGAGCCGCCGGCTGCGACACCGCGGGGTCCTTCCCCAGATTCTTCGGCCCCTGGCTGCGCGTCGCAAAGAATTTGGTTGCCACTTGTGGGAACATCGCGTACGAGAGCACGTCCTCGTCGGAGCCGTTGCACCCGTCCAATTGCAACGCCGCCGACCGTAGTTCGGGCCACTCATCTTTTAAGAGGTCCGCGGGACGACAATTGATCGAATCTTTATTCGCCTGCCGGGCGGCCAGGTCGATCACGTGGCGGTCGCGACGACCCACCGTCTCTCCATAGTAGCCCAGCATCAGATCGGCAAACTCCCCGGTCAGCACCTTGTAACGGCCCATTAACACGTTGAAAACGGCCTGCGTCCCAACGATCTGGCTGGAGGGAGTCACCAGCGGCGGGTAGCCTGCATCCTTGCGTACATTTGGCACTTCGGCCAGAACTTCCTTAATGCGGCCGGCTGCACCCTGCTGCTTGAGCTGGCTCTCCATGTTGGAAATCATCCCGCCCGGAATCTGGCTGTCGAAGATTTCCGTGTCGACACCCGTAATATTCGAAAGATACTCGCGGTAGCGGGGGCGTACCCGGTCAAAGTGATTCTTCACTCGCAGCAGCCGTTCTTTGTCCAGCCGGGTTTCGAAACCGGTGCCCTCAAGCATCTCCACCAGGCTTTCGGTCGGGTTGTGGCCCGGGCCCAGGCTCAACGAGCTGATAGCCGTATCCACGCAGTCGGCCCCCGCCTCGATGACTTTCATGAGACTCACCATGGTCACCCCGGTGGTGGCGTGCACGTGCACGTGAACGCGCGTCTCCCGACCGCAGGCCTCTTTGATGCCTGCCACGATTTCATAGGCCGGTTGCGGCTTGAGGAGCGCCGCCATGTCTTTGATACAGATCGAGTCGCACCCCAGGTCGAGTAGCCGTTCGGCCATTTCCACAAAGCCGGTGACGGTGTGTAACGGGCTGATGGTGTAACAAATCGTGCCTTGAGCGTGTTTGCCGGTGCGGCGCACCGCCGCCACGGCGCGCCGGATGTTGCGAATGTCGTTCAGCGCATCGAAAACGCGGAACACGTCCATGCCATTTTCCGCGGCCTTCTCCACGAAGCGATCCACCACGGTGTCTTCATAATGGCGGTAGCCCAGCAGGTTCTGGCCGCGCAGCAGCATTTGCAGCCGCGAATGCGGCATCAGCTTGCGGAACGTCCGCAGCCGCTCCCACGGGTCTTCGTTGAGAAATCGAATGCAGGCATCGAAGGTGGCGCCGCCCCAACATTCGACCGACCAGTAGCCGGCAGCGTCCAGATCGGCGCACGCCGGGATCATGTCTTCCAGAGCCATGCGGGTGGCCATGAGGCTCTGATGGGCATCCCGCAATATCAATTCGGTTACATCGATGTGCTTCGCCATACGTTTGACGCCCATAGAGTAGCAACTAGCACTGACCGTCGAAAGCCGACCCCTGGGTGGGCGAATACACTTTGGGGGCGGGCGTGCTTATTCTTACTAAGTTTAGGTTCTTAATCTCACTAAGAGGCTAGTTATAGGACCTCCATACGGTACAAAAGGGGTAGGAAAAAGTCGTAGTTTCCTCTCCGAAAATCTATTGCAACTAGTCCTATGCCGAAGTACACTTCTCCGTGGTCAGGTCACGGTACTTTTCTTCGCTGGGCCTGTAACCAAAATCAAAATTGGAGAACGGAGATCAAGGTCCATGAAACAATTCCAAGTTTTGTTGGTTCTCGCAGTGGCGATCATGCTTACGGGCACTCTCGCTTTTGCAACCGACGACGGCGATTTCGCCATTAAGATCTTCAACAACGTTGGGATAGTCACTAATCCGGCGGGCTTCGACAACACTGTCCTGCTTAGCGATAGCGGACAGAGCTTCGGTCAGTTCGGCGTGGCTGCCAACGGAAATATCTGTGCCAATGTGTACGTATTCAGCCATGACGAACAGCTGCAAGAATGCTGCAGCTGCCTGATTACGCCCAATGGAATTCAGGGGTATTCGTTGGTGAGGGATCTGACCGCCAACCCGCTTAGCGCCTTTACAACGCCCCAAGCAGTGGTCAAAGTCGTGTCGACTGCTCCCTCAGCGGTAGGAACCTGCGATCCGACAGCGGGTGCAAAGATAGCGGGCGCAGCTCCGCCTCCGGCTCCCGCCCCAACCTTAGTTCTCGGTCTGATCGCGGAGGCTGAGAGCATCGTGCCGACGACCGCGGAGTTCGTCAGCTCGGTCCCGACCACCCAGGAACTGCAAAACATCCGGAACCTGTGCTGGTTTAACGTGCACAACGGAAGCGGCCGGGGGGTGTGCGGTCAGACTGGACCCCTTGGGTTCAGCTCGACCCTTTGCGTTGCTCCGAGCGCGCCGTAAAGAGCCGTCTGGAAAGCATTCGTTTTTCGGAATTGTGGGATCCGATCCCGGCGAGTCTGCTCGACCGGGGTCGGATCGTATTTTTTGGATGACGCATTTGGACTTGCGTGATTCTCAGAGGGGAAAGGGCTTAATTCTCATATGATCGTGAAATTCCTGTTGGTAGGTACGTTATTATCCGGTTTCCTTTTTGCCGCGGAGGTTGGTTCCGGAAATCCCGCGGCTGACAGCAGCAGCGTCGTAGCGGAAGTCAACGGCGCGAAAATTACCCTCGGCGACTTCGAGCAGAAGCGGCCGGGAGTCGTATTCCAGGCCCGCAACACCTACTACGAAACCTTGCGCAAGGCCATGGATGACTACCTCACCGAGTTTTTGTTGGAGCAGCAGGCGCAGAAGGAGAATCTGACGGTCGCGCAACTGCTGGAGAAGCATGTGAACAGCACTCTTCCCACGGCTGTGCCTTCCGAGGAAGCGTTACACCTGTATTACGAAGGCACGAATAGCAAGGAACCCTACGAAAAAGTGCGCGTGCTCATTCTCGATCACATCCGCGACACCCGCCTGGCCAACGCCAAAGCGGCTTACCTCGACAGTCTGCGCACGCAGGCCAAAGTCGTCTATCGTCTGAGCCCGCCTCGCAACTACATCTCCACCAAAAACGCGCCCGTTCGCGGAAACGCCGATGCCAAAGTTACGATAGTGGAGTTTGCCGACTACGAGTGCCCCTACTGCCAACAGATGCAGCCTACGCTGGATAAAATCGAGGCGGAATACCAGGGCAAGATCGCGTTCGCCTATAAAGACCTCCCGCTGCCCATGCACCCTCACGCCCAGAAGGCCGCGGAAGCGGCCCAATGCGCCGGCGCCCAAGGAAAGTATTGGGAGTATCACGATGCGCTCTTCAAGTCGAAACAATTAGAGGTCGCGCAGCTCAAGGAAACCGCAGCGGCGCTCAAGCTCGATACCAAGGCCTTCGACGCGTGTCTCGATTCCGGCAAGGAGCAGGACATTGTAAAGGCGAACAAGGACGAAGCTCTCTCGCTGCAAATCTCCGGAACACCCAGCTTCTTCGTCAATGGCCGTTTCCTGAGCGGTGGCCTCAATTACGACGAGTTCAAGAAACTGCTGGATGACGAACTGAGCAACCCGGCGGAACCGCAGCGCGCGTCGCGGTAGCCGGTCAAAAGACTCTTTTCGCGGCCAACGAGGCAGGGCCAGCCGCCCTGCCCGCTCGCCGGCATATATGTGCGCCACGCGGGCTGACAGACGCGGGGCACGATCGGCGCTGAAGCACCCCCCCGGATCACTACCATCAGAACTCTCAAATAGGGCCGTACCTTGCATGCCATTTAGGTACTTTCGCTCACTGAAGTAGCTAGTCCGTAATTCTAATCGCACATTCATCGAGTGCCAGCGGCGATAGTACACAGGTCGAGGATTTTTTGGTACCTTCTTTACGCGAGGCAGCCGGCTGAGCTGCCATACGCCCCAACATGCCCCAACATCGGGCGGGGGGCGGCTGGCGATGCTCGCGGGCGCCGCGCAAGACATTCCCTCCGAAAGTGACTTGTCGGCAGGAGCAAGCCAGCCGAGCCCAGAGTAGATCTATCGGCCAACTCGCCGTTCAAGGGAACCCCGGGGTAATAGGTGATAGCGGTACCGACGGCTCATTTTTTGGCCAGCAGCCTCTGCCGGATGGCCCCTTGGTTTAAGAAAGTACCGGATTTTCTGCGGCAAATTACCCAATTTGAGCCGCTTCGTTCTATCGATCACCACCGAACACAGGTGGTACTTCCCTGAGTACCCTGGGTATTGCGCTTTTCCTTACTACGCCAGACCATGAAATAGAGATTTCGTACACTCCTAAACTCCCTACATTTAGGAGTTTGGCTTCGGGATGGAGACCCGGGAAATTGCCTGAACCGCCGATCATCGATCTGCAAGCGATTCATCTCGATCCGCCCCCTCGCCGCCGCCGCCGGCGCGGACGGAACCGTCGTCGCATGGCGGTCGCAGCCGCGGCTTTTCTAATCCCATTCGGACTGTATTGGGCGATTGCCCCACACTACCGGTATCGGCCGCCCTCTGTGGCCGGGATCGAGCAGGCTCACGTCAGAGGCAACGTGAATTTGCCCGGAAGGCCTCCCGCCACGGGAAGGCCGGTATATCCCTATTCCGTGATCCCCGGGGGTGCCTATAGCGTCACAGAACTGGCTCGTGCCATGGACTCGGACCCGGTGGTGGCCCGGCATTACAGCGAGTTTGACCGCTCTAAACTGACCGTTACCCACTCCGTCTCCGCCCGCCCGGTTTATGTCTCCTACCGCGTGGGTGACACCGTTTACTGGTCCCGGAAACCCGTGCGATTGAAAATGGGCGAGGCTTTGCTCACCGACGGAACGCACTTTGCCCGGGCGCGTTGCGGGAATCGAATCGCTTTGTCGGTGCAATCTCCGGTTGCTCGTTCGGAACCTCTTGCAGCCGTTTTGGACACGCCGCGGTTCGCCGCGGACATGTCTGGAATACCCCAGGAAGAAGCCGCGCTCGTCATGCCGGCTCCCGAGGGGATCGGCCCGATTTATCCCTATGTCGGTAGCGTGCCCACGGCGTCGCCCGGCGGGGGAGGCTTGCCGCCATGGCTGCTGCCGGTGGCGGGAGCAGGGACCCTGGCTGGCGTTCTGGTTGGCACGCAAGGCTCCAGTGGGAGCACTGGCCATACCGGCGGACCGCCGGCCGGCCCGCCCACCGGGCCCACATCGCCGACCGGACCCATACCGCCGACGGGGCCGAGCGGGCCGACGGGGCTAAGCGGCCCCACGGGACCAACCGGTCCCAAGCCGCCGACCGGACCAACCGGACCAACAGGACCGAAACCTCCGAGCGGACCCACCGGGCCGACTGGACCTACGCCGCCATCCGGACCGACCGGACCGACAGGCCCGAAACCTCCGAGCGGACCGACTGGACCAACAGGACCGAAACCTCCGAGCGGACCAACAGGACCGACCGGACCGACGCCGCCGTCCGGACCGACCGGGCCGACTGGACCTAAGCCGCCGTCCGGACCCACCGGACCGACTGGACCCAAGCCGCCGACCGGGCCACCGGCGTGTGTCGGCAGCGGCTGCAATCCGCCTCCGCCACCGAACTGTATCGGCAGCGGCTGCAATCCGCCTCCGCCGCCGTGCATCGGCAGCGGCTGCAATCCGCCGACGGTGGTGCCCGAACCGTCGTTCTGGGTTCCTTGTCTGGTTGGATTCGCGGGGATCGTCAGCTTCCACTCGTACCGGCGCCGGCGCGCCGCACGCGATCGAGCCCGTTGATTTTCCGCGAACGTTATATAATGATCCGCGTTCTCACTCCAAGCGTGGGGAGGCGGATCAATGCATGCAAATCGGCTGGAGAATCAGCCTGCCGCGATGGGTCGGCGCTCGTTCCTGGGCCGAAGCTCGCTGGCCGCCGGCGCTCTTCTGGGCGGCACGCTGCCGTACATCCGCGCCGCGGCGAGAGCGGATTCGAGCGGATCCGTCGCCACGACCACCGCCGGTAAGATTCGCGGAACCATCCAGGACAAAGTGCATTGTTTCCTGGGCGTCCCATACGGCGCGCCGACCGGAGGCGCTGGGCGGTTCCTGCCGCCCGCCAGGCCGCTGCCTTGGACCGGGGTGCGCGATGCGCTCGAACTCGGGCCGGCAGCGCCGCAGATTCCTTCCAACCTGATTCCGGAATCCATGGCGCAGCAGCCGAAGGGCGATGCCAACGGCAATGAAGATTGCCTCCATCTCAACCTGTGGACGTCCTCGCTGACCGGCAAGCGGCCGGTGATGGTGTGGTTCCACGGCGGCGGCTACTCGGCCGGTTCGGCCAACTGGGCCATGTACAACGGCGCCAACCTGGCTGCCAGGCAGGACGTGGTGGTAGTCACCGTCAACCATCGCCTGAATGTCTTTGGCTATCTCTACCTGGCGGAACTCGGCGGCGAGCGCTTCGCGCAAGCGAGCAACGCCGGCATGCTGGACTGCATTGCGGCGCTGGAATGGGTGCGCGACAACATTGCCGCCTTCGGTGGCGATCCAGGGAACGTCACGATCTTTGGGCAATCCGGCGGCGGCGGAAAAGTGAGCACCCTGATGGCAATGCCCGCGGCCAAAGGCCTGTTCCACCGCGCCATCGCCATGAGCGGATCGGCCGTGAAAGGTGAGCCGCGTGACCGTGCCACGAAGACCGCCGAGGCCTTCCTGGCCAGGCTGGGATGGAAACCGAACCAGGTGGATGAGTTGCAGAAACTGCCGCAAGCGCAACTGCTCCAAGCCATGCTCGCGCAAAGGTTGCAGTTGAATCCGGTGGTCGATGGCCGCACGCTGCCGGGCGATCCGTTCG
>Ga0335078_10004413_pt1 | contig 20861 bp, 19 predicted proteins | sample Lox_Sample_32_FD_206711 | JGI IMG/M metagenome (GOLD analysis project Ga0335078, IMG submission 206711) | Soil microbial communities from Loxahatchee National Wildlife Refuge, Florida, United States - Lox_Sample_3.2 | ecosystem: Environmental > Terrestrial > Soil > Wetlands | place: USA...
TCAATTCGCCGCGGTCGTTGATGGGGATCACGCGCAGCTTCGCGCCGGTGGCATCGCACAGCATCTGCCAGGGCACGATATTCGAGTGGTGCTCCATCGCGGAGATGACGATCTCGTCGCCTTCCCGAACGTGCTTGTGTCCCCAGCTCGACGCCACCAGGTTAATGCCCTCGGTGGTGCCGCGCACGAAAATCAGCTCCGTTTTGCTGCGCGCGTTAAGGAAGCGTTTCATCTTGGCGCGCGTCTCTTCATACGCCGCCGTGGACCGCTGGCTCAGCTCATGCACGCCGCGGTGTATGTTGGCGCAATCCACCTCGTGAAACCTGCGGATCGCTTCGATCACCGCGAGCGGTTTTTGCGCGGTCGCCGCGTTGTCCAGGTACACCAGCGGTTTGCCGTGGATCGTCTGCTTGAGAACCGGGAAATCTTCCCTGATCCTCTCCACGTCGAAGCCCGCCGCGATCTCAGTAGTTAGAGCGCTCATGGAATTTCCCGGCGAGAACCTTTTCCAGCGAATCCCGCAGCCTCGGCACCTTGATGCGGTCGATGATCTCCTGCGCGAACGCCTGGGTTAGCAGACTGCGCGCCTGCGCCTTGCCGATGCCGCGCGACTGCAGGTAGAAGAGCGATTCCGCGTCCAGTTGGCCGATCGTCGCGCCGTGCGTGCAGCGGACGTCGTCGGCGAAAATCTGCAGCTCGGGCTTGGTGTTGATCACGGCATCGTCGGACAGCACCAGGTTCTTGTTGGTCTGCTTCGAGTCGGTTTTCTGCGCATCCTTGCGGACGATGATGCGTCCGTTAAACACCGCGCTTGCGCGGCCGTCCAGAATGCCTTTGTAAATCTCGTGGCTGGTGCCGTGCGGTTTCGCGTGGTCGATCACCGTATGATTGTCCACGTGCTGCGTGCCGTTCACCAGGTACAGCCCGTTTACGGTCGCTTCGGCGCCCTCGGCAAGCGTCACCCCAATGTCATTGCGCACCAGCGCGCCGCCGAGCGAAATGTTGTGCGTGGTGAAACTGGCGCTGCGGCCCAGCCTGACTTGCATGGCGGCGACGTGAAAGGCGTCCGAAGATTCGCGCTGGACCTTGTAATGATCGATGACGGCACCGTCTCCGGCGACAATCTCGGTGACGGCGTTGGTGAAATACGCTCCGCCCGGTCCTTCGTAGGATTCCACAATGCTGCATTGCGCGCCCGATTCGACAATCACCAGGACGCGAGGGTGCGTCACAAACGGCGCGCCCGCCGATTGAGCCCGGCAGGTGATTTCGATGGGACCGCGGAGCATGGTTCCCCGCGTCACGCGGACCACGGCGGCCTCACCGAGAAATGCCGTGTTCAACGCGACGAAGGCGTTGTTCTTGAAGTCCGCGTATTGGGCCAGGTGGCTCCCGGCCCCGGCCAGATCTTCCACTACAACGCCCTTCGGCAGCGGGTTGGGAAGCCCCGGAACCTCGGTCTGAATCCGGCAACCATTGATGAACAACAGCTCCACGCCCACCGGCGGAGAAAAGTCGGCGGCAAAGCAGCCGCTGGCCGGTTGAAACTGCGTGCGCGCAATCGGCGCCACGTTGGTGAATCGCCACTCTTCGTCACGCGGAGTCGGGAAGCCCAGTTCGGTGAAACGCGCGAAGGCGGTTTCGCGCAGCTTCTGCAACCACGGTTCGGCGCGCTCCTGCTGGGTGAACAGTTCCAGCCAATTGCCGATTTGGACAGCCGCCGTCGTCATGCCTTGCCTACCGTCTCTGCTTCTTCGTGAATCCCCAGCGCCGCGTAACCGCCTTCCTCCAACTCGAGCGCCAATTCCTTGCCGCCCGATTTCACGATCCGCCCATCGGCCAGCACGTGCACGTAATCCGGCACAATCTCGCTCAGCAGGCGCTGGTAGTGGGTGACCACCACCATGGCGCGCTCGGGGCTGCGCATGGCATTCACACCCGCCGCCACCAACTTGAGCGCGTCGATATCGAGACCGGAATCCGTTTCATCCAGGATCGCGAGGCGCGGCTCCAGCACCGCCATCTGGAAAATCTCGTTGCGCTTCTTTTCGCCGCCTGAGAAACCCGCGTTCACCGGCCGGTTCAGCAGCGTCTGATCCATGTTCATCGCGTTCATTTTGTCGCGGATCAGGCTGAGAAAATCCATCGCATCCAGCTCCGGCTGGTTGCGATGCTTGCGGATGGTGTTCAGCGCAGCTTTCAAAAAATACATGTTGCTGACGCCGGGGATTTCGACCGGATATTGAAACGCCAGGAAGATGCCTTCGCGGGCGCGGTCTTCCGGCGAGAGCGCCAGCAGGTCCTTGCCGTCGTAAGCCACTTGCCCGGCGGTCACCTGGTATAACTCGCGCCCGGCCAGCACCTGCGCCAGCGTGCTCTTGCCGGAGCCGTTCGGCCCCATGATGGCGTGCACTTCGCCGGCTTCCACCGTGAGGTCGATGCCCTTGAGAATTTCGCGCTCGCCAACCGTGGCGTGCAGATCTTTGATCTCTAACAATGCCATGCAGTCCTCCAGGCAGGACCGGCCATCGCGTGTTGCGGTCTGCGGCCAGCCGCCGAAGCGCCGAACCCCGGCAAACGGCCAAAAGCGATTGTCTGTCCCACCTACCCTACGCTTCCTTCCAAGCTCACGCCGAGCAGCTTCTGCGCTTCCACCGCAAACTCCATCGGCAGCTCGCGGAATACTTCCTTGCAGAACCCGTGGACGATCATCGAAACCGCGTCCTCGCTCGAGATGCCGCGCTGCCGGCAATAGAAAATCTGGTCCTCGCCGATCTTCGAAGTCGATGCTTCGTGCTCCAGTTGCGACGACGTATTCTTCACTTCCAGGTACGGGAAGGTGTGTGCGCCGCACTGGTCGCCCAGCAGCATCGAATCGCACTGCGAGTAGTTGCGGGCGCCCGCGGCGTTTTTCAGAATCTTCACTCCGCCGCGATAGGTGTTCTGCCCGTGGCCGGCCGAAATCCCCTTCGAGACAATCGTCGAAGTGGTGTTCCTGCCGATGTGAATCATCTTGGTGCCGGTGTCGGCCTGCTGATAATTGTTGGTCAGCGCAACCGAATAGAACTCGCCCACCGAATGGTCGCCGATCAACAGGCAGCTCGGATACTTCCAGGTGATCGCCGAGCCGGTTTCCACCTGCGTCCAGGAAATCTTCGAATTCACGCCCCGGCACGCTCCGCGCTTGGTGACGAAATTGTAAATGCCGCCTTTGCCCTCTTTATCGCCGGGATACCAGTTCTGCACCGTCGAGTACTTGATCTGCGCGCGGTCGAGCGCCACCAGTTCCACCACCGCGGCATGCAGTTGGTTGGTGTCGCGCATCGGCGCCGTGCAGCCTTCCAGGTAGCTGACGTAGGCGCCCTCGTCGGCGACGATCAGGGTGCGCTCGAATTGTCCCGTGTCCTTGGCGTTAATACGGAAGTACGTCGACAGTTCCATCGGGCAGCGCACGCCTTTGGGCACATAACAGAACGAGCCGTCGCTGAATACCGCCGAATTCAGCGCCGCAAAGAAGTTGTCCGAGGAAGGCACCACCGAACCCAGATATTGGCGCACCAGGTCCGGATGCTCCTGCACCGCTTCGGAAAACGAGCCGAAGATGACGCCCATCTCCTTCAGCTTTTCCTTGAAGGTCGTGGCCACGGACACGCTGTCGAACACCGCATCCACCGCCACGCCCGCCAGGATCTCCCGCTCTTTCAGCGGAATCCCCAGTTTCTCGTAAGTGCGCAGGAGTTCCGGGTCGACTTCGTCCAAGCTCTTGGGCGCATTCTTTCTCGACTTCGGCGCCGCGTAATAGATGATGTCCTGATAATCGATTTTCGGGTAATGCACGTTAGCCCAGGTGGGCTCGGTCATGGTCAACCAGTGCCGGTAGGCTTTCAAGCGCCATTCCAGCAGCCACTCCGGTTCGTGCTTCTTGGCCGAAATCAGGCGGATCACGTCTTCGTTCAGGCCCCGCGGGATCGAGTCGGCTTCGATATCGCTGACGAACCCCCACTTATATTCCTGATTCGCAATCGTTTCGATCGTGTTGCTGGAATCGCTCACGCCCAAGACTCCTAAGCTGTTGGCCTGTAAACAGATTAGCTAATCTGTACTTTATAGTCAAGATTACCCAGCCAATGGATGCGCAGGAGGGTCAAACGGTCGCGTTGCGAAGGCGGAATTCAACTGCGGAGTCCTGGCACCAGGGGTGGGGAGGCGTGACACAGGGGGCTTGACAAAGGCCAACTAGCAATATAATATATATAAGTAGTTCTTATTTGCATAATATTTTAGATTGGAGCTCATATATGAAAAGAACGATTGAAGATGTGGAATCCCACCTTGAGCAGGTATTTTCACGATCCTGCTCTTCCGAGTTTCCCGGCTGTCGCATTCGCGTTTCTCTGCTGGACAAGAATCAGCGAAAGAAGCGCAAGAATGCATCTGCTGAATACTGGGCGCCCGAGTCCGGGGGGCAGATTCTGGTTTACTTCGAGCTCACGTCCGAACCCGAGCCCTCATCAGCTCAGCGGGTCGCAGCGGTTTCCCCCGAGGCGGCATCGCCGGCGCCCCCTCCGGTATCGTCGCAGGCGTCCACTTCTTTGGCCGACCTGATCCGCGCTCTTAATGACGCCGAACTGCGGCCTGGGTACGGTTTCGTCGCGTTGAAATGGTTTCGGGATCAAGTGATGCCGGCGGTTCGCCCGGAGTGGAGCACGCCTGACGCCCGGTCTGCCATTCTTCGTGATGCTATTGAGCGCGGGCTGGTGCTAACGAGCAAGGTCCCGAACCCGAAATCACCGGCGTTTCCCGTGACTGCCATCCGGCTGAATCGCTCAGCTTCGGGAACCGCAGAAATCCTGGGTGTCCCGGCCCCTCCTCCCGATGAGTTTCGCCCGATCGCGATTCGCGGCGAAGCCCTCTCTCAGACTATCTTGCGCGAAAGACGATAGAAATTGGCACTCTACTATTTGGACACGAGCGCTCTGGTCAAGCTGTACGTCCGCGAAGCTGGCACTGAGCAGATGCTTCATCTGGTCGCCAATGCGAATCATAAGTTCGCCATACTTGCGCTCGCGCCGGTGGAACTGCGTTCGGCAATCCGCCGGCGCGTGCGCACCGGTGACATCGAACCATCGGTGGCGGATGAACTGCTGCATCGCTTCGCGCGCCACACGGAGTCGAAGTTTCTCCGTCAGCTGGTCAACGAATCCGTGCTGGAAGCCGCCTTGCGCCTGATCGATCACTACCCTCTGCGCGCGTATGATGCGGTGCAACTGGCCGGATGCCTCATTTTGCGGGCCTCGACCGCCGCGGAGGCGCCGGTGTTCGTAACGGCTGACCAAGAGCAGTCTGCCGCCGCCGAGGCGGAGGGGTTGATCGCGGTGAATCCTGATCCCCAGCCGCAGCCGTGATGATGCTGTAATGCATTTTCCTCTTGCCACGCCCGTTGCTTTCGAAGGAAACTGGTGACTTAAGGAGAGGTATCTCAAGGTGGCAACAAATGGCCGCAAGGCCTCCGTGGTGGTCGAGCCCACCGAACGATGGACGCCGCAGGTCGCCAGCGACTTTTATGACGTGGCGAGCTGGGGCAAGGGCTATTTTTCGGTCGGCGACAACGGCCACGTTCTGGTGCACCCGGAAAAAGAGCCGTCGCGCGCCATCGACCTGAAGGAACTGATCGACACGCTGGTGCTGCGCGGCATCGATGTGCCGATACTGGTGCGCTTCGCCGACATCCTCAAACATCGCCTGGGCGAGCTGCATGCGGCCTTTCAAACCGCCATCGCGGAGCATCGCTACCAGGGCGAGTACTGCTGCGTCTATCCCATCAAGGTCAACCAGCAGCGGCAGGTGGTGGAAGAGGTCATCGAGTTCGGCAAGCCCTTCCGTTTCGGCCTGGAGGCCGGCTCCAAGCCCGAATTGATCGCTGTGATGGCGCTGGCCGATAACGACACCCCCATCATCTGCAACGGTTTCAAGGACGATGAGTACATCGAGCTGGCGATGCTGGCGCAAAAGGTCGGGCGCCACATTATTCCGGTGGTCGAAAAGTACACGGAGCTGCATCTGATTCTGAAATACGCCGCGCGGGTCGGCGTGCGTCCCCGTATCGGCCTCCGCGTCAAGCTGGCCAGCCGCGGCTCAGGCCGCTGGAAATCGTCGGGCGGCTACCGGTCGAAGTTCGGCCTCTCCGCCACCGAATCCATGCGCGCGCTGCAGGAATTGAAGGACGTCGGCATGGCCGATTGCCTCAACCTGCTTCACTTCCACCTGGGCAGCCAGATCACCAATATCCGGCAGATCAAGGGCGCGGTGAATGAGGCGGTTCGCGTATACGTCGATCTGTACCGCGCCGGCGCCGGACTCAAATATCTGGACGTGGGCGGCGGCCTCGGGATCGATTACGATGGATCGCAGACCGATTTCGAATCCAGCGTCAACTATACCCTGCAGGAATACGCCAACGATATCGTCTACCACGCGCAGAGCGTATGCGACGAAGTCGAAGTGCCGCACCCGACGATCATCACCGAAAGCGGCCGCGCTGTCGCCGCCTATCACAGCGTGCTGGTATTCAATGTGTTGGGCGTGTCCGGGATGGGCGAGGGCGAGGCGCCCACGGAACCGCCAGCCGATGCCGAACAGCCGCTGATCGACCTGCAGGAAACCTCGCGCGGCCTTACCGCCAAGAATCTGCTGGAGAGCTATCACGACGCGCAGCAGGCGCTCGACCAGGCGCTCAACCTGTTCAGCCTCGGTTATCTGTCTCTCGAGCAGCGCTGCATCGCGGAAAACCTGTACTGGGCGATCACGCGCAAGATCCAGAAAATGGCCAGCGAGCTCGACTATTTTCCGGAAGAGCTGGAGGGTATCGACGCCATGCTCTCCGACACGTATTTCTGCAATTTCTCGCTCTTCCAGAGCATGCCCGACAGTTGGGCCATCAAGCAGCTTTTCCCCATCATGCCAATCCACCGCCTGGAGGAGCAGCCCTGCCGCCCCGCGGTGCTGGGCGACATCACCTGCGATTCCGACGGCAAGGTGGACGCGTTTATCGACCGCCGCGACGTGAAACGCACGTTGCTGCTGCACCCCTTCAATGGCGGCGACTATTATCTCGGCGCATTCCTGCTGGGCGCGTATCAGGAAATCCTCGGCGACCTGCACAATCTGTTCGGCGATACCAACGCGGTTCATGTCCGTCTGGGGCCGACCGGCGAAGTGATCCTCGATTCCGTGATCAAGGGCGACACCGTGCGCGAAGTGCTCAACTATGTGCAGTTCTCATTCGACCACCTGGTCACGAAGCTGCGGAAAGACGTGGAATCTGCCTTGCGCGAAGGCCGCCTCAGCTATGAAGAAACCGGCGCCCTCCTCAAGTTCTACGAAGAGGGCCTGCACGGCTACACCTACCTCGAAGACGTTCACGAGCGCTAGAAGCTATGGACCCTGCGTGGTGAAAGGCATCCGGGTGCGGGCCGCCGGCTGGTTTCCAGAGCGCCCTCGCAGCACGCCGGCGGCACCATCTTATTCGCAAGCGGACAGAACCGCCTGAAATCGAAGTGATCCCGGGTTCATGACATAATGCCGGAATGCGACTTCGGACTCTACTCGCAGCGGCCGCGCTGTTTCTGGGCCTGAATGCTCACGGCCAATCGCAAGGTATTCCAGAAACCGCCGACGGGTACCATTTTCTGGACTGGCTGGGAACGTCGAATCTCGCGGATTACACCGAATGGTGGTATTTCAACGTCTACGATTCGGCGCACGGCGTTCAGGCGATCTTCAGCTACCTGGTGAACAACCCCGCCGGCCAATCCGGCGGACTCTTCCCGGTGGGGATTTCGGAGATGGCAGCGGTTGCCTACACGAGCGGCGGCCTCGTGAGCGAGGAGGATGTCTACCCGGTGCACGCATTTTCTGCGGCATATCAGGAGGCGAACGTTCAGATCGGCGCCAACGCCGTAACGGCGATCAACCCGGATACCTACCAGATCACGGGCGCTTCGCGCGATGGGCGGATCGCTTGGGACCTCATGTATCAGCGAACCGCGCCATCCTGGTTTGCCGGGCAGCGATTCAGCGTGGCGTCCGAACCCTGGGAGCTGATGAGCTGGCTGCTTTACATGCCGGCCGCTTCCGTTACTGGCACGCTGGCGGTCGATGGAGTTTCTTACAACGTCAGCGCGCCCGGCTATCACGATCACAACTGGGGAGAGTGGGATCTGACCGGAGTGCCATGGAATTGGGCTCAGTATTCGCAGCCGGGCCTGACATTCGACTTGGGAGATTTCCCGGATAAACCCGGCGGCGTCGCCAGCATCGACGTGGATGGCCAGCGTTACGTCTTCCAGAGCGGCCAGTACACGCTCACCCACACCGAGTGGGCATACGATCCCGTGTACAACTTATACTATCCGACGCAATCGGTCTTTCAGGCGAACAATGGGACGGCGGCGATGGCAGTAACCATGAATGTCAACAGTACAGAGCCGTTGAGTGCTCCTCTGCCTCCTTCGGTTCCTAACGCGGTTATCTATGAGCAGACGGCGAATTATTCGGGCGCGGTATCGATCAACGGCATTTCGACCAGCTTCACGGGGAACGGCTTCAAGGAGTACACGGCGCTGACGCAATAGGCCGGCCAGGGCCGCAGCACGGCTCCCTGCTCGCGGATTCGGCGCGCAATTGTACAATCCCAGCGGGAAGACATCGATGAAGACCACGGGGAACACGGTTCTGATCACGGGCGGCGGGTCGGGAATCGGGCGCGGCCTTGCCGAGGCTTTTCATCAACTCGGCAACCAGGTCATCATCGCCGGCCGGCGCCAACAGGCGCTCGACGAGACCACGGGGGCGAATCCGGGAATGGGCTCGCTCACGCTCGACATCGGGGACCCGGCCGGCATCCGCTCCTTTACCGCTGAGCTCGCGGCGCGATACCCGGCACTGAACGTCCTGATTAATAATGCGGGGATCATGCGGGTCGAAAAGCTCCAGGCGGGCCAACAGGATATGGCCTGCGCAGAGTCCCTTATCGCGACCAATCTGCTGGGCCCGATTCGCCTCACCGCGGCGCTCCTGCCTTTGCTCGCCCGGCAGCCTTACTCGGCGATCATGAACGTATCCTCGGGGCTGGCTTTCGTTCCCATGGCTCCAACGCCGACTTACTGCGCGACCAAGGCCGCGCTCCACTCGTACACGCAGTCGCTGCGCGTCCAGCTACGCGGGTCTGCCACGGAGGTTCTCGAACTCATCCCTCCTTATGTTGCTACTCACCTGCTGGGCGGAGCGAACGACCGGCGCGCCATGCCGCTCGGCCAGTTCATCACGGAAGTGATGGAGATCCTGAAAACGCAGCCGGCGGTGACGGAGATCTGCGTGGAAAATGTGAAGCGTCTGCGCTTCGCAGCTGAGAGCGGCCACTACGACTCCATTTTCCAGGGCCTCAACGAGGCGTGGGGGAGCGCTTCCGATTAGCCCCTGCGCGGCCGGTGCGATCTACGCGACGAAATCGTCGAAACCGGCTCCGCGCTTCAAAATCGAGCCATATCTCGGCTATACTGCGGAGAATCGCCCATGGCCGCGCGCGTGATTCCTTCTCCGTCCATTGACCCGCGCTACGCGTGCTTCCGGCTGAAGATCCGCGAGTCCAGAATCCACCATCGCGGCGTTTACGCTCTGGACCCGATACCCGCGCACCGCAAAGTCATCGAATACACCGGCGAGCGGATCAGCCGGCGCGAGACCAAACGGCGCGGCCAGGGATTGGTCACGTACCTGTTCGCGCTCGATGATTACTGGACGCTCGACGGCGCGGTGGGCGGTTCGGGCGCCGAAATCATCAACCACAGTTGCGACCCGAACCTGCGCGCCTGCATTTTCAAGGGGCACATTCTATATATCAGCAAACGGCCGATCCGCCGGGGCGAGGAGTTGACCGTTGACTACCGCTTCTCCGACGCCTTCGAGCACGTGCGCTGTTGTTGTAAGGCAGAGAATTGCCGCGGCACCATCAACCTGAAACGGTAAATTGAGGGAAGCAGGTTGCGCCGCCGAACCTTCATGGCGCCCGCTTGGCGGGGCCGCCGGCTTTTCCCTTCCCCGGTAACCCTGCCGGATTTTCGTGCGTGCGCTCGCGGAACTTACCGCGCAGGCTGGTGGCCAAGGAAACCGCCGATTCGCCGAAACGGTCGCGCATGTGATCGGCGGCCGCGAGTGCGCGCTGCCAGCGCTCGTGGCGATGATCGTCCAGCAGGTCCAACTGGAGCTGCTCTTCCGACCAACCGGAAACGTGAACGCCCAGCAGGCGCACGGTGGCGCCAGGCTTCCAGTTGCGGTGGAACAGCGCGCGGATCTCCTCGAACAGTTCGGTATCGAGCGCGGTTGGACGCTCCACCGAGCGGGCGCGAGTGATGGTGGAAAAATCGGTGTAACGCAGTTTGAGCTGGATGGTGCGCGCACTCAGGCCGTGCTCCCGCAGGCGGCGTCCCACCATCTCGCTCAGCCGGGCCAGGGTGGATTCGAGCAGCGTCAGATCGGCGGTGTCTTCGGAAAACGTGTGCTCGTGGCTGATCGACTTGGGACCCTCTTCGGCGCCGATCTCCGCGTCGAACCAGCCGCCCGCGTCCAGGCCTTGCGCTTTACCGGCCAGCGCCATGCCCCACTTGCCGAAGCGCTCTTCGAGGAAAGCCTCGTCGAGTTTCGCCAGGTCTCCCACTTTGCGAATTCCCAGCGAGTGCAGATTCTGCTCGCTCACCTTGCCCACGCCGGGGATGCGCCGCACATCGAGCGGCGCCAGGAACGCGGCTTCGCGGCCCGGGATGACCCATAGCACGCCGTTGGGTTTGGCTTGATCGGAGCAGACCTTGGCGACCATGCGGGAAGCGGCGATGCCGATCGAGCAATTCAGCCGGGTGGCGGCGTGGATGCGCTCATGCAGCAGGTGGGCGGCGCGCAGCGGCGGTCCGTAAAGCCGCCGGGTGCCGGTGATATCGAGGTACGCTTCATCGATCGAGGCCATCTCCACCAGCGGCGTGAACCCGCAGAGCACGTCGTATACCTTGTGGGAGCACTCGCGGTAACGCTCCGGGTGGCCGTCGACGAAGATCGCTCGCGGGCAGAGCTTGTATGCGGTGCGCAGCGGCATGGCAGAATGCACCCCGAAGCGGCGCGCCGCATAGGATGCCGCCGAAACCACGCCTCGTTCATTGGGACGTCCTCCGACCACCACCGGTTTGCCCTTGAGTGTGGGGTCGAACAACTCCTCCACGGACACGAAGAAAGCATCCATGTCGACGTGGAAATAGGTCTTCACTGCCTACCAGGATACGCTCTCGCGCGCCGGGCGAATCCGGCCGGATGAGGTCCTTTCGCCCTAGCTCACCGCTTTCTTCTTGAATTTTCTGATGCCGATCGCGAGCAGGCCGAAATCGGCTGCGGTCAGTACCGCCGCGGCGATGGGTCCGGCGATATGTGGAATCTGCGGCACCAGGGTGCCCCGCAGTCCTTCGCTCGCGTAGACCACCGGGTTCAGCAGGACAGCGTACTGCAGCTCCGGAAACGGGCGCAGGAAAGACCACGGGTAGTAGACGCAGCCGAACATCAGCATAGGTGTCATGATCAGGCTGAACATCAGCCCGATTTGCGTTTGCCCGACGCTGCAACCCAAAGCCAGGCCTCCGGAAGCCGCCAGCAAGGATACTAGCAGGCAGAAGCCGGCGAACCGGAGTGGATGATCGTAACTGATGTTGGCGCCGCCCATGGTCAGCCATGCGGCTGGGATCACCACCAGGCCGGCCACCAGGGCCTGAATCATGCCGGCGATGATTTTCTCCACTGCCAGCCAGCCGTTTTCGATCGGCGCCAGCAGCCGGTCCTCGATTTCGCGGCTGAATTGAAACTCGCTGATCAGCGGCATCGCGACGGCCTGAATGCCGGCAATCACCATGCTGATGGAGATCACGCCGGGCAGCAGCACGCTCTTGAACTGAGCACGCATGAAGCCGCCCGAAGTGAGCACGCGTCCAAAGACAAAGGTGAACAGCAGCGGCTGCAGCAGAATCTGTACCAGCACCATGACCAGGTTGCGGCGGGCGATGTGGCCATCGCGCGACAGCAGGGCATAAAACGTCTTCCAGTTCACTCGCGCAGGCTCCTTCCAGTGTGGTGCAGAAACAGGTTTTCCAGGCTTGGCTCTTGAATATGCACGTCGCGCACCTCGGACCCGGCCGATTGCGCCGCGGCGACCACCGGTCCGATGAGCGGTCCGCCGCGGTCCGCGTAAACATCGGCCGCCGTCGGTTCAGCCAGGTGGACTTCGGTGACGCCGGGCAATTCGCGGATCTGGCGGAGCAGTTCTTCCGGCGCCCGGTCAAAGCGAAAACGCAGCACGTAGCCGCCCGGGATGGACGATTTCAGCTCCTGCGGAGTGCCCAGGGCGATGATTTTACCGTGGTCGATGATTGCCAGGCGCTGGCACAACTCATCGGCTTCCTCCATGTAGTGCGTGGTCAGCACGATGGTTTTTCCCAGGCTGCCATAGCCGCGGATGATCTCCCACAGCATCAGCCGCGTTTGCGGATCGAGACCCGCCGAGGGCTCGTCGAGAAAGAGCACCTCGGGATCGTGCATCATGGCGCGCGCAATGGAAAGGCGCTGCATCATGCCGCCGGACAATTCGCGGGACATTTGGCCCCGGCGGTCGGTGAGCATGAACTTCTCGAGTTGCTCATCGGCGCGGCGGTTGCGTTCCCGCGCGCTTTGCCCGAAGTAGGCGCCATGGAACACCAGGACCTCGCGGGTGGTCAGGGCGAAATCCAGGTTGGGCCGCTGCGGCACCACGCCGATCACCCGCTTCGCCTTCACCTGCTGCTTCCAAACGTCGTACTCGCCGACGAACGCGCGCCCGCTGGTGGGCTCGGTACGAGTGGTCAGGATGCCAATGGTAGTCGATTTGCCCGCGCCATTCGGCCCGAGCAGACCGAAAATCTCGCCTGGCCGAATCTCGAGCGAGATGCCGTCCAATGCGAGGATTTCGGTCTTTTTCTTCTTCTCCCTACGCCCGTTTCGACTACCCGAACGGACCGGACCGAAGGAGAAACCCGCTGCGCCCAGGGTCGAAGGCGCTGGCGAATCATAAACTTTGCGCAGGTTCTCGATGCGAATCCCGAGTCCCATGGATTAGCCGTCCTTCTTCTTGCTGGGATACACTTGCTCCACCTCCTGGCGGGCGCGGTCCAGAATCTGCCGTACCCATTCGACTCCCTCGGGGCGGCTTCCGGCGCGGCCTACCGCCAGAAAACTGGCTCGCGCCAGGGCGGAGAGCGGCGTGAACAGGGAACCGTAGGGCCCCATGTTAGCCATCCACTCACCCCAATTCTCATAGTGCTCGGCGCGCTCCCAAATGCGGCGCACCGCTTCGGGATCGCGCGCCAACTCCGCGCGGCCCGCTTCGGTGAGACAATACACGCGCCGGCCGCCTTCCTGCGCACACTCGATCAGGCCTTCATCCTCGAGTTGTTGCAGCGTGGGGTAGACGCTGCCCGCGCTGGCCCGGTAGGCGCCTCCCGAACGTTCCGCCATTTCCTTCATCATCTGGTAGCCATGTTTGGGCCCCTCGCCCAGAAGCGAAAGAATGGCGAGCCGGATCTCACCGGTTTCGAAGAAGCGCGAGCGGCGCCCAGGGTCGAAGAAGCGTGAAGACCCGAATGCGAAGCCCCCCCACGGCCATCCACCCGCTGGCCAGGATTCCTTGCTCATGATATATCGTACGATATATCAAACAGCATATCGGACGCAAGTGGCGGAGCCCCCATTTGTAACAGCGTTTAGGGCTTCCCGTACTGGTCGCTGCAGGATTTCGAGCAGAAATAGACGACTTGCCCATTGATCGTGCGGGAAAGGCTGGTTGCCGTGGAGACGTAGGTTCCGCAAACCGGATCCTTTTTCAGCTCGCCACCAGCCTGTACGGATGGCCGGTCCGGGGGACGGGCCGCTGGCGGCCTGCGAAACCGGTTGAGGAAATTGCCGAGCAGAGACCGGATGACGAGGAACAGCAGCAGAGGAAAAACAAATTCGACGAAGAATGCTCGAATCATGGGATCGGGGCAGAGGCGCGCCGCGACTGCCCCGGCGTAATGACGCGGCTATTTCTTTTTCTTTTTGCCGGCGTCAGGGTTCTTGTACTGCGTCTCGAGAGTGGATCCGAGCGTGGTCAGCATGTTCTTGGCTTCCTGCGCGTGCGGGCCGTCCGGAGTCAATTCCAGATACTTCTGGAAGGCTTCCACGGTTCCCGGAACCGGGATGATCTTCCCGTCCTTGTCAAAGGACGCTTTGGCCACTAGGGTAAGCCCATACTGGTAGAACGCCTCGGCATACGGCGGTGTGTAGCTGATCGCCTTCTTGAAGGCTTCGCTGGCGGCGTCGTTCTGGCTGGCATTGACTTCGAGCGCGCCCAGGTTGTAATAATACTGGCCGGCCCCGGCGGGGTTGATGGTGGCGGCTTTTTCGAGTTCGGCCTGCGCTTCGGGGAACTTCTTGCCAGCGGCGAGCGTCAGCGCGTAGTTATTATGGAGACCGGCGTCATCGGGTTTGAGCTCGATGGCTTTGGTCCAGGCCTCCGCGGCCTTCTGCATATTGGTGTCGACATCGGCGCCCGTTTTGGTTTTGGCCAGCTGCTCGTAGGCCTGAGCCAAACCGGTCCACACGGCTTCCTGCTTGGGGTCAAGCGCTGAGGCTTTATTGAAGTTCTCGACGGCCGAGCTGTACTGATTCGCAGCCCTGAGCATATTGGCGTCATGGTCGGCGCCCGATTGGCTCTTGGCCAGTTGCTCAGCGGCCTGCCCGCCGTCAAACGCGGTCCTGCCGGCGTTGTAAGCCTCATTGAGCGCGGCGTTCTTCTTCATGGCTTCTTCGCGCTTCTTATACACTTCCTCGATCTGCTTCTTCTGCTCGCTGGTCATGCCTCGTTCCTGATCCTTGGAGAGTCCGCCATTTTCGGCCGCCTTTCCCAGTGCAGCCGCCTGTGCGGCGGCAGCCTTCAGGTCGAAGTTCACGATCTTGTTGGCGCTGGTGGTGGTCACCACCTTGTTGACCCTGTCCATCTCCTTCCCGTCTATCTCGCAGGAGACGTTATATGTGCCCAAAGGCAACCCATTGTAAAGATAATGGCCCTTCTTGTCGGTCTTAACGTGGTAGCTTCCCCTGATATCGGTGCGCACGATCTGGATGATGGCCCCCTGGACGGGCTTGCCGTCCGTACCCGTCACCACACCTTCCATGGTGGTGATTTGGGCAAACGATGTAATCGCAATCAGCAGCAGCCCCGCCAGGGCCGCGAACGCATGACGGATCTTCATGGAACCTCCAACTTGAGACTTATGTGTATGAAATTCGAGTATACCGCAATTGATCTGTATCACCCTTGCAACGGCGCACGCAAGCGTGCCGCCAGGATGCTGGCGCGCGGCCGCGCTATTCGCCGAACAATCCGATCTGGGCCTCGGGCACGGCCTTTTCCTTGCGCCGTTTAAGGGGACTGCCCACCACCCCCAGCACTTCCACCGAGCGCAGCGCCGCGCGCGGCAGGAATATGCGTTGCTGGGCGCTGAAGGGGTGGGGAGGAATCACGCTAAACCCGTACGGTTCGACCGGCAGCAGGTTGTTCGGCATCACCCCTTCCATGACTTCGCCGTCGTGGAAGGTAAATCGAATCCACAGGCCTTCCATCTTGGGACGGTTGAGGAAAACCGGGCGCTCGAGCGCAGAGGGCGCGTCGAAATCGCGCACGAAAGCGACGCTCTTGATCTCGGCGTAAGGCACGCGGATGATCTGGCCGTCGGCCGAAAGCAGCTCAATCCCCTCAGGTTGAAGATAGGAAAGGGGATTGACGTATCCGGCGAGACTCTCCCGCTGAAATCGGCGGATCATTGCCTTCTTGGTGGTGGAAGTGGCCAAGGGTTGCCTTTTTTTTTCAACTATGTTTCAAAACATTTCGGCGCTTATTGTATCATTGGCACGATGGCAGAAGCGCTTGCGGAGGAGCCGGCCGGACTGCAGGGCCACGCGCGCGCGTTTCTCAACCATTGCCGCGTGGAGAAAGGCCTGTCCGCCAACTCGATCAGCGCCTATGGTGCTGATCTTGAGCGGTTTATTGCTTCCATCGCGGGACACGCAGAACTCCCTGGACGCGAATCACTCCGTCTCTATATTGATAGCTTATACCGGGGAAAATTGAGTAATCGTTCGATTGCCAGGCATTTGGCCACGCTCCGCTGTTTTTATCGCTTTCTGCTCCAGGAGGGGCTCATCGACTGGGATCCAGCCCAGGAGTTGCGTCCGCCACGGCAATGGCAGACTATCCCTAAATACCTCAACCAGGAAGAGATAGAGAAGCTGATCGAAGCGCCCGACGTCTCCCGGCCGACCGGTCTACGAGACCGCGCGATGATCGAGCTGCTCTACGCTTCGGGCCTCAGGGTCTCCGAATTGTGCCGGGTTGGGATCGGCGACCTGGACGCCCGCATGGGTTACGTGCGGGTGACCGGCAAGGGAAACAAACAGCGCCTGGTCCCGGTGGGGCGGGAAGCCCTTGGCGCGGTCGACCGGTACCTGGCGGAAGGCCGCGCCGCCTTGCTGAATGGCCGCGCCAGCCGCTACCTGTTCGTGACTGCGCGCGGCGGCTGTCTCACCCGGCAGGCATTTTGGAAGCTGCTGGCCGGCTACGGACGCAAAGTTCAAATCTTCCGCGGCCTGACGCCGCATGTTCTGCGCCACAGTTTCGCCACCCACTTGCTGAACGGGGGAGCGGACCTGCGGAGCGTTCAGGTCATGCTCGGCCACGCCGATATCTCGACCACCCAGATTTATACCCATGTCATGCGGTCGAGGCTGCGGGAGACGGTTCAAAAGCATCATCCCCGCGCTTGAGGGTCAATACGCGAATCCGGCGCGAGCCTTTTTGGTAGTTCGAGACGCATTTCGATGAGCGACTACATCTACATGCTGGAAAGCCACCTGAGCCCGGACCAGAACCAGGTGTTGGGCGAGGTGATGGCGGCGGCCGCGCAGGCCAACGTCAACCTGTTTCTCACCGGCGGAGCGATGCGCGACATGCTGGCCGGCTTGCGGATTCGCGATCTGGATTTCGTGGTGGAGGGCGCGGCCCTGAAACTGGCCAAGGTGGTTGCGCAGCACGCCGGCGCCACGATCGTTTCCGCCGACGAGAACCGCAAGAGCGCGGAGTTGATTTTTCGCAGCGGCGCAACCGCGCAAATCGCCATGTCCCGCCAGGAAAGATATCCGCGCGGCGGCGGCAAGCCGCAAGTGTCGCCGGCCACGATCCAGGAGGATCTGCGCGGGCGCGACTTCACCTGCAATGCGATCGCGCTGTCCCTCAACAAGACCTCGCGCGGACTGCTGCTCGACCCTCTGAACGGCCTGGCGGACATTGAGCGGCGCGAGCTGCGCGCGGTGAGTGCCTACGGGTTTTACGACGACCCCACGCGCCTGCTGCGGCTGGTGCGCCTCAGTGTGCGGCTGGGATTCACGATTGAGGAGCGCACCGCGATGCAGGTTGCCAATGCGCGCGAAGCCGAGGTCGAGAAGGCGATTCCGGCGCGCACCCTGGGCGCGGAACTGAAGCTGATCGGCACCGAGGACAACGTAGCCGGAATCATCGACGCGCTCGCCCAGGCTGATCTGCTCGCCTTGTTCTCGCCCGCGCTGGCGGCAGGCCACGCGTACCGTGCCGGGCTGGCGCGATTTGAGAAGATCGCACGCATGCTGCCCGACGAACCGCAAACGCGCGCCGCGCGCTTCGGGCCCTTCATGTACGCCCTGACAGAGCACGCCGGCGCGCGCGAAAGGCTGGCGCTGCCGAAGCGTCTCGAAATGTCCAGAGGGACCGCCAACCAGTGGCTGCAGCTGGAGGCCCGTTCGAGGAAGCTGCTCGCCCCGCTGCGCTCTGTGCGCATCCGCAAGCCTTCGCAGGTTTACCAGTTGGTCTCGGCCGCACCGCCGGATCAGGTGATGTTCCTGATGTACGCTTCGCCGGTCAAGCCGGTGCAGGACAGACTGCGGGCCTACTTCCAGAAATATCTGCCCGCGGTTCAGGAAATCACTCCGGAGGAGTGGGCAACTCTGGACGCGAAACCGTCGCGCCAGCACAAAGCCCGCGAGGAATTCATCGCGAATCGCCTGGATCGCCGGCCGCCGCGCAAACCCCCTGCCGAACCGCTGCCACCGCCGCCGGCGCCTGAACCGGTGATGGCGCGCCGCACAAGATAAGGCGGCGGACCCACCCGATCGTTTTCGAGGGCCGGCCCTGCCGCAAACCCGATCGCGAGGCGCTGCGCACTTCCTTCCCGGGCTGCCCCACGCCTGCACATTACAATAAAAGCTGAATGAGACTGCCGGCGACATTGCGCACCCTCGGGTACCGCAATTTTCAGCTCTTTTTCGGCGGACAGCTGATCTCACTCATCGGCACTTGGATGCAGAACATCGCGCAGGCGTGGCTGGTGTACCGCCTCACGGGTTCGTCGCTGCTATTGGGCGCAGTGAGTTTCACGGGACAGATTCCGATTTTTTTTCTGGCGCCTTTGGGAGGCATCGTAGCCGACCGCTCGAGCCGCCGGCGCGTGGTGATCGGCACGCAAACCGCATCCATGCTGCTGGCTTTCGCCCTGGCGGCGCTCACCCTCAGCAAAACGGTGCAAGTGTGGCATGTCTTCGTGCTCGCTTCGTTGCTCGGTGTGGTGAACGCGTTCGACATTCCGGCGCGGCAGTCCTTTCAGGTGGAGATGGTGGGCAAAGCCGACCTGATGAACGCCATCGCGCTCAATTCCTCGATGTTCAACGCTTCGCGAGTCATCGGCCCGGCGATCGCGGGAGTGCTGGTGGCGGCGATCGGCGAAGGCTGGTGTTTCTTTGCCAACGCGGTCAGTTACCTGGCGGTGATCACCGGCCTGCTGCTGATGACCATTGAGGACCGGACACCGAGCGTGCGGGGCGAATCTCCGCTGGCCGACGTGGCGGAGGGATTTCGCTTCGTGGTCCGCAACGCCCCGGTGCACGCCATCCTGATGTTGCTGGGGGTGGTGAGCCTCACCGGAATGCCGTACGCCGTGCTGATGCCGATTTTCGCGGATCGCATTCTCCACGGCGGGCCGCGCGCGCTGGGCTGGCTAATGGGCTGCGCCGGGGTCGGAGCTCTGGGGGGCGCGCTGCGTCTGGCCAGCCGCACCCACTTGAAAGGCCTCGGCGGATGGCTGCCGCTGGCGTCATTTGCCTTCGGCGCGACGCTGATCGGCTTTGCCTGGTCGAGAGCGTTCTGGCTCTCCGCCTGCATCCTGGTGCCGGTCGGGTTCAGCATGATGATCGAGATGGCCTCGTCGAATACGCTGGTGCAGAGCATGGTGCCAGACGAATTGCGTGGGCGCGTGATGGCGGTTTATTCCATGGTGTTCATGGGAATGGCGCCGTTCGGCGCGCTCATCGCGGGAGCGGCGGCCGACCGCTTGGGCGCTCCGTGGACGGTTACCGGCAGCGGAGTGATCTGCATGATCGCGGCCACGGCGTATTGGACGCAGCGGCCGCGCCTGCGCGGGCGGGCCCGGCAGCTGATCGCAGAACAACTGGGGCAACCTTAGATTCGGCGGTGGAAGAGACCCGCAATGGCAGGTGGAGGCTGCGACAGCACTTCGCGGCCGGGCCGGGGCCGCGCCATCGCGGTTCACAGATGCGGCTGGCTGACGCGAAGCTCTTCCGACTCGCTTTCGTCAAATACGAAATCGTCGCTTAACAGGTCGCGCACGGTGTACTCCGATTTGGCGACGCCCTTCGCGCCGTGGCGCGTATCACGGGTGAGAATGTGATAGAGTTCGTGCGCCAGTACCCGGCCCACGGCACGGCCGAAGGCATGTTCGCGTTGTGCGGACGGCACTCCCAGGAGGGCTACCTGGATGAATGAACGGACCCTGTCGCAGTCGACGTCGGCGAAGGGCAGAACCGCGCCATTGCTGAGATAGGTCCAACCCAGGGCGCCAGGTTCATTCTGGTGAGGGAAAAGCCCCGCGACATCGCACCGGCCTCTCAGATGGATGACGGCGAGATCGGGGGAATTCTCGTTGAGTTGCGCGTCCGCCAGCGCATGCCAACGAAGCTCAATGCCCGCATGCCCCAGGATGCCGCCAACTTCACTGCGAATCGAATCGGAAACGCTTGTTGGCGGCGTACGCTGAAAACTGGTGTAGATGACGATCGGCGCTCCGACTGGTTCCGGTTGGGCGCCCGCCGCCAGCCCGACTGCCAGCGGCAACCAGAGGATCCTTGCAGACATGGAAATATCCTCATCACTGGAATGGGCGAAGCCGCTCACCGCGCAAGATGGATGGAGCCAACATGCGCGCAAACTGCTCCCCAGTGGCATGCGAAACAGATCGAGTGCACCGCCTGCCCGGCTTAGCGCAGCGCCCGGTGCGGACCTGCTTCATTCCACGCACAACTTATCGGCGCGAAACGCGAGCCCTCCCATTCGGCGAAGGTCGGCAGCCGAATTGAACCATCGGTGCTTTCGTGCCGTGACCGCAGAGAAGCTGGTGAACCGAAGAGTCCACGAAGCAACGGATCAAGTTCACCATGGTTAGCATTGGCAACCCGTTCCGACCCCGGAAACCAGGACCGGTGCAGCCATCTGCGCTCCTTTCCGCGATGAGCACGATGATTGCCGTCAGGAAAATCGCGGCGCCGCGAGAAAGATTCGTTGCAGGGAAAAGACGGGAGCCACCAGGCCGGCGCGGAAGACGCGATGAAAGGGTGATTGCCCCGCAGCGACTGCGCGCTTTCACGCAGCGGGGGTTGGCGCC
>Ga0335078_10004414_pt1 | contig 20860 bp, 18 predicted proteins | sample Lox_Sample_32_FD_206711 | JGI IMG/M metagenome (GOLD analysis project Ga0335078, IMG submission 206711) | Soil microbial communities from Loxahatchee National Wildlife Refuge, Florida, United States - Lox_Sample_3.2 | ecosystem: Environmental > Terrestrial > Soil > Wetlands | place: USA...
CTGCCGACGGTGCAAATGCCCCAGGACGAGATCGACAAGCTGAAGCAGCGCTTTGAGGCGTTCCAGAAAGCGGTGCGGGAGCAGCGACCCACTGAGCCGCTGGCCCTGGCGGCTGACGACATCAACGTGCTGATTGCCAGCGGGCCGAAGCGGCAGGATTTGAAGGGAAAGTTGTATGTCGGCCTCGAAGGCGATCAGGTCAAGGGCGAGGTGAGTGTGCCGCTGCGAGAGATCGGATTAAGTATGTTCAAGGGCCGATACTTGAATGGGAGTGCGACTTTCAACCTGTCATTCAGCAACAGCGTGCTTTGGGTCGCGCCGCAGACGATTATCGTCAAAGGCAGGCCGGTGCCAGAGATGTATATGCAGGAAATCCGCAAGCAAAACCTGGCCGCCGCTTTAGCCAACGAGCCGGCAGCGGTGGCGGTGCTTAAAGGACTCCAAGAAATCCAGGTCAAGGACGGTAAACTGGTTGTGGTGCCCAAAGAGAAGCCGTGATTGGAAGGAGTGATATTCCGCGGCCACGCTGGAGCCTTTGCCGGAGCGAACGCAATCGGTGCGCCTGTCGGCGATGAGTTGCGCATAAGAGGCATGGCTTTGTCGCTCCAGCGCCTCGATCTCTCGTCGCGTGCGAGCGAGGCATGTCTCAAGGCAAATCCGAAGCCCCAAGGAAACCGGGGCGCATTATCCTTCCAGCAGTTGGTGCACCGAGATGCCCCGTAGCTCAAACAGGCGGCGGATGGCATCCTCAATCAGGTTGTTTGGACAGGAGGCGCCGGCGGTGATCCCCACCGTTGCCTTGCCCAGGGGTAACCAGTCGGCGGTCTCGACTTCCTCGTGCTTGTGCTGGTTGTAATGGAGAATCAGTTTATCCGACCTCATTTTGGCAGCGTTCTTGATGAAGTAGGTGGGCAGCTTCGCTTCGCCCATCTCCGCCAGGTGCGAGGTATTCGAGGAATTGTATCCACCGATGACCAGCAGCAGGTCAATGGGCTCTTGCAACAGCTTCTCCAGCGCGTCCTGGCGATCCTGCGTCGCCCCGCAGATGGTGTCGAAGAAACGAAAATGACGGTCGATGTCCGCCTCCCCGTACCTTTGCATCATGGCCCGGCGCAAGCGCCGCTGCACTTCTTCCGTCTCGCCGCGCAGCATGGTGGTTTGGTTGGCGACCCCGATGGCCTGCAGGTGAACGTCGGGATCGAACCCTTCGGAATACGCCCCTTTGAACTTCTCCAGGAAGGCCGCTTTGTCGCCGCCGTTGACCAGGTAGTTGCAGACGTAGTCGGTCTCGGCCAGCGTGAACACGACAAGGTAGTGGCCGCCGCCATTGGCCATAGCTTGCGAGCTGGTGGCTTTGGTCTCCTCGTGCCAAGCCTTGCCGTGGATGATGCTGGTGACCTTGTCTTTGGAGTACTGCCGCACGCGCTTCCAGACGCTCATCACGTCCCCGCAGGTCGTATCAACAAACCGGCAACCCCTGGCTTCGAGCTGCTGGCGCATCGAGACTTCCGTTCCAAACGCAGGAATGATAACTATATCGTCCTTCTTCAGGTCCGCGATGTCGGCGTCCTTCTCCTTGCCAGAGAGGAACTTGATGCCCATGGCGCGGATTTGGTCATTGACCTCAGGGTTGTGAATGATTTCGCCGAGAATATAGATCGGCTGCTTGGGGAAGACTTTGCGCGCGGCATAGGCCAAATCAATGGCCCGCTCGACGCCATAGCAGAAGCCGAATTGCTTGGCGAGCTTAATGGTCAAATCGCCCGCCGAAAGGACGCAACCACTGCTGCGGATACGCTCGACCAGGTCACTGCGATAATGCGAGAGGACTTGGGCCTGAACCGCCGCCATGACATCGGGGCGGCGGAGATTGATCTTCTGCGGAGCTGCAGGCGCTTCGGTTAACATATCAAGATCAGCATAACATGAACCAGCATGTCGTCCATCGGAAAGGCGGCCGCCGCAACCCAGCGTGTCGGCAATCAAGATTGGCGGAAGACGCCTGAGTTGCCATGCCTCTCGCTAAACACAGCGGCACTCTCCCATTCCAACTTTTCGCTTGGTGCGATTTGGGATTGCGCCCCGGTGAGGATATGGGATATTGGCCGCCCGGTCACCGGAGCGTAGCTCAGCCTGGTAGAGCACTTGGTTTGGGACCAAGACGTCGCAGGTTCAAATCCTGTCGCTCCGACCATTATTCCGCCCTGGAAATACGGATGACGACGTCGTTCAGGAAGCCCGCGCCACCACCGCCCAGGTGCTGATGGGCTGGAGCAGAAGCTCCCGGTTTATGCGGGTCGCGATCGCACCTGCCTAAAGGCCAGCCACGATCGCCTACCGCGCCGCTTCAACGTAACCTGGCATTGGTTTCGCCTCCGTCGAGATCCTGAGGACGACGGTGCGGTTTTTCGCGCGACTCTCCGCCGTGTCACCTGGGAAAGGGCGCAGCAGGTTAGGGCTGGTGAGAGCGGTAACACGATTCGGCACAAAGAGCCCAAGCCCGGTGAAATAGTCCACCACAGCCGATGCCCGATCGAGCGCCAACGATTCCTCGAACCGCTCGGTCCACCTGAGGGCGAGATCCTTGTCAGCGCCGCCAATCTTGAAGGCGAGGTCATGGTCGGCGCAGCCGATGACTTCAATCCGTACTGGAGTGGAAAGCTTAGCGAGCGCGGTGGCCAACGCCTGCAAACGGGACTTGGCGTCCGGTTTGAAATAGGTGCCCTGAAGAAAGAGGCCTTCGTCGAAGGTGATCAGGCTCCAGGTGCCGAAACCCGTCGTGGTGACCCCGGGCAGATCGAGGGCGAGGCGGGGGACGGTTGCCGGCTTCGAGAGGCGATCCAGCAGGGCTTTTTGGTGGGAGGCTACGTCGGCGACTTGTGTCTGAAGCTTCTCCGTCTCGGCGGCACTTTGGCGGGCAGCCTTGGCCAGTCCCTGCTCAAATATCTGGCGGAGGGATGCCTCCAGTTTGGCGGTCTCTTCGGCTACTTGTGTTTGGAACTTCTCCGACTCGGCCCGGTTTTGGCGGGCAGCCTTGGCGAGTCCTTGTTCGAATGTCTGGCGGAGGGATGCCTCCAGTTTGGCAGTTTCTTCGGCCACTTGGGACTGGAACTTCTCCGTGTCGGCGCGGTTTTGACGGGCAGCCCTGGCAAGCCCTTGTTGGAAAGTCCGGCGGAGGGATGTCTCCAGGTTAGTGGTCCCTTCGGCGACTTGTGTCTGAAGCTTGCCTACATCAGCGTGGTTTTGGCGGGCAACCTCGGACAGTCCCTGTTGGAACGTTTGCCGGAGGGATGTCTCCAGGTTAGTGGTCCCTTCGGCGACTTGCGTCTGAAGCCTGCCGGCGTCGGCGTGGTTTTGGCGGGCAACCTCGGACAGTCCCTGTTGGAACGTTTGCCGGAGGGATGTCTCCAGGTTAGTGGTCCCTTCGGCGACTTGTGTCTGAAGTTTACCTATATCAGCGTGGTTTTGGCGGGCAGCTTCGGCTATTCCCTGATGGAAAGTATGGCGGAGGGAAGCCTCCATGTTGGTGGCCTCTTGGGCAATGCGCGCCTGAAGCTCGCTGATGTCGGCGTGGTTTTGACGGGCAGCTTCGGCCATGCCCCGCTGGAAGGTATGGCTGAGGGAAGCCCCCATATTTGTGGTCTCTTGGGCTATGCGCGCCTGAAGCTCGCCGATGTCGGCGTGGTTTTGGCGGGCAGTCTCGGCCAGTCCCTGCTGAAAGGATTGGCTGAGGAATGCCCCCAGGTTGGTGGTCTCTTGCACTACGTGCGCCTGAACGTGCGCCTGAAGCTCGCCGATGTCGGCGTGGTTTTGGCGGGAAGCCTCGGCGAGACCTTGTTGGAACGTTTGGCTGAGGAACGCCCCCAGGTTGGTGGTCTCTTGCGTTAACGCCGTGTGCGCCGCCGCCAAATCCCGGATGGCTACGGCCTGGGAAGAAGCCGAGACGGCGAGTTGCTTATCAATGTCGCTAAGCCTCACCAAGCCGGCTCCGATCTCGGCTTGACTCGCGGCGAGAGCGGTCTGGTTGCTGTTGAGGACGCCTGCCTCTGTCAGTTGACTTTGCATCAACTGCTGGGCTGTGTCGTCCCACATCTTCGCAATTTCGGTGTCTTTTTGTTGAAGCCGGCCGCGCTCCAAGGCCTGGCGGTGCGCTTGCCAAGCCAGAGCCAGCACGCAGCCAACTACCACCACTGCCCCAACGAGAATCGGCCAGACAGATTGCAGCCGGGACGGATGGCTTTGCAGCGTGGGCGGGGGAGATGAGGCCGGAGCCGCAGATTCGGTTGTCCGGCCGACATGGGGTTCAGCGGCCTCCTGAAAAATCTTCAGGAGCGTTTCGGTTTGGTAGTAAGGCCAGCCGTTCTCGGCACCCTTTTTACTCGGGACGTTCGATTTGTTGTAAACGTTGAATAGGGCGTCACTGTATATGTTAACAATGTCATTTGCCATGATCAGTCCTCCGCAATGTACTCACAACCACTTCGCTGCTGACATAAAACCGGTCGAACACAATGCTTTTGCACTGACAAGAGGATACAAATTCTCCGGGGTTCGACTAGTCAGGTAAAATACCGACTTGGTGTCGGGTCATCTTCTGACGGTGTTTGGCGGAGTCATTCATCTCACCGGCATGGCGATCGCTTCAAGAGCGCAAGGTCTTCAGGACTTCGTTCATGCAAGAGGCCGTGTCCTCGCTCAATTTGTCGCCTTTCAGCAGGGCCCCCGCCGTTTCCAGTTTTTCCAACACGACAGATGGCATGGGGACGCCAGGCGCGGTATCGGAGACGATTAGTTGTGCCAACGTACTCTGGCTGCCCAAATCCACCTTGGCGGCTATCGTGCTCGCGATCACCGCGGTAAGCACACTGAAAGCGCTTTCGATTTGGTCGTCGCGCAGGTCCTTGATTTCAGCTCGACATGAGGTCGGGAAAGGCCGTTGAATTTCCTCCAGCAACGCCTTGAGGCGCTCCGCAAGCCGGTCATTCATCCATAACCCCTGTTCAAAGAAGTCTTTGACCATTTCACGAATAACGGTTGAGCGCCATCTTCCCACCGCTTCGTTAAGGTCGTGCAGCGGGCGTTTCCCGGCTATGCCGGCTTCCGGGAGGGCAAGCTGGCAAGAGGGGGAAGCTCCGGTCCGAAGTGGATTAACTGCCTGCGCCAGTTTGGCCATCCGTTCTCGTAGTTCACTTTGAAACTGCTGAATTTCTGCTTCCTTCCGCTTCCGCCTTAGTCCGAGGACGATGGCCACGAAGAGCGTTCCGAATGCGCCACCGGCATAAATAAGAGCCCGGATGATGGCTGCATCAGAGGCGGGACCGGTTACGGACTGGAGCGGCTGATTCCAGTTGATCAACCCAAACAGGTCGAGGCAGGAGATGACAAGAAGAGTAAAGAAGCATACAGATATATACCCGTACGCAAAGAACCAGCCTTTCAGCCAGTTGCGGGCCGATCTGAGCCCAGCCATCTCCGCCAGGACTGTCTCGATTTCAGATCGGAGAAGTGGAGCCACCTGGGGCGGAGTAACGGCAACGGTTGGCTGCATTAGCGATGAGGTGAGCTTTCTGACCTCTTTGGTTAAGGCACCGGCTGGTCCGCATTTTTCGGGAAGGTCGGGCTCATTGTACAGGAACGCGAGAGCTTCCGCGTGCTCTTTTTCCCATTCGGGAAAATCTTCGATCTCCATGCCTGCGGCCGGCAAATCGAGCCGTTTCATCAGCATCTCGAAGAAGATATCCAGCCGGGCGTCTTCGTCGCTTTCCTTGAGGTAGAGCACTTGTTTCTCCCAATCCCTGTGCTTCTGGGCTTTCCGCCCCTGCGCCTTCAATTCCACCAGCCAGGCCTGTTCGGCTTTCAGACGGGCTTGTTCCTCGTTTTCCTGCTCAAGAGGCTGCATTTTCGTTGGTCTCCTGCGAAGACTGCTCGCCGATGCGGACGGTGCCGACGAAGACGGCGCCGGATTCGATCACGAAGTTTCGGGCCTGGACCGGGCCAAAGAGCCGGGCGGTGGCCCGTAGCCGCACCGTGCCCGCCGCTTGCAAGCTGCCCACCAGTTCCCCGCCAATATCCGCAGCTCCCAGCCGCAGCGGCTCGGGCCAGTGGAAATGGTGGCCGGCCGGAATCACCAGTCGTCCGGCAGTGAGGCTGCCCCTGATGTTCGCCGAGGAATTGATCTCCAGGGTGCCTTCGGCGACGAGTTCGCCGGTGAAACCGCCCTTGATGATGGCCTCACCCACGCGAGCTTCCGAGTCGAGGACACAGCCTTTTTCTTCGATCACCAGGCGGCCATGGGTCTTGAAGTTCTTGGAAACGGTCTGCGTGATGCGGTAGTCGGCCAGGTCCACATGCCGGCCGCAGCGTTTGCAGAGGGTGGAAGTGGCGGTAGCCGGTACGGAGAGTTCCGCGCCGCAGTGGAAACAGCGGACCTGTTTTCGCTCGGCCGGGGCTCTGACCGGCTGGGCTGGCCGGTGCCGGACTTCCTCGAGACGGAAATGCTGGCGGCACTCCTTGCAGATGGTGGAATAACCGGTGCGGGGCTCAAGTTGGAGGTGCCCGCACCTGGGGCAGGTTACCGGGATCCTATCCGGCTTCGACAGCGGCATTGAAGAGGTGGTTCTTCGGCGCCTTCGGCGGGATCAGGCCCATAAATCCCAAGGCCGAAACCACCGGCGCTCCGGCCACCGCATTAGATCCCGCCGGGTATCGAGGGTCAGGCAGTTTTGGCGGCTTCGGCGCCGCGCGGCTGAGGCGGCACCATGGGCTGAACCTTGTTGGGATTGACTTCGGTCTTGCCCACGAAGGTGACGCCCTCTTCGATGACCAGCTTGGCCGACCGAATGTCGCCGAACATCTCGGTCTTGGCCTTAATCTCAATCCGATCCTGAGCTGTGACATTACCGTTGATCTTGCCCCGTAACACGACCGAGTTGCTGTTGAGGTTGCCCTTGATGACCGCGTTGTCGCCCAGGTTGAGGATACCCTCCGACGTAATATCTCCGTCCAGTTTTCCATCGAAGGTCAATTCGCCGTTAAACCTGAGGGTGCCCTTGATTTCGACGTCCGAGTTCAGGATGTTCTTCGAGTTAACGCTTGGTGTTGTGCTCATGTTCCGTCCGTAACGTGTTAGTTTGCAGCTTGGGAGCGACGCTCTTGCACGCGCCGCCTTCCAGTTCCCGTCCAAGGGAACAACTTAGCATGCTCAAAAGGGCCAAGCTTGCCAACTCCGGGGATTACGTATGCCGGGTAGGTACTTTAACCGACAACCGTTGACCTATAGTCTGCGACCCGGCTGCCAGAGGTTCGCACCTTGCCGCTTCAGCCACTTCGTCAATGCCGACCCGGGCTGGCAGCGCTATTGCTTCGCGCAGTTCCTACCGCAGGCGCGGCCCTTTATTGTCCCGCCCTACGAACGAGTGGGCCGACTCAAAACGAGAGCGAGAGTATTTTCCAGCCCAGGTTCCTCCCATTATACGGGTCCGCCAGCACATTGTCCTGCGGGGAACCGTATTTGGCCGGGGCCGCGGGATTAAAGAGCTGCAACGGATTAGTGAGTTTCGCCAACTCCACGGCCAGGCCGCTGTAGGTGACACCTCCTTTCTTGATTTCATTCAGCTTCGTCTGGCTCAACAAGAGGGAGTTCATTTTGCCCAGGCGGTTGACCAGTTGGGTTTGCAGCACTGGCTTTGAGTTCGTCGGCTGGGCATCGGCGGGGAGGACTGCGAGCGAAAATATCAGTATCAAGACAATTTTCATACATGTTCCTATTGTTGTCTGAACTACTGAAACTTCCGCTATCATCCGCTCGGTGTCAACGGCTGGAGCCATCGTCACGATCGTCCTGCCGGAGCCAGCGGTGTCCGTGATATGCGGGCAGGAACTGTTCGGAACTGGAGGCAAGTCCAGTTGCGGAGGGCCAGCTTTGATGCGAGACTGCTGCGGGAAAGGAAGCGATTATGGAAGCAACTGAACGTGGAGACAACGAGAAGAGCGAACTTCGGGCCAGACTGGAAGCCGCGGTTGAGAAAGCCAAAGCCGCTTGCGAGCGCCTGGAGGAAAAGACCGTGCTCGCCGCTAAAGCCACCGACAAGGCAGTGCGCGAGCATCCCTATCAAGCCATCGGAGTTGCGTTCGGCGTGGGCGTGTTGATCGGGGTACTGGCCGCCCGATACCGGCGGGGCGGAGACTAGCGGAGCTTTATCCAGCGTCTTGAGAGGGTCGGACCATCGGGTGTTTTGGCGTCCGGGATAGCGGCGGCTTTGAGAATGCAGTCCCCCGGATGTTTCGGGATGAGAAGCGGGACCTGGAAAGTCCGGTCACCCAGTTCTGGAACGGCAAAGGGCTGCTCGGCTTTGCTCAGGACCGTGCCGTGCCGAGTTTCGAGAGTGAGGACCAACTTGCCGCTGGCGGCCTGGCAGGTGTCGTTCACCATCATGATAGTGAACTCTCGGGAGCTGCCGGTCGGGAGCGTCGGCTGGAAGAAGTTGATATAGACACCCAGCGGCTTGAAGGCCTGGCCCATGTAATCAGCGAAGTGGGGATCGAGCTTGAGGCGGGCGACATCCTGGAAATGATCGGCGGTATAGACGCCGGGGTAGCTGCACGTGAGATAGACGAAGTGCACGATGCCGGCGTACTGGCGGTGGGCGCGCCAGAATTCGGTCTTGCCCGCCAGCAGGTAGGCATTCATGGCCAGCCGTTGCTCGGCGGTGACGTTGGTGCCCATGAGCTGGGCATAGACGTTTTTGGTGAGCACGGTGGGGCTGCCGTCGCGGTTCAGCCAGAGCCAGCCGTATTCATTGATGATGGGGGTGTGTTTGTCTGAGGGCAGGCTGCCAGGGCGGGGCGCGCCGTCCATCTTCTCGAGGTCGCTCATGTGGAAGGTGAGCTTGCCGAAGTAGCCGCTGATCATCAGGTAGGGGTGGTCTTCGACGAGGTCATCCGGGCCGGCGGGGGCGTTATAGCTGTTTTCCCAGGGGCGGTTGGAGAGGTCGAGGGAACGCACGGCGGGGATGATCCTGGAAGCAAAACTGTCGTCCTTGGTTTCGTTGTTGGCGTCCCAGACGGCCAGGCTCGGGTGGTTCCAATTGTCGCGCATCCAGTCCTTGTACTGGCGGATCATCTCATCAGAATCGTAGGTCCGGGAGTAGCCTTTGTACCACCCCGGGCCGCCGGTCCAGACGAAGAACTCGTTCTGGATGAGCAGGCCGACTTCGTCGCATATATCGAACCAGCGATCGGGGACCGGCCCGATGCAGAAGCGGAAGTAGTTCCAGTGCATGCGTTTGGGGATGTCGCCAAGGAGCTTGCGCACCCAGGCTTCGTTCCAAGGCAGTGCTTGGCAGAGGGGGTCCTCAAAGAAGCGGTGGAGGGTGATGTTGGAGCCGCGGAGATAATAGACCTTGCCGTTGAGGCAGGCGCGCTTGGTGGCCGAGTCGAAGCGGAATTCCCGCATGCCGAACCGCGTGGAAGCCGAGTCCCCGCCGGTGGCTGTGTCGAGCACATAGAGGAACGGATCTTCGGGGGACCAGAGCCGGGCGTTGGGAATGGCCAGGGTCTGGGTAACCACCTTTTCTTCGCCGGGATTGAGGGTGACCTCCTGGGCCGAGAATGGAAGGGTGCCCGGCTTGCCCGCGTCCGGCTTCTGGCCATTCTTCCAGGGTCTCACACTCTGGCGCAAGGTGAATGACACTGGGGTGGGGCCGTGGTTCCTGAGCCGGGTTTGGATCTCGATCTCCGACCGGGCGACGCGGGGGGCGACTTGGATGGTCTCGATGGCGGGGTTATCGCAGAAGAAGACCGAAACGGAATCGTAAATGCCGGGCGTCCATTTGATCTTCTCGAAGTCGCTGCCCACGGGATAGTTGTCGGGGAGGACGGCAGGGTGGGCACCGATGCGGACGACCAGGGTATTCTTGCCGCCCCAGTTGATGGCGTCGGAGAGGTCGAAGTAGCTGGCGGAGAAACAGCCGGCGTATTCGCCCAGCTTCGAGCCGTTCAGCCAGACTGCGGTGCCGAACTGGGCCTTGTTGATCTTGAGCCGAGCCACCGCCTGCCGCGCCGGGGCTTTGAACTCTTTGCGATACCAGAAGTAGTTGCGGTCCTGGTCCACCTTGCCCTGCCAGTAGTTGGTCAGCCAGGACTCGGGATAGATGCCGCTGCGGATGCGATTGGCAATGTTCTCTCGGGAACAGAACTTGTCCACGTCCTTGAAGGGGGGGTGGGCGAGATTGGCGAGACCGGGCACGGGGGCCTTGTGAGTAAACTGCGCCGGCATGTCGGAGGCGGAGACACTATCCGCGACTTCCCAGGTGCCGTCGAGGGAGAGGGTCGTCCGATCCGCCCGGACGGCGAAGGCGGAGCAGAGAAGGGCGGAACAAAGGGCGACCGCAATCCAGCGTATTCTCATGGCGCATCTATGGCAGAAACCGATGGATACAGCAAGGGGAAGCGGGAGTTGCCGTATTCCAAGCACCTCCGGGACCAGGAACACCTCGTGGCCCGCCTGCTGGAGACACCTGGCTGCCTCACTGGGCACGTCCTCGTCAACCAGGAATCTCACTCGTCCAGATGCGCCGTTTGCACGGCTACCAAGGGGTCAAGCTCACCTTGATGGTCCTCGTAGTACGCAAGGCATTCATAGACTTGGGGCGCGCATCGCCTGGGGAAACAGCCCACCACCTCGTCCACCGAGCTTCCTGCCTTGATCATTGCCACCCCATTGTGCACCCCGACGCGCGTGCCCTCGACGATGGCGTGTCCGGAACGCACCCCAGCTCTCCGCACGATGTAGCGGTAACTCGTCGCAATCATGCCTCCGCCGTATCAGTTCCCGGGATTGTATTCAAGCGACCTATCTCTTGCGGGTGTGCACAGGATAGTTGGTTGCGCATACGGGGCGCGGTGGCTCGCCACACCAGGGCGAGCTCCATCGTAGCATGACTCGGCATTCCGCACTCCGCATTGAGCATGTTCGTCCGCAACGCATGCGGGGTTGGCGGAGGATAGACGGTGCCGGGCCGGGTCAGAACAACTTTTTGGACGGCTCCAGCGCCTCCCCTTGTTTCCAGCGCTTCAAGTGCTCCACTGCGACTCTTAAAATAGGCGCTTCTGACCTCTTCTCGGCGCCATTCGCATCCCCGTGCCGAAACCCGGCCGCGAGCCCAACCGTTGCAATCTGAAGCCCCTTAAGCCAGAAACACCAAGAATAGCGCTATATATGGTGGTCGCGCAAGGACGGCTGACGCTACCGGTAGTGTAGCTCGGCTTGGCTCATTTCCGATTGCCGGTACGGCCCACAAAATCCCCTTTCCGGCCGACACGCGAGAAGGCCGGCAGGCCGTGCGGGGGTGGTCTGGGCGGTGGATCGTGTCAGTCGGCAAGGCGGCGTATTGAAACCGTTGCGCACTCGCGTGCTTTCTCACCCCTGACCTTAACAGCCCTATCCGTGATCGGACGGCGGATTTGGACGTTTGAGCCGGGCTGCAATCAGCCCGGAGCTGGGCCCTTCTCGATCGGCATGCCGACCACACTGCCGTATTCGGTCCAACTGCCGTCGTAATTCTTCACGTTACTGACGCCGAGGAGGTATTTCAGCACGAACCACGTGTGGCTGGAACGCTCGCCAATGCGGCAATAGGCAATCGTGTGCTTCGCCGGATTGACACCCCTCTGCTCAAAATAGATCTGCCGCAGTTCATCAGCCGACTTGAAGGTGCCGTCCGGGTTGACCGCCATGTTCCATGGGACACTCTTGGCGCCGGGGATGTGGCCGCCGCGCTGGGCGGTCTCGGTCATGCCGGGAGGAGCGATCACTTTGCCCGTGAATTCATCCGGGCTGCGCACATCCACCAGGTTCCATTTCCTGCGCTGCGCGTCGGAGACCTGGGGCAACAGCGCGCGCAGGTTCAAGTGGACCTCAGTGACTTCGTAACGCATGGGCGTCACCGGCGGCACTTCAGTCACCAGCGGTTTATCGCTTTCGTTCAGCCACTTGATGCGGCCGCCGTTCATCAGCCGGACATCTTTGTGGCCGTAAAGCTTGAACAACCAGAAGCCGTAAGCGGCGAACCAGTTGTTGTTGTCGCCATAAACCACCACCGTGTCCTCGGGTGAGATGCCGGCGCCGCCCACCAGCGATTCAAAGGCCTCCTTAGTCAGGATGTCGCGGCGCACCTGGTCCTGGAGTTGAGTCTGCCAGTTGAAGCCGACCGCGCCCGGGATGTGGCCGGCGTCGTAGGCTTTGGTGTCCACGTCGATCTCGACCAGTTTGATGCGGGGCTGGCCCAAGTTGGCTTTAACCCAATCGGTTTCGACCAGCACTTCCGGTATTGCATACGTTGCCATATTCTTCCTTTCTCTACCATTGTCTCCGCGAGCCTGGCTGTCAAATAGGCTCAGGCACTGGTCCCGGCTGCCAGGGCGGGAATGTGCTTCACCATGCTCGAGGTGTATTTGAAAATATTGTCCGGGAAGATCATCACGCCGACCCCCTCCTTATCCCGCGCGACAATCTGCAAGGCGCCTTCCAGGATCAGGCCGGAGCTTGGCCCGGCCAGCAGGCCCTCATTCTGGCAAAGGTCCAGCGCTCGGGTATAAGCGAGGCGGAAATCCACTTCCAGAATGTCGTCCACCAGCGACCGGTCGAAGAGCTTGGAAACAGCTAGTTGTGATACGTTGCGGAGGCCGGGCACGTCGTGCCCTTCGGTCGGCTGCACGGCGATGACTTTGACGCCGGGCTTCTTGCCGCGCAGGAACCGGCTGGCCCCAGTGACGGTGCCGCAGGTGCCTAACGAAAGAAACAGGTGGGTGATGCGGCCCGCAGTCTGTTTCCAGATCTCCGGCCCGGTGGTGCGGAAATGGGCTTCGACGTTCTTCTCGTTCTCGTATTGGTTCGGCATGGCGTATTTGTGGCGCGAGGCCTTCGCGTAGGTCTTGGCGAGGTTGATCGATCCTTCGCCCAGGCCGGGCGCGGGGCAGAGCTCGTCGGAGACCACATCCAGCTCGGCGCCGGCGATCTTGAGCAAGACCTTCTTCTCGAACGGCACCTTGTTGGGCACGACGGCGCGCATGTGATAGCCACGCGCGCGCGCCATCGCCGCGAGGCTGATGCCGGTGTTGCCTGAAGTCGGCTCCACGATGCCTCGCTGGCCGCCGACTTCGCGACGTTCTTCGAGGTCACGGAGCATTGCCCACGCGGCGCGGTCCTTGACCGACCCGAACGGATTCACCCATTCCAACTTGGCGTAGAGCTGGAAAGCAGGCGCCGTGTTCAACCGATTCAGGCGCACCAGCGGCGTGGGATTATCCTCGCTGGGCAGCATCTCGAAGACGTTGTCATAAACTCGCGTCTTGTGGTCCATATCGCGTAACGTAGATTCTGTTGGGCGAAACACAAGGGGTGGCAGCGGCGTAACCAAAGCAAGCCCCGGCGACATTGCACCCGCTGGGCTCCCGTAAATCTTTGAACTTGGAACACTTGCGACATGAACCCTGCGTTCTTCAATGCCGAAGAGGCATTGGCGTTGTGGTTTGATTCCGCAGTTTAAAGCGCATTATCGGAGGCCGCGGCCTGACCCCGGACGACTTTCGCTTGTGCAGTCGCGTAACCTCCATTACAGCATCGAACACCGCTAACTGGACCCAGTCTATCGCGGGAACTTTGCCTACACTGAATGCCAATCCGGCCCCATGATGTACCGCAATCTTCCCGATCTGCAAAAGATGCAGCGCGACTTGGAGGGCTTCATCCGTCAATAAACGACTCCGGGTCAGTCAATCGAGTCCGGGCCAGCCCGCGCGCCAGTCCAGCAGGTTTGTTCGCCAAGGCGTCTTCCGCCTAAGTTCCCGCTTGCGGGTTCTTGGGTTTGGCGACCTCGGGCATTGGAACCACGGTGTCCCAAGTGAATTTGGTCAACGGTTGCTTCCGGGCAGGCTGCCCCTTCTCCTGCGCTGGAATCACAATACGGTTGTTGCAAGCCGGGCACTTGATTTGGCGTCCTGAAAGGCCGGATTCACATTCCAGGTGCTGGCCACAATAAACGCAGGCGAACTTGAAGAAGGTCTTCATCCCGTTATTCTCTTCGTGGTTGCTGTGTCGCTAGTTGCATCCAAGTCCCCGATTCGTGGAGGCGATTTGCGCTGTTCCAATTCCTTATCGCTCAAGCCCCTTTCCAGAGCAAGTGGAATCGCACCCAGTGGAATTGCACCCAGTGGAATCTGGCCGAGTCAGCCCGTCTATCGGTCGGATCCCCCCGCCGGAGGGAGCCAAGCCTATCGAATACCGGCGGCAGTCGCTTCTTCGATCCGGTACAGATAGGTCTTGCTGCGTAGGCCCGAACGGACTTCGGTGTTTTCGTCTGCTTCGGCAACTTCGCGCGCGGGGCGATAGTCGTAGTCGCCGAGGTCCTTGAAATGGGCGCAGAATTCGTCGGGCACGTGGAGGATGTCCAGCGCCGGGTCGGGGGCGAAGAGGCCGCCGTTGTAGGCGGGGATGTTCAGGCCGGCGTTGCCTTCGCCTATGGCGCGGAACAGGCCACGGAAGTTGTGCCAGAGCGGGTGCGGGTTGTAGGGGTCGCGGTGCTCGAAGGCGTGTTTGAGGGTTTCGGCGGGGAGGAGGCCGCAGTCTTCGCAGAACGGGCAATTAGGCCTGGTCCACGGCGGACATGCGGCGACCGCGGCGAAGGGGCGGTCAAGTAGCTCGCGGGTGCCCTTGCCTTCCAAGAGGGCGATGAACTAGGCCTTGTCCTTTTCCAACTTCCAAGCGTGAAAAGCCGGGCGGAGCCGCCCAAAGCCACCTTAAAGCTACATCAAAGCCACCCCAAAGCCTGTTGATAGCCACCTGATAGGCACCCTAAGGCCACCCCAAGGCCACCCCAAGGCCACCCCAAGGCCACCCCAAGGCTACCCCAAGGCCACCCCAAGGCTACCCCAAGGCCACCCCAAAGCCACCCACAGGCGAAGGCAGAAGGCAGAAGGCAGAAGGCAGAAAGGCGGGGTAAAGCGACCCAAAGCCGGGTTCAAGCCAGGTACAAGCCATGTGATTGGGAGGGGATTGGGAGGTGCAAGCCAAGCACATGCATGGTACAAGCCATCTCAGAGCGAGGGAAGGCAGAGTCCAAAAGCTTTTTGGCGCACTCGGGTTGTGTGGTAAGGAATAACGGTGTTTGATGATCGAGAGTTGTGCGGGCGGCAGGACCGGGCGATAGCGATTCACGGGGCGCGGGAGCATAATCTCAAGAATGTGTCGCTCTCGGTGCCACGGGGGCGGTTTGTCGTCGTGACGGGTGTAAGCGGTTCGGGCAAGAGCACGCTGGCGTTTGACCTGCTGTTCGCGGAAGGGCAGCGGCGGTTTCTGGATTCGATGAACGTTTATGCCCGGCAGTTCGTGGAGCAGTTGTCCCGGCCAGACGTGGACCTGATCACCGGCATCCCGCCCACGGTGAGCATCGAGCAGCGCACCAGCCGCGGCGGGGGGAAGAGCACCGTGGCCACTGTCACCGAGGTTCATCATTTTATCCGGCTGCTGTTCGCGCGGCTGGGAACGCAGTTCTGTCCGGACTGCCAGGTGCCGGTGGAGGCCCAGACGCGGGATGAGCTGGGGCGGCAGTTGCGGCAGGAACTGCGCCAGCGCGGGGACTTGCTGCTGTTGGCGCCGGTGGTGAGGAATCGCAAGGGCTTCCATACCGATGTGGCCGAATGGGCCGCCAGCCACGGCTATGCGGAGGTCCGGGCGGATGGGGAGTTCTATCCCAGCAGCGAGCGCCTGCGCCTGGACCGGTTTCGGGAGCACGATGTGGAGATCGCGGTGGGGGTGCTGGATGCCAAGCTACGGGGGCGGAGCGCGGGAGGGCGAGGGACCGCGCGGGGCCAATCCTCGTCGGGAAACAGGGCTCGCGCGGACGCTCGCCCTCCCTCAGTGGAAGCGCAGCAGCTTATTGACGAGACGCTTAAGCTCGGCCAGGGGACGTTGTTTGCCCTGGATAATCATCGGCATACCAGCGTCCATTCCACGGAACGGGCCTGCCCGAAATGCGGGCGCTCGTTCGAGGCGCTGGACCCGAAGAACTTCAGCTACAACTCACCGCAGGGCTGGTGCCCGCGCTGCCGCGGTTTCGGCGAGCTGTTCTATCTGCCTGACGTGGATCGCGGCGCGCGCGCGGATGCCATCGAGGAGTCCTGGTACGGGTGGCAGGAAGGGGAGCGGGAGATTTGTCCCGATTGCGGAGGCGCACGGTTGAATCCCATCGCGCGGGCGGTGCGGCTGCGCATCGCCAACTTCCAATCTGCTGTCTTCGATTCGGAGAGCGCGCCTACGATTGACGCGTTCGGGCAGATGCCGGTCGAAGCTGCCAGCCGCTTGTTCAGCAAGATCCGGTTCAAGGGCCGGGCCGCGGCTATCGCGCGCGATATTCTGCCGGAGATTCGGGAGCGGCTGAAGTTCCTGGGGGAAGTGGGCCTGGGCTATTTGCAGCTTGGGCGCGGTGTCCCGACGCTGTCCGGCGGCGAGGGCCAGCGTATTCGGCTGGCGGCGCAATTGGGTTCTAACCTGAGCGGCGTGCTATACATCCTGGACGAGCCCACCATCGGCCTCCACGCGCGCGACAACGAGCAATTGCTGGCGGCGCTGCAAAAGCTCAAGGCGCGCGGCAACTCCGTGCTCGTGGTCGAGCACGACGAGGCGACCATGCGGCGCGCGGATTACATTATTGATCTGGGGCCAGGGCCGGGTGTGCACGGCGGCGAGGTCGTCGCCACGGGCACGCTGGCTGAGTTACTGCGGCACCCGGAGTCGGTGACCGGGAAGTGCTTGAGGGCGCATCGGACCTTTCCTACGCGCGGAAAGCGCAGGCCGGTGGTGCAGAGGGAAGTCCAAAGTCCAAAGTCCAAAGTCCGAAGACCGAAGACCGATGATAGTCAGAGCCTTCTTACGTCGGCTGCTACAACGAAGGAGGGTGGCGGCTGGTTGACACTCAGTGGCGCGCGCATGAATAACCTAAGGGACCTGACGGTGCGGTTCCCACTCGGGCGGCTGGTTTTAGTGACCGGTGTGAGCGGCTCGGGCAAAAGCACACTGATACGCGAGTGCCTGCTGCCTGCGCTCAAATCAAGCATCACGCGTCACGTTCCACGTTTTACGCAACACGCAACACGCAACACGCATCACGCATCACGCATCACCGGCTTCGAGTCCATCCAGTCCGTCTATGAAGTGGACCAGTCCCCGATTGGGCGCACGCCGCGCTCGATCCCAGCCACCTACGTCGGCTTCTTTGATGACATTCGCCAGTTGTTCGCGCAGGTGCCCGAGGCGCGGTTGCGCGGGTATTCGCCCAGCCGGTTCTCGTTCAACAGTGCGCAGGGCCGCTGCCCCGAGTGCGAGGGCGCTGGCACGATCAAGCTGGAAATGAACTTCCTGCCGCCCGCCTTCGTGCGTTGCGAGGTCTGCGGCGGGACGCGGTTCGACCGCGAGACGCTCGAGATCGAGTATCACGGCAAGCACGTGGCCGCGGTGCTGGACTTGTCGGTGGAGGAAGCGTTGGACTTCTTCGGCAGCCTGCCGAAGATCAGGCGCCCGTTGCAGGCGCTGTGCGATACCGGCCTGGGTTATCTTAAGCTCGGCCAGACGAGTCCGACGCTCAGCGGCGGTGAGGCGCAACGGGTGAAGCTGGTCAGCCACTTGCTCGCCGGCCTGAAGGAACCGCACCTCCTCGACCGCCTGCCGAAGCGGAACGTGTTTATCCTGGAAGAACCGACCATCGGTTTGCATATCGCGGACGTGCAGCGGCTCGTTGAGGTGCTGCAGCGGCTGGTGGATGCGGGCCATTCGGTGATTGTCATCGAGCATAACCTCGACCTCATTGCCGAAGCCGACTGGGTCATTGACCTCGGCCCCGAAGGCGGCGAGGGCGGCGGACGCGTCGTCGCGGAGGGCACGCCGGAGCAAATCGCCCACAACAAACGCTCGCACACGGGCCGCTTTCTGCGTAGTGTGCTGGCCAAGTCATGAGCGCGACGTATGCGGAGATGCTCAACGGAGCACCCCTGGCGCGCCGGGCCCCGGGCGCCCGGCACGAACTGATCTGCGGCCGCCTTCACCAATGGATGAGGGCGAGCGTCGCGAACTTCCACGGCACACGTCTCCTGGCCCCGCGCTCCGAGGTCAGGCTCTCCCTGAGACATGCGGTCTGCCCGGACCTGGCTCTGGTAGCCGCTGCGACGGGCAAGGTCTGGCTCGCCGCTGAGATCGTCAGCCCGGACGACCACCATCCCGACACGGTCATCAAGAAGCAGATTTACGAGGAGATCAAGTTGCCGCGCCTGTGGATGATTGATCCGCGCTACGATAACGTGGAGGTCTATCACAGCAACCAATACGGCCTGGCCTTGAAGAGCATATTGGCGGGAAATGACCTTCTGACCGAGAAGCTGCTGCCCGAATTCCAGTTGACTATAGCAGATCTATTCGCCGTCGAACTGCCGCGCGGCTAAGCCGGGCATCGCTGAGCGCTACCGTGCCGCAATTGCCAAAGCACGCCTGCATTCAAGTCTCCTTCATCACTTTTGCATGGATGGCGCAAGCGCTCTGGCCAAAGCAAACCAGCGCCACCCGCTCCACCGTCGCGTTTCCTCCCAGGAAGCTCTTCGCCTCCCGCACCGCGATCTGCGCGGCGCGCTCCATCGGAAAGCCGTAAGCGCCGGTGCTGATCGAGGGAAACGCAATGGTGCGCAGGCCATGCTCCGTAGCCAGCGCAAAGCAGCTCCGATAGCAGCTTGCGAGCAGATCATCTTCACCGCGCCGCCCATCGCGCCAAACCGGGCCAACCGTATGAATGACCCACTTGGCTGGCAGCCGGTAGCCCTTGGTGATCTTCGCCTGCCCGGTCGCGCAGCCGCCGAGCTTCCGGCACTCCTCCAGCAACTCCGGCCCGGCCGCCCGATGAATCGCGCCGTCCACGCCGCCGCCGCCCAGCAACGTCGTGTTCGCGGCGTTGACGATTGCGTCCACCGCCTGCTTCGTGATGTCCCCCTCCACCACCTCAAGCCGCCTCAAGCTCGTTTCGCTGCTCATTCCGATCAATTCCACCGTCCTCATAGGGAGACAATAACGCCGCCATCGGTCGCTGTCACCCCCGTTGTCGTCAGATTCACGGCGCGCGCCTCTGGGGCTGGGACATCCTTGTCGGCCTTTGGATTGACGGCGGGGCCGAGGCAAACGAGAATGCCCCTGCCTCACGCATGAGTCAAACAGCTCCTTTGCATAAGACGAACCAGCCGGCGCAGTCGGGCCGCCAACGCTTCCTGAACGCTTGCGCCTGTCGCCCGGTGGATCATCCGCCGGTCTGGCTGATGCGCCAGGCCGGGCGCGCCCTGCCCGAATACCGCGCGCTCAAGGAAAAACACACCTTCCTCGAACTGGTCCAGACCCCGGAATTGGCAGCCGAAGTCACGCTCCAGCCCATTCGCCGCTTCGGCTTCGACGCGGCCATTCTGTTCTGCGACATCCTCGTCGTCGCCGAGGGGCTCGGCCAACGCTACCAATTCCGCGACCGCGGTGGCATCGAGATGGAGTTCCTCCTCAAATCGGCGGCAGACATTGACCGCTTGGAAGTCAGCGCGGTTACTGAGCGGCTGCAATACGTCGCCAAGACCCTGCCGCTCGTTAAATCCGCGCTCGGCAGCCGCGCCGCCCTCATCGGCTTCGCCGGCTCGCCGTGGACGCTCGCCAATTTCATGATCGAAGGCGGGGGCGTCAAGGAATACACTAAAGCCAAGGCGCTCTGCTACTCTGACCCGCCGCTCTTCGCGCGGTTGCTCGAGAAGCTGACGAAAGCTGTCGGCGACTTCCTCCAACTGCAAATTGACGCCGGCGCGGATGCAGTCCAGATTTTCGATAGCCTCGGCGGCGTGCTGTCCGACGGCGAGTTTGCCGCCGCCTCGTCCTGCTGGATGGCGCAGGTCATTGGGTCCCTCAAAGGCAAGACCCCAGTGATCGTGTTCTCCAAAGGCACGCATGGATGCTGGCAGGATCTGGTGGCCACCGGTGCGCGTGTGCTCGGCGTGGATTGGAATGTGCGCCTGGCCAATGTGCGGGCGCTACTGCCCGAGCGGGTGGGCGTGCAGGGCAACCTCGACCCCTTCCTGCTCATGACCACACCGGCAGTGGTGGCGGCCGAGACGAGCCGCATCCTGCGCGAGATGCGAGGGCAGCCGGGGCACATTTTTAACCTGGGCCACGGTGTGCCGCCAAATGCCAAACTGGAAAACATCGAAAGCCTGGTCACCGCGGTGCGAAGTTTCAAATCCACGGAATCGTAGCCGCCGGCGGCAGTCGGCGCTGATCCGGCCCGCGAAAGAATGATGCGCCGGCCGGCATCGGCGGCTACCTTAACTGTCTGGTCAGATATATCGAATGAGCATGCTGAAAGTTAACCTCGAGCTGGTGAAGAAATACAACGTGCCCGGCCCTCGCTACACGTCGTATCCGCCGGCAACGCATTTCACTGATGCGCTCACGCCTGATGCGCTGGTCGGTCACATCCGCGCCAACAACCAGACCAACCGCGACCTGTCCCTCTACTTCCATCTGCCGTTCTGCTATTCTCTGTGCTGGTTCTGCGGCTGCACCACGGTCATCACCGCCGACCAAAACAAAAGTGGCGAGTACCTGAAGTACCCGGAGCGGGAAATGGACCTCATGAAGCCCCTCCTCAACCCGCGCCGCGAAGTCGTCCAACTCCATTTCGGCGGCGGCACCCCGACCTTTTCGCTCCCGGACGAGATTCGGCGGTTAGGGGAGATGATCCATTCCCGGTTTACCTTCGCGCCGGACATCGAAGCAGGCGTCGAAGTGGACCCGCGC
>Ga0335078_10004415_pt1 | contig 20855 bp, 13 predicted proteins | sample Lox_Sample_32_FD_206711 | JGI IMG/M metagenome (GOLD analysis project Ga0335078, IMG submission 206711) | Soil microbial communities from Loxahatchee National Wildlife Refuge, Florida, United States - Lox_Sample_3.2 | ecosystem: Environmental > Terrestrial > Soil > Wetlands | place: USA...
GGCTCTGTCGGATGACGTATACTTCGCGATTTCGAAGGAAGGCGACTCGTATTTCGTGACCGATATCCGTTCCGTCCGGCCGCGAGGCTGCCCGGGAGAAGCGCCTCCGGTGGAAAGCTACTCGTCGAAGCCCTAACCGGACAGCGGATGTTTGGGGATGCGGCAGCTTGTTGCCGCTTCCGGTGGGGCCGGCTTCCTGGCCGGGATGCTGGTTAACCCTGCGAGCTGACCATTCGCGTGTTCCGCACTTTCGGACGACACCTCCTCGAGGTCAAATCCGAGAAGATCGGAAATCGCGTTGCGCGGCCTTTACAGCGATCCGAGGCCGTGGGCTGCTACCCCACCCTAGGGCAGCCGAGTTACACGCCAGGGAGGTTGTGTTACACGCCTGCGCGGGGCATTCCTGATCGGCGTCAGGTCCGCAATTCGACCCTGAAGGGCGTTTTAGCACACTTCAGGCCCAGCGGGATGTCCTGACAACGTCCTTCAGTACTATAAATATAGCAGCTCTATTCACGGCCGGCCCCCTCTGGGGTCGCGGGATCGGGATGCGTGCTGACAGGTGTCATCGTAATGATAATTGCCGGCCGAGCAGACTAGGTTAACGCTTGTGGGCCGACAGGCGGGCCTTAAGATGTTACTGTAGGAGTTCGAACCCTGAAGCGGACGTCAGTTCTCCTCGGACGCGCTGAAACCCATAGCCCGCTCAGGCGCCGCAAACTTGGCGCTGGCGCGCTGGCCGAACTTTTGCGACCAGGCAAAGATGTCGGACACCTTTACCAAACCCGCAATTTTGTACCGGCCGATCGTTGTGAGGGCGGCCGAGGCGACGCAGCCGCACTCGCTGCAAACCGGATGGCCGCCAAATTGGCAGGGGCTGATCGATGTCTTGAGGTCGGCTGAAACACAAGTGGTGGTCTGCGAGAAAATACACTCGTTCGGCGCGGACGGTGCACGATGGTAGCCGTCAAGAACGCCGTCCGGAAGCTCGATTTTCCCGAAGCCTCCACGCAGATTTCTAAGTTGGCGAAGCACGATCTCGCGGTCTTCCGGCAGCAGGCGCTCGGCGCTGTGTTCCCCTTCCTGGGGCGTATAGAGGCTGAACCAGATCTTGCGAACTTCTTCGCGCGCCGACCAGAAAGTGGCGAACTCCTCGAAGTACCCGGCCTTTCCCACCATGGGCCGGGTGATGGTGCAGTGTATCGTGATACGATGACCGGCGATATTCTTGAGTATCCGATCGTAGGTCGCGGGCGCGCGCCGCACATCGTGGTCGGCTGCCAACCCGTCAACCGACACCACAAGGTGAAGATTCCGTATGGAACCCCAGGCGATAGGCACCGGGCGCACAGCGCTGGTGACCAATTGGACCTCGATGCCCATGCGGTCGAGTTCGGGTAACAATTTATCCAGTTCCCGGTAGCGGACAAGCGGCTCTCCGCCCACAACCGAGAGGTGCAGAGGCCGATAGCGGCGAACCAGCGATAGAACCCCGCTGATCAGAGCTTCACCCTGGAAGTCTCTCAAATCTCGCAGCGGCCCTGCCGGCCCCAGGTGCTCCGGCTGGTAAGCGTAACAGCCCGGGCAATGTAAGGGACACGTCCGGGTTATCTCGATGGAAAGCAAGGGCCTTTTGCCGCGTAAGATCTTTCCCCAGGCCGGTATCACCGCTGAAGGTTTCACTGGCACACCCCTTTGTGAGGTAGATGCATCTCAAGATTGAATTAGAGGCGCTGACTGGCGGCGCCGTTGCTGGCAAAATCTGAATGATTCAAACAATCGGCGTTGAAACCCATTTGGGGGCGATTGTAAGCCAAACTGCCGTAAGTAGTGGGAGGACAATAATTATCCCTTTAGACGTCTTGCAATTCAAAGCGGCGCGGCGGAAGGCGAGGCGCAGTCTGGTGCTTCTCGGAGCCATGGTCATACTGAGTGCTTGGCGCCTGACGCCCGTGCTGGCCCAAGTCTCTGCCCGGTCGCCGGCCGTTCCCACCGACCCTTTGGATCTTACCAGTGCCGGGGGTGAAGTGCCAGAGCAACCGTTGGGTGATGCTGAGGACCTGGCGCCCGCAGCGGATGCCGCCGGCGCATCCTCGGCGGGCAGCGCTACACGCCAGCCGGCGGCGGGCGGCGAGGCTAATCAGTCCTCCGTTGAGGGAGAGGCCCCATCGCTCCATGTGAACCCCGTGACGGGCTTAGTCTCGGCCTCCTCCACCAACTATGAACCTCTTTCCGGGAACGAGCGCTTGAAGATCTACTTTAAGATGAACTACGCGTCGATGGGCGCTTATTTCGGTCCATTTTTTACCGCTTTGGTGCTCGACCAGGCGACCGGCTCTCCCTCGCAGTGGGGTGGCGGATTCCGCGGCTACGGCCGGCGGGTCGCATCCCGGATTGGAAACGCCATTCTTCAGGGCACCGTTCAAGCGCCGGCGGCGGCTGTCTTGCACGAGGACGTGCGCTACATCGTAAGCGGCCGGCAAGGGTTCAAAACCCGCGCCTGGCACGCCATGAAGTACAGCTTCGTCACGTATAACGACGAAGGCCGGCCGACACTGAACGTCGCCAATCTCGGCGCCTATTACGCGTCGACCGCCATCTCCACAGCCTGGCTCCCGGGCGGGCGCAATGTCGCGAGTTACACGCTGAGCAATGCCACCGAGCAGATCGGACTGAGTATCCCGGTGAATCTCCTTCAAGAGTTCTGGCCAGACATCCGCCGCGTCGTATCGGGGCGGCATTGAACTACGGCTGTAGCGGCGCTCGATGAGCGCCGAGCCAGTATTGTCAGGCATTCCGGCGCTCATAGAGTGCCGCTACAGCAGATTGCGCACACGAGACGGCGCAGGTAGAATCGTAAAAGGGCGTTTCGGCGTAAGGCCCTCCTGAAGGTCGCGATGGCAGATTTCTTTCAAAAGGCGATGGGTGCCGTTATCGGCACCCAGAACGAGCGCGAAATCAAGCGCTTGAGCGAGCGCGCGGAACACATCAATGCGCTCGAGCCGGAGATGCGAAAGCTCTCCGACGCGGATTTCCCCGCCCACACCGAAAAATTCAAGGCGCGACTGGCCGAGGGCGCTACCCTCGACGACCTCCTGCCCGAAGCCTTTGCCCTCTGCCGGGAAGCCGGGCGGCGAACGCTCAACATGCGGCATTTTGACGTGCAGCTCATGGGCGGCATGGCTCTCCACGAGGGCAAGATCGCCGAAATGAAGACCGGCGAAGGCAAGACGCTGGTGGCCACCCTGCCCGTCTACCTGAACTCGCTCGAGGGCCGCGGCGTCCACGTGGTCACCGTAAACGATTACCTGGCCAAGCGCGATGCTTCCTGGATGAGCCCCATTTACCGCCTGCTCGGGCTCTCGGTGGGGGTCATCGTGCACGACCTCGACGACGCCGAGCGCCGCCTAGCCTACCAGTGCGACGTCACTTACGGCACCAACAACGAGTTCGGGTTCGACTATCTGCGCGACAACATGAAATTCGAGCTCGCCGACCGCGTGCAGCGCGACCACCGTTTTGCCATCGTGGACGAAGTCGACTCCATCCTGATTGACGAAGCCCGCACCCCGCTGATCATTTCCGGCGCCTCCGAGGAATCAACCGAAAAGTACTACCGCATCGACAAGGTTATTCCTCACTTGAAGGAAGGCGACGACTACGAGATCGACGAAAAGCGCCGCACGGCCAGCCTGAAGGAAAGTGGTATCGACAAGGCCGAGAAACTGCTCGGGCTCGAAAATCTTTATGACCCCGCCAACGTCGATTACACGCATCACGTCCACCAGGCCCTGCGCGCGCATACGCTCTACAAGCGCGACAAGGACTACGTGGTGAAAGACGGCGAAGTGATCATCGTGGACGAGTTCACCGGCCGCCTCATGCCGGGCCGCCGCTGGAGCGACGGGTTGCACCAGGCCATCGAGGCCAAGGAGCAGGTGAAGATCGAGCGCGAGAACCAGACGCTGGCTACCATCACCTTTCAGAATTTATTCCGCATGTATGACAAGCTGGCCGGCATGACGGGAACCGCCGAAACTGAGGCTGGCGAGTTCGAAAAGATCTATGAACTCGAAGTGATCGTAGCGCCCACTAACCGGCCCCTTATCCGGCATGAATATCCCGACGTGGTCTATCGCACCGAGCGCGAGAAGTTCAGCGCCGTCATCGAGGAGATCAAGGAATATCACCTTCGGGGGCAGCCGGTGCTGGTGGGTACGATCGCTATCGAGAAGTCGGAAAAGCTCAGTGCTCAGCTCCGCAAGACTGGACTGCTGCCCAACCGTTTGCAGGAGCTGCTCAAGGCGGCCGGACTGGAGGGTCCCAAACTCGTTCGCTGGGCTCAACAGCTTGCTGCGCAGCATGGCGCCGCGTTTGATTGGCTGATCCCCGCAGGCGCCAACGTCTCGGCCGCCAAGAAGTTGCTGGGCCAGCGGGCATACGCAGATGTGGTTTCGGGCCAGAACGGCAACAGCAGGGCATTCCTTCAAGCGCTGCTTAAAAGAGGGCACAGCGAATATTTCGGTCGTCAGCCCGAGGCTGGCGACGGAGGCGGCGCCGCCACGGCCCGCGCCCTCAGCGAGCTGGTGAAGGGCGCCGATGAGAAGGCCCTGCCGGTTTTCGATTACCTCGCCGACGTCCGCTGTACGCCCCGCCGATTGGTGGAGGTTCTCGAAGAAAAGGAACTCCGCCACAATATTTTGAACGCCAAGCAGCACGAGAGAGAGGCGCTCATTGTCGCTCAGGCCGGCCGCGTGGGAGCGGTGACCGTGTCGACCAATATGGCCGGACGCGGCACCGACATTTTGCTCGGCGGCAATCCCGAGTTCATGGCGCGGGAGGAATTCCGCAAGAACCCGGAGAAGTATCGCGAACAAGGTATCGACCCCGAACCCCCGGACCGGCCGGCCGCCGGCTCGCCTCCCGAGGTCTACGACGCCTTCGTGGACGCTTACTCCAAATGGCGTGAGAACTGGGCGGACTTCGTGGCCCGGTTCAAGGCCACCACCGACATCGAGCACGACCGCGTGATCGGCCTGGGCGGGTTGCACATCCTCGGCACCGAGCGCCACGAATCGCGGCGCATCGATAATCAACTTCGCGGCCGTGCCGGCCGGCAGGGCGACCCCGGGTCGTCGCGCTTCTTCCTCTCGCTCGAAGACGACCTGCTGCGGATCTTCGCCGGCGAACGAATCTCCAACATCATGCACAAGCTCGGCATGGAAGAGGGTGTGCCGATTGAGTCGCGGCTGATCTCCAAGCGCATCGAGGCCGCGCAGAAAGCCGTGGAGGCGCAGAACTTCGAATCGCGCAAGCACCTGCTTGAATACGACGACGTCATGAACAAGCAGCGCGAGACCATCTATGGCCTGCGCGACGAACTGCTCAAGGGCGCCGACCAGAAAGAGCGCGTGCAGGAGGCCATCGACCGCGTGATCGACTGGTTAGTCGAGACCTTCTGCCCCAAGGACCAGCAGGCGGACGAGTGGAACGTAAAGGGCCTCCAGGCCGAGATCTGGGGCCGGTTCGGTGTCGACCTGCGTCAGCAGCAGTTGACGCTCGATCCCAAACGCCTGGACGTGCTGCGCGAAGAGCTGCGCGATCTTGTATTCAAGCGCTACGCAGAGCGCGAACAGGTTTGGGGCTCCGACCGCATGCGCATCCACGAGCGCATGATCCTGCTGCAGGTGGTGGACGCGCAATGGAAAGACAATCTGCTGGCGATGGACCACCTTAAGGAGGGTATCGGCCTGCGCGGTTACGGCCAACGCGACCCGCTGGTGGAATACAAGCGCGAGTCCTACGAAATGTTCGAAGCGCTCATGGATCGCATCGAAGACGAGACACTGCGGTATCTCTTCCTGATGCGCACGCCCGACGAAGAGGAAGCGGCCATCCGCGAGTACCAGCGGCGCAAGCGGCGCGAGCAGCAGGAAATGCGCATGATGGGCGCCGGCGCGGCGGAAAAGCCGCAGCAGGTGATCCGGCGAGAGAAGGTGGGCCGCAACGATCCCTGCCCCTGCGGCAGCGGCAAGAAGTACAAGAAGTGCCACGGGGCGGGCGCCGCCACTGCGGCGACCCCGTCCGCCGCCGGCAACGGGAGCGGGCGTCCGTCGGATACCGCCTGATTCAGTGAGCTTTCAGCTTTTCAGTCATCGGTTTTCAGTTTGCACTGTGACGTGTTCACCTCCAAGGGTGAAAACCGGTGACTGAATATGACCGAAGACTGACAACTGAACACTTTCCAACTGCGGGTCCACCACTTGTCCCAAGAAGTCCACGAACTTCACGAACACGCCGAGAAGGCCCACGAGCATCCAAGCTTGGTCGGCGCCACTTTCAGCATGTCCGTCTTCGCGGTGTTGGTTGCGGTGGTGTCGGTCATCGGCCACCGCGCTCACACGCGGACGATCGTCGACCAGACCAAAGCGGCCGATGCCTGGGCCGAATACCAGGCCCGCAACATCCGCCGTCACAACTACCAACTCTTCATCGATCTCCTCTCGGTGGCCCAGGTGAAGGATCCCAGCCAGGCCGAACAGGTGAAAACAAAATACGCCGGTGAGATCAAGCGATACGAGGACGAACTCAAGGAGACGAGAGGCTCGGCGCAGAACTTCGAGTCCGACGCCGAGGCGAGCGAGCGCCGCGGCTCGCGCTACGACCTCGGTGAGGTTTGCCTGGAAGCCGGGTTGGTAATCACCTCGATCACTCTGATTACCCGGCGCAAGCTCTTCTGGGGCCTGGGATCGGCTATGGCGATCGCCGGGATTGTGCTTGCCGCCACGGGCCTCTGGGTACATTAGCTTGGCTGCATGACAATACGCGTGGCGCCCTGGAGTGGGCGGCCTGAGGCCGCCTTGATGTGATCTCCTGACCCTGTCCCAAGGCGGCGTCGAGCCGCCGCACTCCAAGGCACCTCCGGCGCCGGCGGGCTACGACCGCGAGATACCCAGCTTCTGCATCTTGGATTGCAGTGTAGTTCGTTTGAGTCCGAGGCGCGCGGCTGCCCCCTGAGGCCCGCCGACCACACCGTTGGTCTCTTTGAGCACTCGCAGAATGTGCTCCCGGTCCGCAGCCTCGAGCGTCGCAGATGGATTGACCCCGCCGTCGGAGCCGCATTGCAGGTCATTCAGCGATACATTCAAGACCGGGCCGCGGGAAAGGATCACCGCTCGTTCGATAAAGTTCTCGAGCTCCCGGACATTGCCGGGCCAGGGGTAATCGGTTAGGGCCTGTAGAGCCTCGCTGGAGAGGCTTTCAATCTTCCTTTCCATGCGCAACGCGTACTTCTGCACGAAATAGCGAACCAGCAGCGGGATGTCCGGACGCCGCTCGCGCAGCGGCGGCATCTGGATCGGAAAGACATTCAGACGGTAAAAGAGGTCGCTGCGAAATTGCTGTTCGGCCACCATCTGCGCCAGGTTGCGGTTGGTGGCGGCAACCACGCGGACGTCCACGCGCTGAGTTCGCGTGCTGCCCAGGCGCTCGAACTCCTGTTCCTGCAGGGCTCGCAGCAGCTTCGGCTGAAGATCGAGCGGTATATCTCCCACCTCGTCGAGGAAAAGCGTTCCCTGATGGGCGAGTTCGAATCGACCCGGTTTCTGGGTGATGGCCCCGGTGAACGCGCCTCGCTCGTGTCCGAAAAGCTCGCTTTCCAAAAGGCCCGTGGGAATGGCGGCGCAGTTGATCTTCACGAAGGTGCGGTCGCGCCGCCGGCTGAGGTCGTGGATCGCCCGCGCGATCACCTCTTTCCCCGTGCCGGTTTCTCCTTGGATCAGCACCGCGGCGTCGGTGGGCGCTACGGTCTCGACCTGACTGAGGATGCGCTTCAGGGCCGGACTCTGGCCTACAATGTCCTCGAAGTTGTGCTCGGTGCGGATCTCGTCTTCGAGGTAGAGCTTCTCCGTGGCCAACTTTTCTTTCAAGTCCTCAATCTCGGAGAACGCCAGCGCGTTTTCCACTGCGATCGCCACCTGCTGCGCAACCTGCGTGAGCAGATCAACTTCTTCACGCGAGAAACTCCCGTCCCTGCTCGCGCCGACATTCAGTGTGCCGAGGGCGCGGTCGCGCGAAACCAGCGGCAATACGCAGCCCGACCGCAAACCCGCCGCCATCATTTTGCGGAAGCCCTCGGTGGACGCGAACTGGCTCACGTTCGACTCGTCCACCACGACTGGCTTTCTCGTAGTAAATGCCTGCCCGGGAGGCGTGCCCTCCAGGGCGATCTGCGTCTGCTCGTGGAAAAAGCCCGGACCGTCGGGAAAATCCATCGCGTAGAGGCGAAGTTGCCGCGTTTTGGAGTCATAGATGGCCAGGCTCGTGTACTCGAATTGCAGCAAGCGCCGGAGGCCGGCAGAGATCGCGGCAAACAGCTCCCGCAGCTCAAGATTGGAAGCGATGGCGTTGTTGATGTCCAGCAACAGCCGCAAGTGGTCGCGCTCGCGCGCGAGTTGCTCCTGGTAAGACTGGGCGGCCTGGGCGTTGAGCGCATTGTCCACGGCTACCGCCACTTGGCGAGCCACTTGGGTGAGGAAGGCCACCTCTGCCGGGTTGTATTCTCGAGCCTCCTGGCTCCCGATGCCCATGGCGCCCAGCCGCCGCTGAGCCGTGGTGAGAGGCAGCGCGCACGCCGATCGCACCCCGTATTGGCGCATCACCCTCATCACCTCGGGGAAGCGAGGCTCTGTCTGCACGTCGGCAATGATCACCGGCTGCTGCGTCTTCCACACCCACCCGCCCAGCGACTCCTCCACCGGCGTCTCCGTACCCGCGCGGGCCTCGGTGGGAAGGCTCGTCTCCAGGATGTGCAGCCGCATCACATTTCGCGCCGGATCGTGGAGCACGAGCGAAAGGAAGTCAAACTTCAGCACCTTGGGCAGGCAGCGGGCGAGGTCGTGGAAGAGGGCATTCAGATCGCGATGGATCGCGACCGATTCGGAGACTTCCAGCAGGGCCTGATACTCGGAAATGAGCGATTCGCCCAACGTGGCGGGCGCGAGAGCGTTAGTCATAAGCTCCTGGTCAGGATACCATCCGCTGAGGTTCATCCCCAAATGCCACCTGCTGTAGCGGCGCTCGATGAGCGCCGAATTCCCTCACAACGGCGCCCATAGAGCGCCGCTGTAGCGATCTCCCTCCAAACTAATACGCAGGCGAAGGTGTAAAATAACACCCGTAGCTTGGGCCGTACGCCCATTTGAGGTGGCGGCGGGGATTATTTCCGCGATTTTTCTTGCGGCAGCGGCGGGTTTATCCCGCCATTTTCTTTGGCGGCATGGAGCCACCGCTTCCACAAACTGAGGGTCGAGTCATGATACCCTTAAAATTCAGCCGACAATCGTCCATCGGCAGTCCCGTAAGGCGGAATGACACACCTTCTGGATCAACTGAATAGCGAGCAGCGTGCGGTGGCCGAGCACACGGAGGGACCCGTTCTGGTGCTGGCGGGCGCGGGCAGCGGCAAAACGCGCGCCGTGACTTACCGCATCGCCCACCTGATCGAATCGCTGGGAGTTCCCCCTTGGAGCATCCTGGCGGTGACGTTTACCAACAAGGCCGCCGATCAGATGCGGGAACGTGTGGCCAGGCTGCTGGCCGAGCGGCGCCAGGAGGCGGAAACTGATCCCGAGGATGGGGCGGCTTACGGCGGTGGCGTTGATGGCCGTTCGCGCCCGCAAATCTTCACCTTCCATTCCCTCTGCGTCCGGCTGCTGCGGCGCGAGATCGAGCGCCTGGGTTACAGCCGCGATTTTGCCATCTACGACGACGATGACCAGCTAAAGCTGGTGCGGGCTTGCCTCGATGAACTTGGCCTCAATGACCGGGCCTTTCCGGCCCGCTCGGTACTTTCGCGCATCAGCCGCGCTAAGAATCACGGGGTCAGCCCGGAAGAAATGTATCAGAAGGCGCGCGATCCTGAGACGGAGAAGGTGGCCTCCGTCTTCGAGCGCTACCAGAAGCGGCTGCGCGCCTCGAGCGCCCTCGATTTTGACGATCTCCTTCTGAAGACGGTGGAGATCTTCGACCACGCGCGAGACGCGGCGGACTTCTACAGCCGCCGTTTCCGCTACATTCACGTGGACGAATACCAGGACACCAACCCCGTGCAGTACCGCCTGGTCCGCCAGCTGACGCGCGCCCATCACAACATCTGCGCCGTCGGCGACGAGGACCAGTCGATTTACCGCTGGCGCGGGGCCAGCATCGAGAACATCCTTCATTTTGAAAAGGACTATCGGGACGCGAAAATTCTCCGGCTAGAGCGGAATTACCGGTCCACGCAGGTGATTCTGGACGGCGCTTCGGCCTTGGTTAGCCGAAACCGGGCTCGCAAGGGTAAGAATCTGTGGACCGATCGCAAGACCGGCCCGCCCATCGGCCTCTTCCAGGCGGACAGCGCGGAAGAAGAGGGGGATTTCATTGCGGGCCAGGCAGCAGAACTCCTGGATCGAGATCCGGCGGCCACGGCCGCCGTTCTCTACCGCACCAACGCCCAGTCCCGCTTGCTGGAAGAGGCGATGCGAGCGCGCCAGGTTCCGTATCGCCTGGTCGGCGGTTTCAGTTTCTATGCGCGCGCGGAAATCAGAGACGTGCTGGCGTACGCCCGCCTGGCCCTGAATCCGCGGGACGGGGCCGCTTTCCTGCGGGTGGTCAACACGCCGCCGCGCGGCATTGGCGACTCCACGCTCGCCCAACTCAATGCCCTGGCTCACCAGAAGGAGCTCACCCTCTGGCAGGCTCTTGAAGTGACTGCGGGCGCGCAGGCAGCTCCCACTCGCGCCACGCGGGCGTTCCGCAACTTCCACAACCTTATTCTCGCCCTCGCTGACGATTACCGCCAAATGCGGCTGGGCGAGTTCTTTCGCAGCGTTCTGGTCCGCACCGGCTACCTCGAGATGCTGAGGGCGGAAGAGTCGCCGGAGGCGGAGGCCCGGATCGAAAACCTGGAGGAGTTGGTGAACGCTGTCGCCGAGAGCGAGGAGAGCGGCGAAGGGCTCACCTCCTTCCTCGACCGCGCGGCGCTTGTCTCGGACGCGGACGATTTCGACGAAACTTCACGCGTCACCTTGATGACGCTGCACAGCGCCAAGGGCTTGGAGTTTTCGGCGGTTTTCCTGGCCGGCCTCGAAGAAGGCCTTCTGCCCCATAAGATGTCGCTGGACGATGACGCCGCCCTGGAAGAGGAGCGGCGGCTGTGCTACGTGGGCATGACGCGCGCCAAGGACCGGCTGACGCTCTCCTTGAGCTCCTCGCGACGCTCTTTTGGCGAAGAGGGACGGCGAAGTACCCGCCGCTCGCGCTTCCTGGCCGAAATCCCCGCCCAGTTCACGGAGCGCCTCGATGGCTCGATCAAGCCCCAGATGCGTTGGGAGGGCGCCCTGAATTCGCGCCAGTCGATTGAGCGTTTCCTGGAAGCCAACAATTTTAGGGAGCGGTTGGACTCCAGGCGCCCGGCCCCGCCACGGGCGCAGATGAATGGTAAATGGAAACGCGGGAGCCAGGTGCGCCACGCCAAGTACGGCTTGGGCACCATCCTGGCTTGCGAAGGGGAAGGCGACGACGAGAAGCTCACCGTCAGCTTCCCCGGCTATGGAGCCAAGAAGCTGTTGCCTCGTTTCGCGCCACTGGAGAAGGCGTAGGCGGGCGCCGCAAGCAGGGCGATGCAGAGGGGGAGAATAATAAGTGCGATGGGAAAGGGAGTCTGCCGGTACTATGACCTCTTGCTGCTCGCTCTTGCTTCTGGCATCGTTTCCGATCGGGGTCTGGGGTCGCGGCTACAAGAGCCAGGCTCAAGCTGCCGTCGGCCAGATTCCAGCCGCGCAGGTGCTGGCACGCGTCGGCCAGACTTACCGGGAGCTTCGTACCTACGAACTTGACGCGGTCGTGAGCGGGTCGACCGTGAGTTCGCTCGGAGTGGTGCCGCTGTCTGAGTCGAGAGTCTCTTTGGCCGCTGACACCGGCGGAAAACTGAAGCTGTATCGGGACAATAATCAGGGCGGCCTGCTGATGGTGAGCAACGGCGAAACCACCTGGACCTTCGCGCCTGCCCAACATAAATTCACGCGCGAGCAGGTCGCCGCTGACGTGGCTTCCGAGGACGACCATGACTCCGACGACCTGCTTGGCCAGGTCAGGCACCTGCTGATTAGCCGTTACACTGGCATCGAACAATATGGTTCATCCGCGACCCTCCAGCGCGAAGATCGCTTGAAGGTCGGCAGCCGCAAAATCGATTGTTACGTGATCGCCTTTACGCTTCAAGACACCTCTCACAAACTCTGGGTGGATGAACAGAACTTCCTCATTCTGCGGCACGAAGAGGCATTTAAGTCGGGTGGAGTGTTGAGGCTGGATCTGAAAGGGTTCACCGTCAACGCTCCGCTGGAGCCAGGTCTTTTCGACTTCACACCTCCCGCGCGCTCGGCCGAAGTGAATGAGCTCAACATTCCTGGGGTCCGGGCCAGCTTGGTAGGCAAACGGGCTGAAGACTTCACGCTGAAAGACTTGGACGGGGCTTCGGTTGCGCTCGGCGATTTCCAGGGTAAGATCGTGATGCTCGATTTCTGGGCCACCTGGTGCCCGCCCTGCCGCAAGGAGCTTCCCACAATTGCGAAGCTGTACGAAGAGTACAAGGACAAGGGCGTGGTCGTGTTGGGCATCAACGCCGAAGATAAGGCGACCGTGGAACACTACCTTGGCAAGCAAGGTCTTACACTGCCGGTGCTGATGGATTCCAAGAGAACGGCGAACAAGCTTTATGGTTGCCATGCCATCCCGACGGTGGTCGTCATTAACGGTCAAGGCCTGGTGGTGGCTCACTATGTGGGTGAGCGCAGCGAGGACGACTTGGTTGCCGCTCTCAAGTCTGCCGGCCTACCAGCAGCCGCGAGCGCCAGGAATTAGACGTCTGATGGGGAACGACTTCCGATAGGCCGACAGCCCTTGCTGACGGCTGCATAGCCGATAGCTGATGGGCTAAAACGAGGAACGAAGCCACTATCTCTTTTAAAATCAACAAAGGAAGGTCATGAACACACGAAACGTCGCTGATAAGGCCGAACGCAAGAAGCTAAAGCGCGAAGCACGTGCCAAGCGGCCGCCGAAGGCCAAGCGTACCGATCCACGAGGCTCCCACAAGCCGAAGGTGAAGAAGAAGGGCCCCGGGGTCGCCAAGCGCTAGTCGTTAGGCTGCGGAAAGGTCCTTTCTGGGCTTTTGGGGGCTTTCGGAAGGTCGGTCGTTGGCGCTGCCTTAGAGTGCGCGGTCGATCGTTAAAGTGTCGGCTCGATTGAAGGCACGGTCGGCGACCCAAGCGGCGCCGTGGTTCCTGAAGTTCCATGCGCTGGGCGGTCGTTGCGCTAAAACGTGCTTGAGTGTTGCCTCACGAATTGAACGAGGAATCCTGCCGCTTTGGAATCTGGAATTTGCCATCTTGGATCCGAGGAGGGCCAGTCCGCTTGAGGTCGACGACATGGGGCGGATAGACTTCGTGAAGCCCTTTCATGAGGGATCTCGGCTCTACGATTCATCCCCGCGGAAAAAAAGCAAAAAATTAAGCTCCAATGTTTATGATAATTAAAGACTTCTGTTTTTGGAATCGCTGCAAAGCTGGAATGTTTATGAAAACAAGGCAGTTATCGAAGGAAGCTGGAATGTCATTGATAAGACAGCATGTTAGCCAATCTCGGGTGCCCTCGCTATTTATTAACATTATGAAAGTAAATCACTTGAGTTGAAATTTCCGGAATGCTACCGATAGAAAAGGGGTTAGCTGTTCGAGCGGCACTTTGCTGAGAAAGGGCGGGCCGAAGTCCCGTCCTTCCGGCCTGGAAGCTGTGTAAATCCGCCGCCGGGCTGTGGCGGCGGTCTATTGACCGCCGAAATGCTATTGATTCCGAGGCCCGGCGGTCGCAGACCCCAGCTACAGCCTGATTCCCTCAAGCTTCCGCGAAGGGACGCCGGATGGCGGTTTTCGACGGATGAGCAGTCAACTACTGGCGACGAAGAGCATTGACCGGCTGATTGCAGAGTCCGAGGAGCCTACTCACCGCCTGTGCAAGACCCTCGGTCCCTGGTCCCTCACCGCCATCGGCATCGGCGCCATCATCGGCACCGGTGTCTTTGTGCTGACCGGGACCGCGGCCGCGGGCACCGTGCTGCAATTTCCCTCGGTCCTGAAGGTCCCGCTGCTCGACTTCGTGATTCACGGGGGCCATGTAGCAGGCGCTGTGGGGCGGGCCGGCGCCGGGCCGGGCGTCGCTCTTTCCTTCTTTCTGGTCGCCATCGCCTGCGCTCTCGCCGGCCTTTGTTACGCCGAGCTCGCTTCCATGATTCCCATCGCGGGCAGCGCCTACACCTACGCCTACGCCACCCTCGGCGAGATTGTGGCCTGGATCATCGGTTGGGACCTCATCCTGGAATACGCCGTCAGCAACATGGCGGTGGCCGTCGGATTCGGAGCCTACATTGATAGCCTCATGAGCGGACTGGGGCTCAAGCTGCCGGAGAGCATCGCCAATCCCGTTTTCAACGATTCCCTGGGCCGCACCGGCTCTTACTTCAACGTGCCGGGCTTTGTGATTGTCATGCTGCTGACGGTCATCCTGGTGCGGGGCATCCGGGAAAGCGCCCGGACCAACAACATCATGGTGGCCGTGAAGATCGCCGCCATCCTGATCTTCATTGTCTTCGCCTCGCGCTATATCCACACGTCCAACTGGACGCCCTTCATGCCGAACGGCTGGCAGGGCGTGTTGACGGGCGGGGCCATCGTCTTCTTCACTTACATCGGCTTCGATTCGGTTTCCACCTGTGCCGAGGAGACTCGCAATCCGCAAAAGGACGTCCCTTTCGGGATTATCGCCTCGCTGGTGGTCTGCGCCGTCCTTTATTGCGCGGTGGCGATCGTCCTGACGGGCATTCAGAGCTGGCGGACCCTCAACAATGCGGCGCCGGTGGCCAACGCGCTCCAGGCCATCGGGTTGCTTCGGGTCGAACGGTGGGTGACGGTAGGAGCCTTGATGGGAATGCTCAGCTCCTTGCTGGTTTACCAGTTGGGCCAGGCGCGCGTCTGGTTCGCGATGTCGCGCGACGGCCTCCTGCCGCGCGCTTTCTCGAGCGTGCATCCTCGCTTTCGCACGCCGCACGTCAGCACTTGGATCGCGGGCTTCGTCGTGGCCATTCCCTCGGGCCTGTTTGATATCGGCACGCTGGCCGAACTCTCCAACATCGGCACGCTCTTCGCCTTCATTCTGGTGGCGCTGGGCGTTTTGGTGTTGCATTACCGGCAGCCCCAGCGGCGGCGGGAATTCCGCACGCCCGGGGTGCCTGCCCTCCCGGTGGCGGCCATCGTCTGCTGCCTGATTCTGATGGCGAGCCTGCCGCTCGAAACCTGGCTGCGTTTCGTAGTGTGGCTTGTTGTGGGGCTCGTCATCTATTTCGGTTACAGCCGCTTTCACAGCGAGTTTGCCAAGCCGGCCGAAGTTGAGGCCGTGGCCAGCGAGCGCCCGATATGAGCCGGAAATCATCCAAGTCGGTGGTTGAGGCAGACCGCATGGCGAACCTCTTCCGCAACCGGGTCGCGGGCAGCCCCAAAGGGGCCCGCCAGGGGAGGCCTTCGGCCGCCCAGCGCCTGGCCGCCGCCGCCCTCAGATTCGCCCTGGGCGGCCTTTGTGTAATCTGGCCTATTTCACGAGGCTACTGCTGGGGCCCCGCCGCGCACCGGCTGATCGACACCTCGGCGATCTCGACTCTACCCCCGCCGTTGCGAGCTTTTTGTGAAGCCAACCGCTCCTTCCTTACCGAGCACGCGAACGACCCCGACGAGTGGATCAAGAGGGATCCCTACGAGCGCACGCACCATTTCATCTATCTCGATAAATATGGCCTCTTTCCTTACCTCGGCCTGCCTTACTCCTATAAGCTGGCGGTGGCCAAGTACGGCGGCAAACGCGTGAGCGCCAACGGCACCCTGCCCTGGAGAATCGGCGAGTACAGTTTGCGCCTGACCAACGACCTGCAAGCCCAAAAGTGGGACGACGCCAAGCTCGACGCGGTCGTGCTCGCCCACTTCGTGTCCGACGCGCACGATCCGCTCCACACCACTCAGAACTTCGACGGCCACCTGACGGACCAACAGGGATTGGACGTGCGCTTCGGCTCCGGCCTAGTCGACCGTTACGCCAACTTTCTGATGCTTCGCCCCCAGGACGCCGCCAAAATCGACGATCCGACCACCTACGCCTTTCAGATGGCCCTGGAGGCCAACACCTGGGTGGACCGCATCCTTTGGGCGGACTGGCGGGCCCGGGCCGGCTTGAGCGATTACACTGATGAATACTTCGATCGCTTCTATACGCAACTCGGCCCCATGGCCACCCAAGAGATTACGGCCGCGGTGCATGACACGGGATCCTATTGGTATACGGCCTGGCTCAACGCCGGACAGCCGACGCCGCCGGCAAAATGAGGGGACGAGGCAGGAGTCAGGAGTTCTGGCTTCTTACTTCTGGCTTCTGACTTCTTACATTTGACTCCTGACTTCTGGCTTCTCTTTGACCATGCCCGATCTCAATCCGCTCATCGAACGCCTGCCCAAGGTCGAGTTGCATCTTCACCTCGAGGGCAGTATTCGTCCGTCCACTTTGCGGGAAATGGCCCGGCGCAAGGGCCGCCTGCTCGACGAGACGGAAAACTGGATTGAGGAGCGCGAGCGGCAGAACTTTCGTTACCCGCGGTTCGGCGACTTCTTGAACGCGTTCAAGTTGCTTTCCTTGTTGCTCGAGACGCCGGCGGATTACGCGCTTGCCGCCACAAGGCTGATGGAGGACCTCAGCGCGGAGAACGTCCGCTACGCGGAGATAACACTCTCGGCTGGTGTCATCTTGTGGAAGAAGCAGCCGCTCGAGGCCATCTTCGAAACCGTGGCGGCGGCAGCGGGTGAGGCGGGCGAGAAGCTGGGCCTGCAGGTGAATTGGATCTTCGACGCGGTGCGCCAATTCGGAATGGATCACTGCCGCGAAGTGATGCGTCATGCAGCGCGATTCCGGCAACAGGGCGTGGTGGCTTTCGGCCTTGGCGGTGATGAGGCGCGGGGCCCGGCGCGCCTGTTCGCAGAGGTCTATCGCGAGGCTAGGGACTTGGGTCTCCATCTGACAGCGCATGCTGGCGAATCCGAAGGACCGGATAGCGTGCGCGATGCCGTCGAACAGTTGGGAGTCGAGCGCATCGGCCACGCCACCAGCGCCGCGAACGACCCGGACGTGGTTCGGATGCTGGCCGAGCGTCACACCACCGTCGAGGCGTGTCTGACCAGCAATCTGGCCACGGGCTTGATCGTGCGCATCGAGGATTACCCGTTGCGGGTGTTCAACGACGCTGGCGTGCCGGTCACGATCAATTCCGACGATCCCGCCATGTTTGCCACCGGCATCGGACGCGAGATGCGCCTGGCGGCGAGTCACTTTGCCCTCATGGCGGACGACCTGGTCCGGCTGTCGGCGAATGCGATTCACGCCGCTTTCCTGCCCAGCGAGGCGCGCGAATCGCTTCTGGGTCAGCTTTCCCGCGCTGCGGGACGGGCTGCGGCGGCACCAGCAGGGACCTGAGTGACACGCGGGTCATCTCAATACTGGGCGGTCAGAACATGGCGACGGGAACCCCACTGCGCGGGATCTTCTTTGATGCGGGAAACACGCTCCTTTACCCCCGCGTCGAAGAGTTGGCGCAGCAGTTGAGCGATGAAGGATACCCGGCGACGGTGGCGGACTTTCATGCCGCCGAGCGCATCGCGAAGAAGAAGTTCGATGCGTGGCTCTGGCCCCGGCTCGAGAGTGGCGGGATACCTGCGGCCGTGGACCGCCTTTATTGGACCGATTATCTTCACACCCTGATGGACCGCCTGCGGGTGCCGGTCGCGCGGCATGGCGCCGTCTCCGAGCAGATCATCGAGCGCTTCCGCGATATCCAATTCTGGTCTCGGGTCTTTCCCGACACCGTGCCCGTACTGCAGTCGCTGTGCGATGCCGGCTACTACTTAGGCGTGATCTCGAATTCCGTAGGCACGATGGAGGAACAGCTCAACCGGGTTGGACTGGCGCCTTACTTTCGCACCATTCTTGACTCGGCGGTCGTCGGAGTTGAGAAGCCTCATCGCGAAATATTCCAGATGGCTCTCGAGCAAGCGGCAATCTCGTCGGCCGAGGCTCTCTTCGTTGGCGACACGTACGCCACCGACGTTGGAGGAGCGCGGCGAGCCGGCATTCAAGGAGTGCTCATCGACCGCTTCGGTATTTACGACGACGGGGTGGACTCACCGCGCGTGCGCTCACTTGACGAGCTTCGACGCTTCGTGGTGGGACTCGGACACAAGGCGGGCTGAGCTACGGGCAGAATTCGCCGTCTGGCTGCCGGCCTTCTCAGTCTTGACGATGCCCGCTCCTTCCTTGATGGTGAGGAATTGATTGGGCTCGACGCGAGTGAACTTCTCCACCTTGCCCGTGGTCGGCCACTTCACCTCGACGAGATCGATCACGGCGGCTTGGCCGATGCCGAAGTGAAGCCGCAGATCACTCTGCGACATCACGCTGGTTCCGGAATGGACCTCGTCCATCTGCGCGTGCTTCCCGGTCACCACGCGCACGCGCGCGCCGATCGCCGTGCGATTGCACTGCGTGCCCACGAGCTTGAGTGTGATCCAGTTGTTCTTGTGCGCGGCCTGATTGTGAAGTAAGGACGGAGGGTCATTCATGTTGAGAATCAGCACGTCGACGTTGCCGTCGTTGTCGTAGTCGCCGAAGGCGGCGCCCCGGCTCGAGTAGAGCTCGGCGATTCCGGGCCCGCCCTCAGCGGAGACATCCTTGAACTTCCCGTTGCCCAGGTTGTGATACAGCAGGCGCTGCTCCTTGAATTTCACGCCCAGGTCAGACTTGTCCACCTCGGGATAGACGTGACCGTTAATCTGCATGATGTCGGCCCAACCGTCGTTGTCGTAGTCGAGAAACCCGCAACCCCAGCCGACGTACTGCGTGTTCAAGCCCAGGCCCGCCGCGAAGGTCACATCCGTAAAGGTGCCGTCGCCATTGTTGTGATAGAGGTCGGGCGTGTCGTCGGAAAAGTTCGTCTTGAAAATGTCCAGGGAGCCGTCGCAATCGTAATCGGCCACGCCCACGCCCATGCCCGCCTGCTCCTGCCCGTCTTCGTTGTAGGCGCACCCATTCATCACGGCCACGTCCGTAAAGGTGCCGTTGTGGTTGTTGCGATAGAGGATGCTGGGCTCGGAATCGACGGCGACGTAAATGTCGGGCCAGCCGTCGTTGTCGAAGTCGTACGAGACTGCCGTAATCGAATAGCGCGGTCCGGGTTTCAGAATGCCCGCTTTCTCCGACACGTTCGTGAAGGTGCCGTCGCCGTTGTTGTGATAGAGGATGTTCGATCCGCCGGGCAAGCCTCGGGGACCGCACATCACGGGAACGCCCTTCCATTGGCAGTAGGCGGACTGCCCGGGCGCAGGGATCTTGTCTTTATCAAACACGATGTAGTTGGCTACGAACAAGTCCAGATGACCGTCGCGGTCGTAGTCGAGCCACGTGCAGCCCGAGCCCCAGCGCGGCAGATGCTTATCGTCAAATTCCTCCCAGAGTCCGGCCTTCTTGGTGACGTCGCTGAAGGTACCGTCGCCGCCGTTATGAAACAGCAGATTGTGACCCCAGAAGCAGCAGAAAAGGTCGTCCCAGCCGTCGTTGTCGTAGTCGCCCACGCAAACGCCCGTCTGCCAGCCGCTGATGCCAAGACCCGACTTGGCGGTGACGTCCGTAAAGGTGCCGTCGCGATTGTTCTTGAAGAGGTGCGAGGTGGGCGCCTGGCCCGGCGGAAAGGTCTCGTTCAGGCGGAGGCCGTTCGTCAGGTAGACGTCGAGCCAGCCGTCCATGTCGTAATCGAAGAAAGCCAGGCCGCTGCCCTTGGCCTCGATGATGTAATCCTTGTGGTTTACGCCGCCCCAGACATTGGTGACGGTGAGGCAAGCTTCCTTGGCCACGTCCACGAAGGTGCCGCTCGTTGCGGCACCCGCAGCCGGCCCGGGCGTGGCGCCCAGCACTACTCCGTTGCGCCACCTCCAAAGCGGCGTAGCCAGCGCGTCCAGAAGCTGCGAGCCGAGGGCGACGGTAGAAGATCCGAGGAAGAGTCGACGGGAGAGTTTCATCACGCAAGTCAGAAGTCAGAAGTCAGAAGCCAGAAGTCGGCTTCAGCCCCTAATTATAGTACGATTAGCCGAACTGCGGTGAGCGACTCCCAATTCGCCTGGAGCTTTGTCATTTGGCAAGCGGATTCCCTTCGAAGCGCAGTCATTCCCGCGCTACTGTTCTCGCAGAGCCGCCGCCGGAAAGTACAGCTTCTTCTGATCGCGGCGCCACCAATCGCCGGTGACGCGGCGCGAGGCGAAGTCGGTGAAGTGATACTCGTAGCTGACAGCCCTGATGTATCGCGGTGGCGCACTCGGGAACGGGTTCGTCTGGAGCAGCGCGATTACATCAGGCGATCCTTCGAGCAGGCGGATGAGGAGATTTGCAAACCATCGGTTCTGCTGATAGCTTCCGAGCGCGGCGAACCACATCTGCCAGTCGAGCCGCGGTTGATAGGGGGCAACCCAGGGTGGACGGCGCGACAGTTCGCCCGGTTTGTATTTGAACTCGTAGGGCAACCAGTCGCGGCCGTCGTTGCTTCCTTCGATGACGATCTCGACGCGGGCGGTCGTCATTACGGCGAAAAGACCATAGGAGTTGGCGATGCCGTAGGGAGCTTGCCAATCCACCAACTGGTGGGCAAAGCCGGGTACCCATTCGTCCTGGTCTAGCGT